>Ga0055584_100000988_pt1 | contig 27487 bp, 28 predicted proteins | sample OSDHelmetaG_FD_58716 | JGI IMG/M metagenome (GOLD analysis project Ga0055584, IMG submission 58716) | Pelagic marine sediment microbial communities from the LTER site Helgoland, North Sea, for post-phytoplankton bloom and carbon turnover... | ecosystem: Environmental > Aquatic > Marine >...
GATCGAGTCATTTTAAATGGCATTTTGAAACACATTCCCTTATTCTCGCAGGCTTTATTGCCGGAATCCAATATGCCTCGAATTGCTGATCGTTTCAGGGGTTTCTTACCAGTTGTTGTGGACTTGGAAACGGGTGGTTTTAATCCGAAAACCGATGCCATCCTGGAAATCGCCGCTTGCATACTGTGTATGGATGACTTTGGCCGCATCAAAATCGCTGAAACCATTGCCACAGAAGTTGAACCCTTCAGAGGTTCCCGAATTGAACCAAGCTCGCTGGAGTTTACCGGCATTGATCTGGATAACCCGGAAAGAAACCCTGTCGCCGAAAAAGAGGCCATAACAAGTATATTTTTACCGGTTAGACAGGAGTTACGGGCCACTGACTGCCAGCGAGCCATACTGGTGGGGCACAACCCCTCATTCGACCTTTCATTTCTCAATGCGGCCATTGACCGGGTCAGCTATAAACGCAATCCATTCCATCCATTCAGTTCCTTTGATACCGCAACACTTGGTGGACTGGCGTTTGGTCAGACCGTGTTGGCACGTGCCGCGCAGGCCGCCGGTATCGAATGGGATGAATCTTCAGCGCATTCGGCTGAATACGACACCGTTAAAACTGCGGAATTATTCTGCACCATCGTCAACCGCTGGAAAATCCTCACCGGTTTATAAAAGACAAACAGGCGCTAACCAGTGCCATAACCACCACCACCCGGTGTATCTATCGTTAGTATCTGTCCCGCAAGCGCATCAAAGCGAACCTTGCCGGGCAATTCCTGCCCATCCAACTTATTGCGGCCGCACTTACCCGGTTGTCCGCCTTCCAACCCCCAGGGCGGGTAATTTCGGCGTTCTGTCAGCAGCGAGACTTCAGCATCCTCCAGGAAGCGGTACTGGCGCGTTACACCATTACCGCCCCGGTATTGCCCGTCACCCCCCGAGCCCCTCCTGACGGCATACCGTTCAATTCTTAAAGGGTAATTCAATTCCAGCACTTCCACCGGTGTATTCAGCGTATTGGTCATATGACTGTGACGGGCAGAACGTCCATCGCAATCATTGGACGCACCCATACCCCCGGCCAGCGTTTCATAATAATCCCAACCCTGTCTGCCGCGTCTACCCATTGCCAGGTTATTCATGGTGCCCTGGCTGGCTGCGGCAAACTGACCGGGCAAGGCCTGCGCCAGGGCACCGCACACAACATCAACAATTCTGCTACTGGTCTCTACATTGCCGGCAGCAACCGCTGCGAATGAACGGGCATTTACCAGGCAACCCGCCGGGGCACTGATAACAACGCCTTGCAGGGCACCATGGCAGGCTGGTGTATGCGAGGGCATTAAACATCGAAAAACATAAAAAACTGCCGCGGCGGTCACCGGCATGGGGCAATTCAGATTTCCTTCAACCTGAGCTGCCGTACCGGTAAAATCTACCTCCACGCCTTCCTCGCTAACATTGAGCGTGACCCTGACAGGAATATCGTTGTGACCATGTCCATCATTATCGAGATAGTCCTCAAATTTATACTGCCCGGCAGGTATGCTGGCAAGGCTTTGAGAAACCAATGATCGTCCCCAGGTTTGAAGACTGCTTTGCTGTTGTTCAAACACAGGCGGGCCCAGTTCCCCGACTAATTCCTGCAATCGTCCCGCCCCAAGCAAATTCGCTGAGATCTGTGCGTTGAAATCTCCCCTGGAGGTATCCGGACTGGTTAACACCTGCAGTATGGACTGCAGAAAGTCCTCATCCACTTGCGCATCTTTCATCAATAGGGTCGGTGGTATGAGAATTCCTTCCTCTGCCAGTGTCCGGCTCACGGGCATGGAACCCGGGGCATCCGAACCAATATCGGCGTGATGTGCCCGGTTGGCACAGAAACCCACTAACTCTTCACCGGCAAAAACCGGGGCAACGAGGGTGATATCCGGCAGGTGAGTACCGCCTTTGAAAGGATCATTCAGAATTAACATGTCGCCGGCATGCCATTCGCGGCTTTCAACCAGGTCGACCATGGCGAAGGCCATACTGCCGAGATGTACGGGAATATGTGTGGCCTGGCCCAGCAAATGGCCATCCCGGTTGAAAAGCGCACAGGAATAATCCAGGCGGTCACGTATATTGGGAGAAAAAGCGACCCTTCCTAGCATTGCACCCATCTCTTCACAGATGGCCGCTATTCTGCTGGAGAACAAACCCAATTCAACACTATTGAATGATCCGGTCTGCAGCGTGCTCATCCTCAGGGCTGACACTGCATCAGGACAGCCTCAAAACTCAACTCTGCTGCTACACCGAGTTCACTGGCGAGTTGTGCGGCCCTGGCCTTCAATCCGGTCTCGCTTTCAGCGGTCACCGTCACATGGCCTATTTTGCGGCCTTCACGCGGGGTCTTGTGATAATCATGCCAGTGCACACCCTGCGAAAGAAATTCCTCAGCGGACTTTTGCCTGGCGTACAACGGCATTTCTCCCAGCAAGTTGAACATCACAGCGGGTAAAGCAATGGGGGTCTCACCCAGCGACAAGCCGCAAATGGCGCGCAGATGGTTTTCAAACTGTGATGTGCGGGCCCCGTCGATGCTCCAGTGACCTGAATTATGCACCCTTGGTGCGAATTCATTGGCCAGTAGTTCGCCGTCCATGAGAAACAGTTCAAGTGCCATCACACCGGTATAATCGAGATGATCCAGCAAGCTTTGAATCATGACTTCTGCGCGTGCCTGTAACTGCCGGTCAAAAGCCGGAGCCATGCTGATCGCGAGTATGCCCTCACGGTGCAGGTTTCGGGTCAACGGCCAGTAAACGGTCTGACCATCCTGTCCACGAGCGGCAATTATCGAACATTCAGCCTGGAATGATACGAAGCCTTCGCATATGAGTTCAGAGTCGCCCAGCAACTGCCAGGCACGTTCCATATCCTCCTGGAACCTTAAAACTGCCTGGCCTTTCCCGTCATATCCGAAGCGGCGGGTTTTCAGCACACAGGGTAATCCGATCTTCCCCACAGCAGCAATCAGATCAGGACGACTCGCCACCGGATAAAAAGGCGCCACCGGTATGCCAAGCTCCTGCATCATGGTCTTCTCACGCAACCTGTCCTGGCTTTGATAGAGGGCACGGGGTGGTGGATAAACAGGGCACAACGATTCAATCAGGCTGGCTGATGATTCAGGAACATTCTCAAAATCGAAAGTCACAACATCGGAGCGCTGACCCAGATCTGTCAGTGCAGCTTCATCGTCCCAGCCCGCACAAATATGTTCACCAAACTCTGCCGCACATGCATCAACGGCCGGATCCAGGAAAATGAACTCCAGACCCAACGGCTGACCTGCCTGTGCCAGCATGCGTGCCAATTGACCGGCGCCAAGGATTCCTACCGTTTTAGTCATCCGGGATTCGGCTGGCTCAGAACCGCCTCTGTACGCGAGAGCCTGAACTCTTCAAGTGAGCGTCGAATTTGCGGATATTTGTTGCCCAGGATCGCTGCCGCCAGCAACGCGGCATTGGTCGCACCTGCATCACCTATCGCCAGTGTTCCAACTGGAATACCAGCAGGCATCTGCGCTATGGATAACAGCGAGTCCACGCCGTTCAAAGCCCTGGATTTCACTGGAACACCCAGTACAGGCAAAGTAGTCTTGGCAGCAACCATTCCCGGCAGATGAGCTGCTCCACCGGCACCGGCGATGATGACCTCCAGCCCACGATCAATCGCGCTGTCGGCATACTTAAACATCAGGTCAGGTGTCCGATGTGCCGAAACCACCTTGATTTCATGTGGAATGGCCAGTGCCGACAGGGTTTGGGCCGTATTTTTCATGGTCTCCCAGTCAGACTGCGAACCCATTATCAGACCAACTAAAGCTTGTTCATTTGCCATATTGACACTCCAGCAGGAAAGCGCCCAATTGTACCAGTGTGCCGCTTGTGCAAACAGGGCCGTTCATCAAGTGCTGCAGGCCTGATACAATACCTCTCAGCCAAACATCCGGATCTAAAAATGCCTGTTAACGGAAAATTACTTGAGATTCTGTGCTGCCCTGTCAGCAAAATTCCACTGACCGTGCTTGGACGGCAAAAGCTGGATAAATTGAATGATGCCATAAAAAGCGGTGAGGCCTTATTGGTTGATGGAGAAAAGGTCACGGACCCACTACAGGAAGCTCTGATCACCGAAGATGGCAAAGTCGTTTATCCCGTACAGGACAACATTCCTGTCCTGTTAGAGGAAAAAGGTATAGGTACCACTCAATTCCAGAATTTCTAGAAACCTTCTCAGCTTTTCATGGAGTCAATAAAGGCATTGGCTTCCGCAATGGCTTTTTGCATTTGTTTGATCAGGTTGGCCGTGTCGCGCTCAATACTGTCCAGTTCATTACGAAGTGCACCGACAGCACGGGCGTTGAGATTGTGCTTTAGAAACAGCACCTGGTCATGAAAGGCTTCCAACACCGGTTCCATACTGCGCTCAGCGCGGCGCATACTTGCCATTAACTTGCCGTAACGTGTACGTGTATCCTTGAGTAATGAAGCGCTGGTACGGCGCATATCCGCCCTCGAATATTGCTCCAGTTCCTGCGCCCATTCATTGAATAGATCCTCCGCCACACTTTCGACCGCATCTATGCGTTCACTGACATCCCCGGCTTCAGCCGAACTGCTCTCGTATTCGCTGTTCAGTCGATCATAGACTTCTTCAAGGTCACCCCCGTCGAAGTTGACAGTGGCGCGGAACTGATCAAGTGCGGAGGCGAATTGTTCACTGGCAGAGTCCTGGGCATCCCGGGCCTCCTCCACACGGTCTACCAGGATATCGCGCTTCTCGATTCCCATACTTTCCATGGTTTTGTAATAGGCACTTGAGCATCCACCCAAGAAGACCAGAACCAGGACAGAACCTGCAAGATACATTGGTTTTTTTAACACTTCGACCTCCTCAGATCTACCCGGACGATGACGGTGATACCGCACCCCTTTCGGGACGCTCGTAACAGTTAATCACGACAGGTCAAACAGTTTCCTGAAAACTACCCGGATCTATGATTCTTCAAGATCCGGAATCATCAGTTTCTGACCCGGGAATATCTTGTCCGGACTATCTAGCAATGTGGTATTTGCCTCAAATATTTTCATGTACTTACCGCCACTGCCGTACATTTTCTCGGCGATCGCCCAGAGCGTGTCACCTGATTCCACCGTATAGGTACGCCCGGAGTTTTCCTGCTCCTGTTCAGTGACCTGATCGCCCGCAACCTCCGCCTCTTGAGTGCCTACTTCCGGTTCCCGCTCAACAACCGGTTCAGGGGCACCAATGACCATCTCGTTTTTAACACCACTTACATTGGGCATACCTTCTATCACCTGGCAAATGCGATCGCACTCAAACTGATTAGAGGTATGACCAGCTACGGTAATAGAACCATCCTGATTAAAAGAAAATTTAAGATCTGAAGGATCAATACCTTGCCCCCGCAGCGTAGCACTTGGGCCTTTGACGGTTTCAGGCTGTACAGATTTATCACCACCGAGAATTTTACTGAATTTATCCATGAATCCCATGACGAAAAGTTCCTTTCCAGAAATTGATATACTCTTTAGTCTAACGGTGAAACATTGCTTGTAAAGAGCTAAAACCGGATTAGGACGCTTCCAAATATTTAATCTTGTTAATAATGTTAACAACTGTGAATAATCGACGAAGCCACTTTCAATTCGGGGTTTAACAGACTAAATTGAAGGTTCAATATTAAAGACATTGGTGATTCGGGGAAATTTTCCGAATTTTGTAAAACATAAGGAGCAAGCCATCATGAGCGTAGCAAGAACGACTGAAATTTCCTCATCATCCAAAAAGGGTTTTGAGGCGGCCATTGAAAAAGGTATCAAGCGATGCGCACAGACCATCGAAAATGTCGAGGGCGCCTGGATCAAGGAACAGAAAGTTGTGGTCAAGGACGGGCAGGTTACAGAGTACCGTGTCACCATGAAAGTCAGCTTTGTATTGAATGACTAGCAGTTATTATTTCACTTTAAAAAGGAGAAACAGAAATGGCAGGTAAGTTTGAATGTTATAAAGACAAGGCAGGTGAGTTTCGTTTCCGTCTGAAAGCTGGAAATGGCAACACCATTCTTGCCAGCGAAGGTTATAAGTCAAAATCAGGCTGTAAGAATGGAATTGAATCCGTCAGGAAAAACAGTCAGGACCCTGACCGGTTTGTTAAAAAGAAAACCGATAGCGGAAAATTCCGTTTCAACCTGACAGCCAAAAACTCTCAGACAATCGGTTCAAGCCAGAACTACTCATCAGAATCCGGTTGCGACAATGGCATGAAGAGCGTCGCAAACAATGCCCCTGATGCAGCAGTAGAGGAAGTCTGAGCTGAGCTAAGCTCACCTGACTATCCTGGCATTATGTGACATGCAGCCCGGTGCGAACCGTGGCTGTATGTGACAGCACTTACGTTTTAAACGGGCTCAATCAAGCCAGTCTTGATTGACATATGCGCCGTCACATCCAGACCAGACCGAAACTGGTTTTCAGATTCACCATCAGACATCAAACCAAAAAGGACACTTGCAAATGAACTTACTCGATTTATTGGATAGCGTCGGTGGACAAAAAAGCCTGGGCAGTCTCGCCAGCAATTTGGGCCTGGATACCTCTACAACAAATAACCTGGTTGCTGCCCTGGCACCTGCTTTAATGGGCGCCCTGCAAAAACAGACCAGTTCCCAGGATGGTCTGGACGGTTTTAAGAATGCCCTGCAAAACGGCAGGCATCAGGAGTATCTCAGCAACCCGGGCAGCATGTCTTCATCGGAAGCTGTCCAGGATGGAAATAATATCCTCGGCCACATTCTCGGCAGCAAAGATGTCAGCCGGAATGTCGCAGCCCAGGCAGCTGAATCCACCGGTATTGATTCCAGCCTGATCAAAAAAGCATTGCCGTTGATTGCTGGCCTGGCGATGGGAGCCATGAGCAAGAACAGTAACGCCGGGCAGTCACTTGATAGCTCTACCAGCGATATGCTTGGCGGTCTGATGGGTGGTGACGGTATTGATATGGATGACGTGCTTAACCTGGCCAAGAAGTTTTTCTAGCCCACACATTTTACTAGAATGGCGCAGGGCTGGACTGATACCAATAGCCGTGGCTATTGGTTGAGGGAAGCTCAAGTCCAGTCGTGCATGGATAAGCCCGTACCGACAAATTGACAGCCGTCAGTCATTGACCGGAATGTCAGCCCAGTAACTTACCCGGGTTCAATATGTTGGCAGGGTCAAAAACAGCTTTTATGCCCCGCATTCTTTCAACGTCCTGCTCAGAACGGCTATAGGACAGATAAGGTTGTTTCAAAAGACCGATGCCGTGTTCCGCTGAAATACTGCCATTGTGTTCTCGGGTCAGTTCAAAGACATCGGGATTTACCCGCCCGCAAACCTTCTCAAATTCCTCCACCGGCATATCTGTTGGTTTCAGTATATTCATGTGCAGGTTGCCGTCACCAAAATGCCCATACCACAACACTTCAAAGTCCGGATAGCGTGATTGGGCAAGCTGGTCAAGATCACGTAAATATCCCGGAATTTCTGAAATTCGCACGGACAGATCATTTTTATATGGCGTATATTTCGTGATGGCCTCGGATATGCCTTCCCGGTAACGCCATAAATCTGCGGCCTGGGCTTCACTCTGACTGATCACGCCATCAAGCACTGAACCATCTTCAAGACAGAACTCAAAACGTTGTAAGGCCAGATCTTCGGTGCCGGGGTCAGGACAATCAAACTCAAGCAACGCATAATACGGCGTTTCGGTATCCATGGCCGCCGGCAGGTCATGCCCCGATCGCACATAGGACATGGCGGCACCGGACAGAAACTCAAAGGCCGTGAGATTCAAAGCATCATTAAACTGTCTGAAAACCGTCATCATCCCATCAAGACTGCTGACTGCCAGCAGCATCACACGGGAGGGTTGAGGCGGATCGGTTAAACGCAATGTCGCCTCAACGATCAGCCCCAACGTACCTTCACTGCCAATAAACAGGTGTCTCAGATCATAACCGCTGGCATTCTTGACCAGGCCACTATTGCACTCTATTAATTCACCACAGCCATCAATGACCTTAAGCCCGACCACCTGGTCCCGTGTTAAGCCATATCGCAATACACGGATACCACCGGCATTGGTGGCAATATTGCCCCCGATCTGGGATGAACCTTCCGACGCAAAACTGACCGGATAATACAGGTTCCGCTGACTGGCATAGTCCTGTATCGCCTGTGTAACGACACCGGGCTCAACCGTCAGGGTTCTGTCCACGGCATTGAAATCGATGATCTGTCGCATCCGGTCAAATGAAACCACGACCTCGCCTGCATCTGCAATGGCACCACCGCTCAACCCCGTGCGTCCACCGGAAGGAACCAGTGGGATCTGATGCTCCCTGGCCAGGCCAACAAGTTTGGCCACTTCATCGCTGCTGCGGGGAAATACAACCGCTGTGGCATCCGGTGTTCGAAACCGCGTCCAGTCGCAACCATGGCTTTCTAAAATCGCCGGTTCTGTATTGATTTCCAGTTCCGGGCAGTGCATTTTCAGGAGCTGTAAACGATTGTTTATCTGTTCAGTATGCATTCGACATTTCCGGTTGATATAAGAATAGGCTAACGCGACAATGAAGCTTAATTCATATGCCGGAAACAAAACCAGACCGATGAGCAATTCTGAACGAAATTACTCGCTCGACAAAGCCAAAATTAAATTTCTTTTGCTGGAGGGGCTTCATCCACGGGCCCGGGAAATCATTGAAAGCGAGGGTTATATCAATATCGTAGAAAAATCCGGTGCCCTGACACCCGAGGAATTGAAACAGGCATTAAAGGGTGTGCATTTTGTTGGCATTCGCTCCCGCACACAATTGGATGCTGCCGCCATTGATGCTGCTGACCGCCTGACTGCTGTCGGGTGTTTTTGCATTGGAACCAACCAGGTTGAGTTACAGCACGCAGGCCGTGCCGGAATACCCGTTTTCAACGCACCTTTCGCAAATACCCGCAGTGTGGCCGAGTTGTCACTGGCAGAAATCATCATGCTCATGCGTGGAATACCACAGAAAAACGCTGCTGCGCACCGCGGTGAATGGCTAAAATCCGCCAGCGGTTCGACTGAAATTCGCGGTAAAACACTTGGTATAGTGGGTTATGGTCATATTGGTTCCCAGCTTGGCATCATCGCTGAAAGCATGGGTATGCGTGTGATTTTTCAGGATATTGAAAACAAGCTGCCACTGGGCAACGCCGAAGCGCGATCCAGTCTGGAAGCCCTGTTGAAAGAGGCAGATGTGGTTTCGCTGCACGTACCGGACACGGCGGAAACCCGTAACCTCATGTCGGCCGGCCTGATCAATACGATGCGCAAGGGTAGTTACCTTATCAACGCCGCACGCGGCACCATTGTAGATATTGATGCCTTGAGCAAGGCCCTGAAATCAGGTCATATTGCCGGGGCTGCAATTGATGTATTCCCGCGTGAGCCCAAATCTAATGACGATCGCTTTGAATCGCCACTGGTTGGACTGGACAACGTTCTGCTGACACCGCATATCGGTGGCAGCACTCTGGAAGCCCAGGAGAATATCGCCATCGAAGTTGCCAGTAAGCTGGTGCGTTACAGCGACAACGGCAGCACCCGTTCGGCGGTCAATTTCCCGCAGGTATCACTGCCTGACCACGGACTGACGCGCCGCATCATGCACATTCACCATAATGAACCCGGTGTTCTAAACAGCATCAACCAGATATTTTTTGGAAATGAGGTCAATATTGCCGCGCAATATTTACAGACCGATGGTGATATCGGCTACGTTGTGATGGATGTCGAATCCGATAATGTGAGTGCCCTGATGAAAGACCTGGCCGAAATCCCGGCCACTATCCGGACCCGTATATTGCACTGATTTACTTTTTATTTGCAGATTCGGGTATCCTGATTATATGTTGGAACATGTTTCACGAATCATAAGAGGTCTGTTGAAAATGAATACACTCCACGCAGCAATCGTTTTACTAATCAGCTTCTTGCTGGCCATGCCATTGGCAGCCAAGGATGCAAAACCACCCAAGTTGTTCGACAATTCAGATGAAATGAAGGTCACACTCTCAGGCCCCTGGGATACCATCAAGCGGAACAAAAAAGAGGATGCGCTCTATCCCGTGCAACTCACCTATACAGGTGCAGATGGTCAACAACATACCATTGATGCCGAAGTTGCACCCCGCGGGATAACCCGTCGCTTACGCGTCTGTAAATTCCCTCCTTTGAAGATACATTTCGATAAGAAAAAAATGAAAGGAACGGAATTCAGGGGAAACAAATCTCTTAAACTGGTGACCTACTGCAAAATCCAGGAAAAATATGAGCAGTACTACGTCAAAGAATCCCTGATTTATCGTATGTATAACCTGTTGACTGATTATAGTTTCAGGGTCAAGCCAATGATGATCGAATACAAAGACAGCGTGAAAAACGATGACCCAATCACCCGCTTTGGTTTCCTGATCGAGGATATCGATGATGTGGCCAAACGTAATGACCTGGAAAAACTGTCGGTCGCAAAAATCCCGTACACAACCCTGGACCCAGTCACCACCAGCATCTTGTCATTGTTCCAGTTCATGATTGGCAACCTCGATTGGGCGGCGGTCAGCGGCCCGAAAGAAGGTGAGTGCTGCCACAACTCCAGACTGATTGGCGCAGGCAACGATATCACCCCGAAATACGGTATCCCCTATGACTTTGATTCATCCGGACTGGTCAATGCACATTATGCAGCGCCGCCAGAGGGCCTGAAAGTCAGATCTCTCCGTCAAAGACTTTACCGTGGTTTTTGTAAATACAATGACGAACTGCCACAAACTGTTTCATTATTTAATGAAAAAAAGGCGGATATCCTGGCACTCTTTCAAGACAACCCACACCTGACTGACAGAAATCGTAAAGATGTCATTAAATATATCGACGATTTTTACGAAATAATCGATAGTCCAAAACTTTTCGATAGGTACATTATTGACAAGTGCCGGGGATCTGAATAACTGCTTCGGTCAATGAGTCCTCTGACGGGGCAGACTCGGTAGTTTCAAGGGACTCTTCAACTGGCGGTGCCAGCATCCTGGCAAGGCGCTCTTTCAACTGGGCATTATTTGAATCGGCCTCGATCACCATTCGCAGGTATTCCTCCCGTTCACTGTTCAGCGATGGAAGTGGAATTCTCTGGCTTCCGTAAATGGCTGTTGCACCCTCCGGTGTCAACTCCAGTAAACCCTTGTGTGCCCCGTAATAGGTGGCAATACCGGAATCATTGGCTACAACACGTTGGTCAAAACGCGGCCAGACGACTCCGCCCGTGGGCGTATGGCCGATCACGATACGCCTGGCACCATAGCGGTCAAGAATATTGTCCAGTGTCTGACTGAAGATATCTTCTTCTTCTTCCGTTGCCAGACCCCGGTACCACACGGGGCCCAAGGGGTCATTCATGGCCGAAACAACTGACGGGTCATTTAGCTCCATCGCGGCCATGACCTGTTCAGTCAGTGACTGGAGACTGAATTTACAATACTTGGCGCTGATGCCTCCATGCAGGAAAATGGTGTCATTGACTTGAACCGCTACCGCATTGCCGCTTACCCATTTACCGTATTTGCCTTTTAAGGACCACGCCTGGCGGTGTTCAACCCATCCCAACGGTACCTGCTGCTCCCACTCCTTGCGGAAAGCTTCAAGATCCATTGTTTCAAAGTCCGGATTGTTGACCCGCATCCACTCGACCTGTCGGTCCCATTGCATAGTCTGCAGGCGTGCTGAATTTTTCGTAGCAAACGCTTCATATTCACCGGGGGCAACATAACGGAGGTCACCGATAACATTCATGGTCTCATGATTGCCTATGAGCAGATGCACGTAACCGCCCTTCTTTTTGGCTTGTTTCGACAGTTTTACCAGGTGATCAATAATTTTGCGGCTATCCGCACCACGGTCGGTGATATCTCCTGTCTGGACAAGATGGGTTTCTCCCCCGATCCACTTTCCACTTTTGCTAATTAATCCAGCCGACTTCATGACTTCAATGTACTGACCATAATCGCCATGTAAATCACCGATAGCGACAACCCGGTCCACACCGGTCCAGTGGTAATCGTCAACTTTTTTAGCCTTAGCCTCTGCAGCACTGCTTACAAGCAGTGCCGAAAACAGGGTCAAAACAAGCCGTGAGAGTTTCATATTCCTTTCCAATATCAGTTGTCGGTCTTAATCAAAAATTCCCGTATCTTTTTCACGGGCCTTTTTCCTTTCAATTTCACGTGGACTTTCGCGCATATAGGTTTTTGAATCATCATAGCCGCCATAGTTCAATTCCCACAGGATCAGGAATGTGTAATTGAAGATCGCGGTCATCACAGCGGCAACCAGCAACATGCCAATGCCGCAGGATAGTCCAACACCTACCGCCATGAAGATAAACAACGAATCGGCGGTACTCTTGAGCGAGTACCGGTAACGCACGCCCGCCACGACGCCGGCAAGGCTGAACGCCATGGCCAGGCTGTTATGGACGATCAGCACAATTCCGGTAACCGCAATGGGCAGCACCAGTATGGTTTCCAATAATGACTGATCCATCTTGGCTTTGCTGCGCACTGCCATGTAGGTCCAGGAAACCGGAACCATCAAAGCCACGGCACCAATAATGGCCATGACCAGCCATAACAAACCACCAACCTCATCTGTCACATTTGAGGCGTGAATGACGATGCCGCCAATGTTGCTATCAGATTCCTGGTTAAACAGTGTGTCGACAACACCCAGTGGCAGGTAGCGATGCAGATCGGGCACCAGTTGGTAACCGCCCCAGATCAGCAAAGCCAGGATTCCGTAGAATAAATTTAGTCGTAAAAGCAACCTCATGATTTTCCCTCATTATGGGGCCGGTTAATTACCACCAAACCCTGGCTTATTATGCTTATTTCTATCAACCTACGCCAATCACTGTGCCATCGGCCAGTAAATCAATTTCTTCAGCCATGGGTCGTTTCGGCAGCCCCGGCATACGCATGATCCTGCCGGTCAGGATGATCAGAAAACCCGCACCGGCGCTGACTTGAATATTCCTGACCGTGACTTCAAAGTCACGCGGTCTTCCATGCAAGGCGGGATCATCAGATAGCGAACTTGGTGCCTTGGCGATACATACCGGTAGCTTGTCCAGACCCAGAGCTGTAATAGTCTTCAGGTCCAGCTCGGCATCCTTGGTAAAAGCGACATCATCGGCGCCATACATATCCTTGCAGACCTTCTGTACTTTTTCATAGATCGTGTCATCAAGTTCATAGAGGGGTGCAAACGGCTTGTTATGCGCTACCGACTTGATGACCTCACGTGCAAGATCCTGTGCCCCTTTCCCACCTTCGGCAAAATGCCTCGATTCGGCAAACGATACACCGTGCGTTTCTGCTCTTTCCCTGATGATACGGATTTCTTCATCAGTGTCATTAACAAACCGGTTCAGGGCCACTACCGGGTGTTTGTTAAAATGCGAAACACTTTCAATATGCTTGTCGAGGTTCTCGAGGCCACGCCGAACCGCTTCAGCATCGGGTTGATCGAGTGCGTCCTTGGCCTTTCCACCGTGCAATTTCAATGCCCGCACGGTGGTCACAACGACAACCGCATCGGGGTCGAGACCATTCGGGCGGCACTTGATATGGAAGAACTTCTCAGCCCCCAGATCAAAACCAAATCCGGCTTCGGTGACGGTCCAGTCAGCAAATTGCATGGCCATTCGAGTGGCGAAGAGACTGTTGCAGCCATGTGCAATATTGGCGAACGGGCCACCATGCATGAATGCCGGCGTGCCTTCCAGTGTTTGCACCAGGTTGGGATGAACAGCATCCCTGAGCAAGGCCATCATGGATCCGGTAATTTTCAGTTCTCTCAAATAGATCGGTTTACCTTTCCATGTGGTGCCTACGAGGATGCTATCCAGTCTTCTACGCAGGTCATCCATATCAGCGGCAAGACATAGAATCGCCATGATTTCCGATGCAGCAGTAATATCAAAACCACCCTCACGCGGAATACCCTGCATCCTGCCACCGAGGCCGATAACGATGTTTCTCAGGGTGCGGTCATTCATATCCATTACCCGGCGCCAAACCACCTGGCGTGGATCAATTCCCATCTCATTGCCCTGGAATATATGATTGTCAATGGCAGCCGCCACCAGGTTATTAACTGCAGTGATCGCGTGAAAGTCTCCGGTGAAATGCAGATTGATACGTCCAGCCGGGATAATTTGACTGTATCCGCCGCCGGTAGCGCCACCCTTGATACCGAGACACGGCCCAAGAGATGGTTCACGTAAGGCCAGACAAACGGATTCACCCAGACTGTCCAGAGCCTGCGCCAGGCCAATGGATGTCGTGGTTTTACCTTCACCTGCCGCTGTCGGAGTGGTTGACGAGATCAGGATGAGGCGCGCCTTACCAGGTCGTTTTCGCGGACGTTGGAGGGCGTTCAGGCTAACCTTGGCAATACTATCACCAAACGGCATCAAATCTTCGCTCTCCACACCGAGCTTCGATGCAATATCACTGATAGGCCGAATTCCGGCTTGCCTGGCTATTTCATAGTCACTGAGCATTTTGCTATTTCCTGGTTTCTTATTACGGTGTTTGCCGCAACGTGTAGTGGTCATGCGCAAAGCTAGGTTAACCCTTTTTACAGAGCTATGACGAGTTTTGCCGGATGTTTTAAGTGGCTCGGGATATTTTGGAAACTTTAAACCGGTGGTAACAACCTCGCCCTGATGACATGCTTCTCAGAATTTATGGCGCTCATCACACTCGGATCAGGCTTGTTTTCTACATCAATAATACTGTAGGCGAAGTCACCCCGGCTGAGATTAACCATATCAATAACATTGAGATTATGGTCGGCCAGCACGGTTAAAACATGACCCAAAACCTTTGGCACATTTTCATTACAGAAAGTAATCCGGTATCCGCCGTTCCTGGCCATTTGTGTATCCGGGTAATTAACGGAATTCCTTACGTTTCCATTTTCCAGGAAGTCCATCAGCTGATCTGCCGCCATCATTGCGCAGTTCTCCTCGGCTTCACTCGTACTGGCACCAATGTGAGGTAACAACAAGGCATCTTTACGTCCGAGTAATTCGGGGTGGGGAAAGTCGCTAATGTAAGCAGACAGATGGCCACTGTCGAGGGCCGCGACCACGGCCGGCAAATCCACAATTTCATCACGGGCAAAATTCAGCAGGCGTGCGCCCGGCTTACAACGCGCAAGAATCTTCTCATTGATCAGGCCCAGGGTCGGCGGGATGGCCGGTACGTGAAGGGTCACAAAATCCGCAACACTAACCAACGCCTGTAAACTGTCCACTTTCTGCACCCGACTGGAAAGCCGCCAGGCGGACTCAATCGATATCGCCGGATCGTAACCCGCGACTTTCATCCCCAGCTCAAGCGCCATATTGGCCACCATGGCACCAATCGCACCCAGACCTACTACACCCAGTGTCAGGCCGGCAATTTCAGACCCTGCAAAGCGCTTTTTATTGGCCTCCAGCATTGTGTGCATTTCTGCGCTGTCACTGATCTCACCCAGTGTCTGAACATAGCGCATACCACCAAAAATATCTCTGGAACCGAGCAACAACGCCGCCGCCACGAGTTCCTTAACCGCATTTGCATTGGCTCCCGGTGTATTGAAGACCACGATACCGTGTTTTGCATATTCGTCCACCGGAATATTGTTCACTCCGGCACCGGCACGCGCCACCGCGATCACGCTTTCATCGATACTTTCGTCGTGCAGTTTTTGACTGCGCAGCATCAGTGCATCGGCGGATGACTCCTCCGGGCTCACCTGGTAGTTCTCGGAAGGGAAGCGGTCCAGACCCTTTGCGGCCAGGCTGTTATAAGTTCGGATTTTATACATTTGATTGATCTTCTCAAAGCTACCTGTATGAGCCAGGTTTGTAGATTAATTGTACGTCAAGCTGCCAGAGTATTACCGGGTTATTTATCAATAAAGCTGAACGATATAAGCTATATTTAGACGATGGGTTATTTGTATTTGTTCAGGAGTAGATATTTAATGAAATTCAAACTACAGGTTCACTTTTTGCTGATTGTCTCACTTATCGTGGCCAGCAGCCTGACTTTTGCCAACGAGGAAAGACCCGAAACAACCATTGAAGGATTACAACTGATCGAGGACTCCAACCTTGCCCTGGTTTACGCAGAACCGGGGGTTGATTGGAGCCAATACAGCAAGATTTACCTGGAGCCGCCCTATATTGCCTTCACAAAAGACTGGCAACGCAATCAGAACCGGTACGAGCCAGGCAAGATTTCTATTGATGATATGTCAAAAATCAAAATAGAATTGTCTTCGCTCTTCACGGATGTATTCGCTACAACACTGGAAGAAGGCGGTTACGAACTGGTCAAGGAACATGGCGAGGACGTACTGCTGGTCAAGCCCGCCATCATTAACCTGGACGTTGTTGCACCCGCCAGCAGTTCACCCGGTATTACCCGCACCTATTCAGAAACTACAGGTGAAATGACCTTGTATATGGAGCTTTATGACTCACTTTCCGGCGATCTCATTGCCAAGGCGCTGGACCGTAAAGAGGACCGCAGAACCGGCTACTTTGAATGGAAAAATCGCGTAACCAACCGGGCGGCAGCCAACCGGATTCTGAAGGTATGGGCCAATGTCCTGAAAGAAGGTCTGGATGATGCCAGGACTGCCTCACCAACTAACCCGTAACTGATCCTCAAGGCAGGCACTCGTCATACTTGAATGTTAGTGGTGCCGGTAAAAGCTTATGGCCGGGGCCATAAGCGGAACCAAAAATTATTAGCTGGCTAAGCGATATTCAAACTGAATTTCCGTTGAACCGCGGAGAAGTCTTTCTTCGCGTTCTATCTGTACGTCACGTGGTGCGTCGATACCAATGCGTATCTGGTTTCCCTTCATACCCAGCACCGTGACTGTCACATCATCCCCTATTATGAGTTTGTCCCCTACACTTCTGGTTAGTAATAACATGCTAAACCCCTTCCTTGGTGGGTGATTCACTGGATCACCCGTTGTCTATTTGTTTACTTGACCCAACAATCCTTGTAGGTATCAAGACCAATCTGCATTCCAATTACTCTCTTGAATATCAAGAACTTATTATTGGCAAGCTTGTATAGATGCAATAATCGAGCCGACTGAAAATATATTTCGATAAAAATAATCAGAAAATCTACTAATATCAATACATACAATCACATAGATGTCTTTTTTGGGAAAGTACAGGCAGATTAGTTTTTTTCATATCTTTTTTAAATTAATCAAAAAATTAAGAAAAACTGACAATCATTGTCACATAGTCCCCCCGACCCCGGCGTCTTTAATCATCCCGAAAAAAGACTGGCTTTACCATATAAGCACATGGGCAAGGTGAGGCCGTAAAACGGCCGAGAGGGTGCCCTGGGGTATGTAACAAGTTACACACCCTACGGGTTTTCATTTGTGCTTCATGAGTTACTGACGAAACGGCTTTTGTGTATTTGCGCTATGTGGGCAGGGCCTACTTCACAACAGCCACCGATGATGCGTGCACCTGCCGCGAGCCAACTGACCGCGTGGTCTGTGTACGCCTGGGGGGTGACATCGGTTCTTGATGGGGGGATGGACTGTTCGCCGTGAAAGTCCCATTTTTCGGGTATGGGGGTGAACGCATTGGCGTAGGCGCCCACGGGAATATCGCTGACCGAAACCAGTTCCGGTAATACCTTGCCAATAGCTTCCGGTGGTGAGCAATTCAATAACGCCGCACTGACACCCAAGCCTGCAATATCATCCCATGCCGCACGGAGGGATTCGCCGCTGCGCAATTTCGCCGCACCTGAATCCTCTATTGACCAGGACAGCCAAACCGGCTTTTCGGTAGAGGTAGCCGCTACCACTGCGGCACGCGCTTCAACGAGACATGACAGTGTTTCACAGATAAAAAAATCGACGTGCGGTGCAAGCAATTCTGCCTGTTCACGGTAAAGTGCCTCAGTTTCCTCAAAGGAGCCGACCAGGTCAGGGCGGTAGCTGCCATTTTGGGGTCCCATCGAACCTGCTATCAGTACCGGTTTGCCAATTTTATCCCTGGCCTGTTGAGCCAGGGTCGCGGCCAGGCGGTTCATTTCACCGAGGCGGTCAGCCAGGCCTTCAGGTTCAAAGTTGTTGCGTATACAAGAGTAGGAGTTGGTCGTGATGACATCGGCACCGGCACGGATGTAATCTTCATGTACTGCCTGGACTGCTTCGGGATTATCGAACAGGGCTTTTGCCGACCATAAAACGCCCTGCCCTGAGGCTCCCCGGTTGATCAACTCCTGACCCATACCTCCGTCAAGAAGAATAAGACCATCAGGCAGACGGTTGAAAACTGATTTCATTGAGCAGGCTCCGGATTCTTCAACTCAGTTGAACAACATGAAGGGAATTACATCCACAGGGCAGCCTTTTTTAATATCTTCATCGGGTTTCTGCACCACCAGGGCGTCACCCCAACTGGTTGAATACAGCACACCACTGCTTTGCTTTTCAAAAATCTCCACACCTGCGGAGACCGAACGGACCCTGATATATTCCTGCCTGAAACTACCCTTCTTATCAAAAAGCGCGATTTGCCGCAGCGGCACGATTTCACTATGGGTAACACCCTGACAATCAAACAAAAACGGCCGGGCTATGACCAGCGCAGTCACGAATGCGGAGACCGGGTTTCCGGGCAGACCGAGAAACGGTGTTCCCTTAACATCGCCAAAAGCGAAGGGTTTGCCGGGCTTTATGGCCACACGCCAGAGGTCGATATGACCCAGTGATTCAACAACCGCCTTGACGTGGTCCTCTTCACCAACTGAAACCCCACCCGTGGTAATGATGGCATCGGCTTTACGGCTGGCTTTGGACATTACATCGCTTATGACGTCCGGATCATCCACCGTGATCCCGAAGTCCAAGGGCTCGAACCCCCAGTTTTCGAGCAAGGCCTGCAGCAGGTAGCGATTTGAATTGTAAATCTGTCCCGGTTTGAGCGTGTCTCCCGGCTCCACCAATTCTTCACCAGTCGAAATTATTGCCACTTTCAAACGCTGTTTTACACTTATCCTGTCAATACCAAGTGACGCGATCAGCCCCTGGTCCTGTGCTCTTAGCCGGTGTCCTGCTCTCAGGACCGTAGCCCCTTCCAGGATATCCTGACCCATCGGCCGGATATTGCAGCCTGCTTCACCCACAACATCTATCCAAACCTGGCTGCCTTCGTTTCTGCATTTCTCCTGCATGACGACAATGTCGGCGCCTTCAGGGGTTTCAGCACCGGTAAATATTCGTGCGGCAGTACCGGGTTTGAGCATCTGAGGTGGTGACCCTGCTGTAATTCTCTGACTGATTTCCAGTGCCTGGTCTGGTCCCTGCCAGTCTCCACGCTTCAGGGCATAACCATCCATCGCACTGTTATCCGCCGGTGGGACATTGATACCCGAGACGATGTCTGCTGCCAGTACACGTCCGAGAGCATTTTTCAGGCTGACCGTTTCATTGTCTGCCAGAACCCGGTGAAAACTATGCAGACGTGCATGCGCCTCATCAACTGTGATCATGCTCATGGCAGCTTTGCACCCGAACGTGTTTGCGCGGCAAAGTTACATGGCCGGTGACTGCTATCCAACTGCTCTTTCAGAATCCGGCTCCAACCGGTACGACAGGCTCCGGTCGATCCGGGCAAACAGAAAACCAGGGTCTGGTTGGCAAGACCCGCCAGCGCTCTCGACTGAACTGTTGAGGAACCGACCTCCTCATAGGAAAGCTGGCGAAACAACTCCCCAAAACCTTCTATATTCTGATCAAATAATGGCTTCAAGGCCTCTGGCGTGGAATCACGCCGGGTTAAACCGGTACCACCGGTTGAAATAATAACGTCGATTCCCGGATCAGCGATCCATGCGGATACAATGGCCCGGCTTGTGTAAATCTCATCCTTGCACAGTTCCCTCGCCGCGAGATTGTGACCCGCTTCCTTCAGGAAGTCTTCCAACACCTGGCCGGAGGTGTCATTTTCGAATGTACGTGAATCAGATAGCGTCAGGACAGCGATATTCAGTGCTATGAACTCAGCATCTTTATGCATGATTTCTTACCTTTTACAGTGGATCAGAAGAACTTCACATCATCCTTTTATGCTTGCATGCGGTCAAGCCATAAGGCCGCGGTTTTCAAATCTTCGGGTGTATTAACGTTAAAGAACGGGTCCGGTTCAACAGGCGCCCATTCAACAATTTTATGCGGTAGTGAGCGCAAGACGCGTTTAAGACCCCCGATCCCCTTATCGAGCAGGGCTGCCTTGATCACCGGCAGGTGCTGGTTTTGCCACAGGGAAAACGTGGGCTGCAAAACACCATGGTAGGAAATGACAACCACCGGCTTGGGCTCATCGTGACTTTCATCGAGCAAGGTCCGGACCAGGCTGGAAGGAATGAAAGGGGCATCACAGGGGCACAAAACCAGGCCATTGTTGTTTCCCTTGTCAGTAAGATACTGCAGTGCGGAGTACAGACCGGTCAACGGCCCGCGATAACCCGGCAAGAGATCCGGAACCACTTCCAGGCCAAAGTCGTCGAAGTCACTGGTTTCGCCTTCACAACTGAGCAGCAGCGGATTCAAATGGGGCTGCAACTGCTCAATGACATGTGCTAACAAAGAGCGTCCATTTAGCTCGAGCAGGGCTTTTCTGCCAACCCCCATCCGTCGGGAACGACCACCCGCGAGAATAACACCGGCCGGCTGCTTGACTGTCATTACTGCCGAATCTTCGACAGCGCAGGTAACAGTGCCGCACTTAAGCCACCGCCATCGCCCGCCGCGTACTCAAGTAGCCGCTTACGCATGCGTGGTGCCCAAAAGCGATTGATGTGATCCGCGATTTTTTCATCCGCTCGTGCCTGGAAACTGAGGTTGGCAGCAATATCATTTGCCATCGATACCAGGTGGGATGTCTCGCTATTTGTCATTCCTGTTACTCCGGTATGATTACTCAAATGTCTGTGACCCGACGATCAAAAGTATAAACATTGTGCCTGCCGGGGCGGGCAAAACCAACCAGGGTCATGCCACTGCGGTGGGCAAAGTCGATGGCCAGCGTTGTCGGTGCAGAGACCGACACCAAAACCTCCATACCCGCTGCAGCCGCCTTGTAAACCATTTCATAACTCGCCCGGCTGGAAACAAGGACAAAACCGGCCGCGGGATCAAAACCTGTTCTGGATAAGAAACCAATCAATTTATCCAGGGCATTGTGCCGTCCGACATCCTCACGCAACGCCAATATCTCACCACCGGTATTACACCATGCGGCTCCGTGCACCGCGCCGGTCACGACCTGTAACGGCTGGTGCGCGTTCAGCGAAAGGATGCCAGCCTGCATTGCTGCAGCTGTTACAGAAACATGAGAATTTACGACTGCCGGCTGTCGCAAGGCCTGGTCGAGCGATTCTGCACCGCATAGACCACAACCGGTCCGGCCAGCCAGGTTGCGACGCTGTCCGGCGAGCCGCCCGAAACAGTCCTCGTTGACTGTCATGGCCACTTCTAATCCATTTTCCCGTTCTATGACAGATACATCCAATATATCCGGGATCTGATTAATAATACCCTCGGTCAGACTGAACCCGACACCAAAGTCTTCAAGCGCCGTGGGCGTGGCCATCATGACGACATGGGATTGCTTGTTATAGGTCAAGGCGACTGGAACTTCCGCTGCGACCTCATCATCGCAATCGCTACGAATACCATTCGCCCAGTTGATGACCGGGACCTGGCGCGAAACTGACACTATGTCTTCACCGCTTCAGACACCGGACCTTCGTGCCTTGTCCAACAGTGCTTTTTGTTGCCGGTTGAAGACCTCTTGTTGTTTTTGCCACTCAGAGGGCTGGGTAACACGAGTCGCCTGCACCGCAGTGACCTTGTACTCAGGACAATTGGTGGCCCAGTCGGAGTTTTCGGTGGTGACAATATTGGCGCCGGTCATAGGGAAATGAAATGTCGTATAAACAACCCCTGGCTGAACTCTTTCGGTCACCTCCGCCCGCAAAACCGTATCACCGGCCCGGCTCTTGATACCAACCCAGTCACCGGTACTGATGCCACGGTCTTCGGCGTCAACCGGATGAATTTCAAGCAGGTCCTGGTCCGCCCAGACAGTGTTTTCTGTGCGCCGCGTCTGCGCACCCACATTATACTGGCTCAGGATTCTGCCAGTGGTTAACAGCAGTGGGTATTTACGTGTTGACCGTTCGCTGGTAGGTACAAAACCGGTGATCGCGAAATAGCCCTTGCCACGCACAAACTCACCCACATGCATGGTGGGTGTGCCCTCGGGTGCTGCCTCATTACAGGGCCATTGAATACTTCCAAGCGAATCCAGCTTGGCGTAGCTCACGCCGCTGAACGTCGGCGTCAAACGTGCAATTTCATCCATGATTTCAGACGGATGCGAGTAGTCCATTGGGTAACCCAACGCCCTGGCAAGATCAACGGTGATTTCCCAGTCCTCTTTACCGCTTTTTGAAGGTAGTACTTTTCGCACCATGGAGATACGCCGTTCGGCATTGGTGAAAGTGCCGTTCTTTTCAAGAAAAGTCGATCCCGGAAGAAACACATGTGCGAAACGTGCCGTTTCGTTCAGAAAGATATCCTGTACTACCAGGCATTTGAGTGCTTTGAGGGCTGTCTCGACGTGATGGGTGTTGGGATCAGACTGGGCAATATCCTCACCCTGGCAGTACAGTCCTTTGAAATCACCACTGATGGCAGCATCAAACATATTCGGAATACGCAAACCGGGTTCCGGATTGAGCTTTACCTGCCACTCGTTTTCAAAAAGGCCACGCACGGCCGCGTCGGAAACATGCCGATAGCCTGGTAATTCATGCGGGAAGGAACCCATGTCGCAGGAACCCTGTACATTATTCTGCCCGCGCAGCGGATTGACTCCCACCCCTTCACGGCCCAGGTTTCCGGTGGCCATCGCCAGGTTGGCGATACCCATCACTGCGGTCGAACCCTGGCTGTGTTCGGTGACACCCAGACCATAATAAATGGCTGCATTGCCGGCCTTTGCAAAAAGTCTTGCTGCGGCACGTAATTCCTCTGCAGGGATACCGGTTACTGACTGCAGGTTTTCCGGGGAGTTTTCCTCACCGCGTATGAACTCCGACCAATGCTGCCAGGCCTCAATTTCACAGCGCTCATGAATGTATGTTTCATCCTCCAGACCCTCGGTTACTATCACGTGGGCCATGGCATTAACAAAGGCCACGTTACTACCCGGTAGCAATTGCAGGTGATGGGCCGCCCTGATATGAGGACTGTCAACCAGCTCAGTTTTTCGCGGGTCAACAATGATTATTTGCGCACCCTCACGAAGACGGCGCTTGAGACGCGAGGCAAACACCGGGTGGGCCTCCGTCGGGTTGGCCCCGATCAGCATCACAACATCGGCACTCGATACCGAATCAAAAGCCTGGGTGCCGGCCGACTCACCCAGCGTAGTCTTTAGACCGTAACCGGTGGGGGAATGACAAACACGGGCACAGGTATCCACATTATTATTACCAAACCCGGCCCGTACCAGCTTCTGAACAAGGTAGGTTTCCTCATTACTACAACGTGAGCTTGTAATCCCGCCAATACTGTCTTTGCCATATTCCGTCTGAATTTCTCGGAAACGCCGGGCGGTAAACTCGATCGCCTGTTGCCAACTGACCTCACGCCAGGCTTCATCGATGCTGTCACGGATCATCGGGGTGGTAATGCGGTCCTTGTGACTGGTATAACCAAAGGCAAATCGTCCTTTGACACAGGCATGACCTTCATTGGCCTTGCCATCCTTGTAAGGTGTCATACGCACGACTTCAGAACCGCGTGTCTCAACCTTGAACGCACAGCCAACGCCACAATAGGCACAGGTCGTGACCATGCTTTTCTCCGGCAATCCCATCTTGATGACCGACTTTTCCTCAAGTGCCGCCGTGGGACAACTGTCGACACAGGCGCCGCAGGAAACACACTCCGATTCCATGAAGGATTCCATTTGCCCGGCAGTGATTCTGGACTCGAAACCACGACCATCCACCGTCAATGCAAAGGTACCCTGGATATCATCACAGGCCCGCACACAGCGATAACAGACAATGCACATTGACGGGTCAAAGGTGAAATACGGATTGGATTCATCTTTTTCAGCCTGCAGGTGATTGCGGCCGGTTAACCCGTAACGGCTTTGCTCAACATCCAGTTCTTCTGCCACATCCTGCAACTCACAATCGCCATTGGTAGGACAGGTCACGCAATCCAGTGGATGGTCCGAAATGTATAATTCCAGAACATTTCTACGCACTTTATCGAGTTTGTCCGAACCTGTACTCACCACCATGCCTTCCTCGACAGGTGTCGTGCACGATGCCGGCAAGCCTTTACGACCCTCGATTTCGACCAGGCACATGCGACAGGATCCAAAGGCATCAAGACTGTCTGTCGCGCAGAGTTTGGGTATGCTGATACCCGCCAGTGCTGCTGCACGCATAACACTACTACCCGCATCGACCTGCAGCTGCTGGCCATTGATTTCCAGGCTTACCTGCGTGGTTGACGCACGTGGCCGAGGTGTTCCCAGATCGTCAATTGCAGATTGTGGTTCAGACATGCATTTATCTCTCAATACCGATTCCGTTGCCGCGTTCAAAATCCTTCGAAAAATACTTCAGTGCACTACGAACCGGCATCGGTGTTAATCCGCCCATTGCACACAGAGAACCCATATCCATTGTTTCACATAGTTCTTCCAGCAACTCAAAACTGGCCGGCCTGTTTTCATTTTTCCCTATTTTTTCGATAAGCTCCATACCCCTGACGGAACCGATACGGCAGGGCGTGCATTTACCACAGGATTCCACGGCACAAAACTCCATGGCGAAACGGGCCTGTTCGAGCATATCGACACTGTCATCAAAGACCACGACCCCTCCGTGACCAAGCATCGCCCCAACTTCCGTAAATGCTTCGTAATCCAGCGGTGTATCCCACTGCGACTCCGGTAGATAGGCACCCAGTGGTCCACCCACCTGGATCGCCCGCACCGGTCTGCCGCTGGAAGTGCCACCACCGAAACCTTCTACCAGCTCACGCAGACTTGCACCGAAAGGGACCTCTACCAGGCCCCCCCGACGAATATTTCCCGCGAGTTGTACGCTCAGGGTTCCGCGTGAACGGCCACTGCCGTAGTCCCGGTAATGCGCTGCACCCTTTGCCAGCACCGTAGACACAGCCGCCAGGGTCAGAACGTTGTTGACCACCGTGGGTTGACCAAACAAACCTTCAATGGCGGGCAATGGCGGTTTAAAACGGACCAGACCGCGTTTTCCCTCCAGGCTTTCAAGCATGGAGGTTTCTTCACCGCAGATATATGCACCCGCACCCACCCGAATATGAAGGTGGAAATCATGTTCGCCGCCGCAGATATTGCTCCCCAACAGGTTGGCGGTTTCGGCCGTTGCAATCGCCTGGCTTACTACCTGCAGCGCTTTGGGGTATTCGGAACGCAGATAGATGTAGCCCTGAGTTGCACCAACTGCCAGGGCACATATTGTCATGCCTTCAATCAACTGGAAGGGATCGGCCTCCATCAGCAGACGATCAGCGAAGGTGCCGGAATCTCCCTCATCCGCATTTGCGGTGACATATTTTTGGTCTGACGGCGTGTTCAAAACGGTACGCCATTTGATCCCTGTCGGAAAAGCGGCCCCGCCGCGGCCGCGTAAGCCGGAGTCTGTAACCGCCTCGACAATTTCCTCCGCTGTCATTGCCAAAGCCTTGTTCAGACCCTCGTACCCACCCTCATGCTTGTAATCATCAAGGCTTAGCGGGTCGATGACGCCTGCGCGGCCAAAAGTCAGCCGGTCCTGCCGGGTCAACCATTCAATATCTGTCACTTTACCCAGAAATAACGGATGCTCTGCTGAATCATGCAACCCGGCTTCAAACAAACCGGCAACATCATCGGGGCACACCGGCCCGAAAGCAATACGATCTTCACCCGATTCAACCTCAAGCAATGGCTCAAGCCAGAATGCACCGCGTGACCCGTTGCGTTTGACTTCTACATCCAGCCCCCGTTTTTGTGCCTGCAGAAGCACTTCTGCCGCGACCTTGTCTGCACCCAGTGCACAGGCCGTGGTATCTGCCGGGATATAAATTTTCACCATGGTCAGATATCACCCAGCAATTCATCAAAACGATCAGCATCCACCCGTGCAAACACGTCATCAGCAATACGCACCGAGGGTCCGCAAGCACAATTACCCAGGCAATAAACCGGTTTTAATGTAAATCGTCCATCCGCCGTTGTTTCACCGTAATCAACACCCAGACGGTTTTTGACATGTGCTTCGAGCTGACGCGAGCCAACCGCCTGACAGGCCTCGGCACGACAGACATGTATTGTTTTTTTACCTCCGGGCTTATCACGAAAGTCATGATAGAAACTGATAACACCGTGGACTTCCGCTCTCGAAAGACCCATACCACTGGCGATTGTCGCCACGCAATCGCTGGGAATAAAGCCAAGACCAGTCTGGATTTCATGCAGCAGCGGCAAAAGCCCACCCGGGGTATCCGCAAATTTCCGAACTGCCGATGAAACGACAACTGCCGGGGTCTCACCTGAAGAGTGCATGATTGATCCTTTCAATCTATAGAATTGTGTAAATTTTTCAGGCAATTTACCCCCATTTCGGTGCATAAACAAATATAATCCCATCCGCAAAAGTGAAGACAAGCTAAAAAACTTAATAAAGAGGAATGGTTTTGATTAATATTTCGGTAAAAGACCTGGATGGCCAGGTTCATGAAATACAGGCTCGTGAAGGCGACAGCCTGATGGAAGCCCTGCGGGAACACGAGTGGGGTGTAGCGGCAATCTGTGGTGGATTGTGCTCCTGTGGCACTTGCCACGTTTACCTGGATAAGGAATGGCTTGATAAACTCAGGCAGACGGATTCGGATGAACAGGACCTGCTGGATGAGTTTGACAACACAAAACACAACTCCCGCTTGAGCTGTCAGCTACAACTACTATCTGAGCATGAAGGTCTTGCGCTAAGCATAGCACCGGAAGAGTAAAGCACCCGCTTAAAAGCTCAACCCTGTCACCAGCCAAGAACATCTTTCTTGATGGACCAGCGGGGTTCTTTTTTCTCAGCGCCTTTACCGAGTATCCAATAGTCATACGCTGCCTGGATATCTCCGGTGGATTTCTTTGCAGCAATCCAC
>Ga0055584_100000989_pt1 | contig 27480 bp, 16 predicted proteins | sample OSDHelmetaG_FD_58716 | JGI IMG/M metagenome (GOLD analysis project Ga0055584, IMG submission 58716) | Pelagic marine sediment microbial communities from the LTER site Helgoland, North Sea, for post-phytoplankton bloom and carbon turnover... | ecosystem: Environmental > Aquatic > Marine >...
GGGAATTGATTTTCTTTCCGGCATTGACTGGTTTTGACCAATGGGTCCAACTAGAATCGAGACGGTAGCTGTAGAAGATGTCACAATCTCCTTGACCCCCGTGTCCCGTTGACGCGAACATCAGCGTTTTTCCATCTTCAAAGAGGAAGGGGGATATCTCATAACCAGCACTGTTGATGCTATCTCCCATCCAGATTGGCTTACCCCATCCATTGGCGGTCTTGAGCGAAACATATAGATCTTCCTGACCCATCGAGTTAAAGCTTTCCATTGAGATGATCAAAATGTCCTCAGAAGGACTAATGTATCCGCCATAGAATGGGCTCTTGATGTTGAGGTTATCTACCTCAACCGTTTCGGGTCTTGGCCAATCCCCGTCTTCTTTTTTCTCGGTCATTGAGAAGCCGCTTTGCAACGAGACTTTCTTGATGTAGGTACCGATCATATACATACGCTGTCCATCCTTTGAAAGGCCGATCGTGACGTTGTTGAGATAGTTGTTCAGCTTGTTTAGGTCGTTTGAAGGCTGGCTCCAAGCATTGCCGTCGAAATCACTGTACCAAAGGTCTTGACCGACAGTTTTACCGCCTTTGTTGTCAGGGTGAAGGGTACGCGAAAAATACAAGCGCTTGTCTATCGGGTCATACACCGGACTGTTTTCTTCGTACTCGCCATTGATTACGGGAGACAAAGCTTCAACGGATTCAAACCGAAAGCCTACCTGCGCCTGTGAGAGAGCGAAGGTGAGGAGCAGGAAAGTGGTTAGGAGTAGGCGGTTCATTAAGGGGCGTTAAAAGATTGCTTTCTCTTTATTGAACAAATTCAATCCCAGCATGACTTCATGGCTACCAATATTGTTCGTTTGAATGGAAGAAAGTGTGAAGTCAAAGGCATAGCCAAAGCGAAGCGTATTCGATAGGTGTAATCCAACCATGCCGACCAAGGAATTCGAGTTTCTGTAGGAAACACCTCCCCAGAAGCGGTCTTGATAATCAAGCCGAACGTTCAAGTCTGCAGAGATGGGGGCTTGGCTTACGTACTTCACTAATATACTCGGTGTTAAGGTCATGTTTCGGTTGATGCGGTAATGATATCCTGCCATCAAATTGTGGTGAGCCTTGATTTCTTCGAGTGTAATCTGATTCGATAGCTTGAGGCGGTCTTGCACCAATTGGTCGCTGGAATAACCAACAAAAAATTTTGGATGGTACATCCAAAACGCCAAATTGATGTCCATCAGTGAACTCGCTCCTCTAGAAGACACGTAGTTCATGTACGTAGGGTCGCCACTGAATTCGACCACGGCCTTGGATTGATCGAAGGTGACAGAGGTATATCCAACGCTCGGTGAAAACGCTACGCTCAATTGCTTCGCGATGGGTAGGTGGAAGGTATAGGACAAGCCTGCCATGGTCAGCCCATAAGGGCCGTATGAGTCTTGAGCAGCATAACCCCCGACTGCGTGGTAAGACTTGCGTTGGATAGATGTGTACGCTGCTGGTGAACTGATGCGAACCGATGAATTCTGAGGGTTGATCTCAATGCGTTTGCCGAGCGGTTGGGTCACGCTTACGTAGTAGGTTGTTGGGCTATTCGTTATGCCCACCCACTGATTGCGATAACTCAGGTTCACTTCGGTGTAATCGTGCAATCCAGCCGTCGCAGAATTCAGGATATAGAGGTTCTGCAGGTACTGGCTGAACTGATAGACTTGTTGCCCTTTGGCGCCGACCGTGATGAAACAGGCCACGAGGATCAGGGCGCTATGTGCTAGTGCTCGCTTCATTTGATGATCGTTACGGAACCAGTTTGTGGCGGAACCTCCTCCACATTCAGTTCGATGACATAGAAATAACTTCCACTTGGCAGGGCTTCTCCATTATCGGTTCCGTCCCATGAATCTTTGTACCCTTTAGAGGTAAATATCTCATATCCCCAACGGTTGTACACTTTGACTACGCACCCTGGGTAGCTTTCCAGCTCTTTCAAGTTCCAAACGTCATTGTAGTTGTCCCCGTCAGGTGTAAATGCCGTAGGTAATACCGGGCCAATGTTTATTCCAACCATCACAGTGTCTCTAGTCTTGCAACCAAACTCAGTTTCGGCAGTGACAATGAAGTCCATAGTCTCTCGAGGAGCTGCCATGACAGAATCACCGTCTGTAGTCAATAAAGAAGAAGCAGGAGACCAAGTGTAGGTCACAGGTTGTAATGTGCTCGTGGCCGTCAAGGCAATGTTGGACGGGTTGAAGATGTATCGATCCTTTCCAGCGTCAACTGCGGTGTAAGGCTTCACATCTAACTGAACTGAGTCATAGGTAATCGAACAGACGCCATTGGCCACCTTCCATACATAGTTGTAGGTGCCAAGACTCAAGCCGGTTACGATTGAGTTGAATGCCGCGGTGTCTGAAATCGTCGTTCCATTGCTAGCAGGCAACCATGTTCCCGTTCCAATCGTGTCTAGGATCGCTCCGAGTATTGCTTCGGTGGTATCGCAAAGAATAATGTCGAGTCCAGCGTTCGCAGCGGTTGGATTCAAGTATTCAATGATCTCCATCGTGTCGCGTTCAATCGGGCAAACGCCGTTTTCAATTCGCCACTCAAACACGGTCGTGCCCACAGTGATACCAGAAATCGTTGATGCAGGATTGGTGCTGTCGGCGATCGACGCTTCACCCACAAGCATACTCCAGAAACCAAACCCAACTCCAGGCGTGTTGCCAGCTAGCGTTCCTGTGTATTCTTCACACTTTTCTTGGTCTGGGCCAGCGTCGGCTAGACTTGGGAAATCATAGCGGAATACTTCGTACTCGCACGTATCGGTGTTGCCATAGCTGTCGGTTACCGCAAATCGGTTAATGGTTGATCCAACCGGATAGAAATCCCCGCTCGCAATTCCAGCGACTTGCACTACATCAATTCCAGAACAATTGTCTATGTAGGCAGGATAGACGAAAGTGAAGGTGGAATCGCAAATGAGCGTGTCAGACTGACAAAGCAATTGTGGCGTTTGCCAATCGATAACCTCGATGATGAACGAACAAGTGTCTGTATTGCCAGATTGATCGTACGCGACATACGTCAATTGCGTAATTCCCACAGGGAAGAAGCTGTTTGAATCTAATCCCGTCGTGTCGATCTGGACAATGGAATCCACGGTACAGTTATCCGTCGCGGTAGGCCAATTAAATTCCACCACGGCCCCACACACATCGATGTCATTATCTACTACAATAGAGTCGAGACAGGTAATGACCGGACGAATGGTATCGAGTGCGGTAATATTCAAGATCTGCGAATCGACGTTTCCGTAGATATCCACCGCATAGAAATAAATGTCAATGGTTGAGTCTACAGATGCACAGGTTACAAGGGTATCGGATAGATAGAATGTATCAACGCCGCAAGCGTCCTGGGTGCTATCGTTTAAGCCAATAGCATCAAAGGTGAAGACGCCATTGCTGTCGAGGTAGAACGTATCAGAATGAGCGAAGATGGCCGGGGCGATCGTATCGTTGATGATAAAAATGCTCGTATCAACACTGACATTTCCATTGACGTCTGTCGCGGTAAAGGTCACCGTTAACGTATCTCCATGATTGCCGCAGTTGAAAGACGCGGTGTCAATGATGATGGACGCTAAGCAGCAGTTATCCCAAGAGCCGATGTCAATGCTGTCGGCGGTCATCGATGCAAAACCGAAGGAGTCCAAGGAGACATAGAACGTATCGATGATGTCGATAATTGGAGCGATGGCGTCAATCACCGTAATGTCTATGGAGACGGAATCAAGGTTGCCATGGATGTCCAAGCCGTAATACCAGAGCGTATTTACTCCGATGTCAGCGCAGCTGAACATCTCTTGTTCGACCCATAATTCCTGAATGCCGCAGGCATCCCAGGACCCGAGATCCACATTGCTTGAATCAATCAGGCGCGCACCAAAGCTGTCCAGCGCGATGGTAATGTTTTGAGTAACCACATTTGGTGGAAGGGTATCAAGAACCGTTACAAGCGTAGAGTCTGAGCTGGTATTTCCGCTTGGATCTGTACCCGTGAGTGTCACCATCACTGGCGCTGCGTGGTTGTTGCAGTCGAAGTTGAAAGTATCCAGTGTATAGGCAATTCCGCAGGCGTCAAATGATGCGGAGTCCATCTCTGCGCTGGTCAGGGTATACTGTCCATTCACATCGAGATAAACGGTCAGTGCGTTGTAAGCATGTAATGCAGGAATCGCTTGATCGAGTACGGTTACATAAGCATGGGCTGTATCAAAGTTTGTATTTACGTCAGCGACGTTCAGTACTACTTGAACTGGGGAGCCTACATCCGAACAGTCGAATACGGTATCGTTTGCGTTAATCAATAAAATACCACAAGCGTCGGAAGATCCATTGTCCATTGAATCAGCTGGGATAGTAACGGAGCCTAAGCTGTCAAGAATGACGGTGACGTTCTTCGCGATTACATTTGGAAGGACGGTGTCTAGTACGGTCACAACCGCCGTTGCACTATCAGCATTACCGTTTGAATCGGTCACTGTGAGTGTAACGGTCACGGGAGTTCCGACATCTACACAAGAAAAGTTGGTAATGTTAACAGCGAGCGATGCAATGCCACAAGCGTCGGAAGATCCATTGTCAACGTCCACTCCAGTGATGAGTGCACTTCCCGAGGCGTCTAACCAAAGATTGATGTCTTGGGTAATCACATCTGGAGCGACGGTATCCACTACTTCGATGGCCACCTGAACACTGTCTACATTTCCAGATGGATCAATGGCGTAGAACCAAACCAAGTTAGTTCCTACATCAGCACAAGAGAAGGCCGAGTCACTCAGGGCGAAACTGAGCCCACAGTTATCGTAGCTCGCACTGTCCATGGAAGCAGAAGGCACAACAACAGACCCAAAGGCGTCAAGAAAGACGGTGGTGTCTTTACCCAAAGCAAGCGGAATGATTGTATCCAATACATTTACGTCAACGGTGCTAGAGCTGCTGTTCCCACTGATGTCTAAAGCATTGATGGTGATGGTATTGGAGCCTATGTTTGCACAGTAAAAGGTATCTGCGCTGACAGTATAGGAGGCGACTCCACAATTGTCGCTAACAAATACGCCAGCGGGATACATTGCTCTCGTTGTCAAACCACGAATACTACCGTAGTTACTGCTGAGTACTAGTTCAGGGGTGCCAGACCCATCGGCTGGAGCTCGGTAGATTTGATCAGAGCCTCCAAATCTCGTCCAGTATAGCATGTCCGAGGGGGCGAAGTAATCAATGCCATAGATTCCTGTCTGACCTGTATACAGCGTTGTAGCAACCGAGGAGCCATCAACGGATCCTGCCATGATCGATCCCGTGCCACGGTTCGCCCAATAAACAGTTCCAGACTTTCCGTCAATGACTACTTGCCTAGCATTGCTAACACCGTCTCCAGCATCGTACAAAATCTGGTACTCAGAACCATCGCCGCGCATGCTCTCAATACGGTTATTGGTGATGTCAGAAAAGATAAGTAGGTCGGTGGATGGGTCGTAATCCATGCCCGCTGATCCAGACGTAGTTGGATTAATCAAATTAGTTGCCGTTCCAGTTCCATCGAGGTTGCCCACGAAAATTCCATCGTCACCCGCGGTGAAGAATATTCTGTTATTGGCATCGTCGATGTATACTTCATGACGTTCATAAACAGACGCGACAGCGGCGTTGGGCAGCGAATACTTTGACCCTGATCCATCAGCGGCGATTCGGTACACTTCGGAATAATTTCCGCCAGCAAAATAAACCGAGTCAAGAGCTATCGAGTAGTCAATTCCAACCGGGCCCTGTGTTCCAGCCGCAGCTGAATTGAGTAAGATCTGAGCCGCCCCGGTAGTCATATCGGCTTCCCAAATACGGTTTGAGTTTGTGCCCGTGAAATACAACGTTCCAGAAGGCGTGGTTCCATCAAGAAGAGAATCGGGGATGTACGCCTCACCAAAGGAATCTAAATACAAGGTGAAATTGCTGGCTGAAATAACGGGTCCTGTATTATCAGAAACATCCACCTGCGTGATGTCGTAACCGACATTGCCGCGGTCGTCTGTGGCTTGAAGATAAACTACTTGAGTACCGGTATCAGCGCACGAGAAGAATACGCGATCTGCGAAGGCCATTGTGTCATTGACCTCAATCACGGCAGGGTAAGAACCAGCACAAGAAACATCGTTCCAAGTGCCCGTTAGGTAGAGCTGAACACAATCCTCATTTCCAGAATTGTTGGGTTCGCCCACAGTCCAATTGGTATAAGAAACGGGCTCGCCGTTGTCCCAAACAAAGGTTCCTTCAGAAACAGCGTCTGAAAGCCCGATCCAAGGGGGTAAAGCGGGATTAGAGGCCAGGGAGGTGATAAAATCGTTTTCTGCGGCACTGGTAATGCTAGCCAAATAACCGCCCATGTTCGAAGCCAAGGTTTGTGCCGCTGTCTTCGAGAGGCTGGCGTTGGTCAAGAAATACGAGTGACCGTTCAGCGCCCCTAAGTATTGGACTTGCGTTTCGTATCCGGCGATGTTGGAACGCGCTACAGACCGGGTAAAATTACAAGCATCAGTAGTCGCAGAATCGATGTCATTGGTGTCAACAAAAGCAGATCCGTTGGCGTCAAGCGGCAAGGTCAATGAAGCATATGTATTGACATTCGGAGCAGTAGCATCCGGGTTCAGTTGTAAGGTGTATTCTTCAGCTTCACCATACGTTGCGGATAAACAAGGGTTTGTCGGCACGGCATTATAGGTTGCCACTACGCGCATGATCGTCGCACCTGTATCTGACCCACAAGGGATGATAAACGAGCCATTGAACGCTGCGGTACTCCAAGTGCCACTGTTCCAAAGTTGTTCCGCGCCTTCAAAGATTCCGTTCTGATTTACGTCTACCCAAATTCCGAATCCCTGTGCGTAAACAGGTCCCGCTTGAACCGTAAAATTAACAGTGTCACCTTCTGCTCCTGTATGGACAAGGCTAGTGAAGTCAGCAACGGTACCATTACAACCTGAGCCGTTGTTGGTGATGTTTGTCGTTCCTCCAGTGGTAGAAAAGTTTTCAATTTGATCTCCAACGGCACAGCCGGTAGTGAATAATGGGGAACAATAGGGTGAAGTAACAACGAGTTCATATTCTTCCACTTCACCAAAGCCATAGTTTGCGCAAGGATCCGTTGGTATCGTATTGTACGCACAGCGAACACGCATTCTATAGGAAGTTTTTGGGATGGCGAACGGAATATCGAAGGACCCGTTAACCACTGCAGTTGTCCATGTAGAACTACTCCACATAAGTTCATTCGCTTCGAACACATTGTCTTGATCCCAGTCAACCCATATTGAATATCCTTGAGAATAGGTTGCTCCAGATTGCAGAGAAAAACTTACCGTTGATCCAAAGGCGGAAGTATGTGTCTGTGACGTAAAATCGCCATACGCTCCGGCGCTACATCCAGTAGCTAAGTTGGAAATGTTAGACGTTCCTCCGGAAGTGCTAAAGTTGTTGATGTAGTCTCCAAGAGCACATCCATTCGTATACGAAGGAGAGCAAGGGGATAAATAGCTGATAATGACTTGTCCATTTCCGCTTTGAACTCCTGCGCTGTTTACCTGATTACTTCCTGAGTTGTAGGATCCACCTCCAGCTCCAGAACCCCAAGTAGAGCCATTCCAGCCGTTTCCGCCGCCGCCGCCATTGTAGCCACCGCCGCCGCCGCCAGCTCCAGAACAACCGCCGCCGCCGCCGCCGCCGCCATAACCGCCAAATGGAATTGCTCCACATCCAGAGTTTACTGAGGAGCCACCATTTCCGCCGAGAAGTGGTCTAATTCCGCCACCGCCTACATAGGTAGTAGCAGCCCCATTCGTTCCATTGCTAAACCAACCAGCACCACCACCGCTGGACCCGCCAGCTCCAGCGCTTCCTCCGCTTCCTCCATTTCCAGAGGCCCCACTTGTTGCATTTCCTGAGCCATTGATAGAGTTGGTCGGTGTGTTCGTCGCTGAACCAACACCCCCCTGAGAGCTGTTGGAGTTGCCCGCACGACCACCGCCGCCACCTGCTGCCACGTACAAAGTATTGCCAGTCGTAGTATTCCAGATGAAAGTTCCGCCACCACCACCGCCGACGTTATTCGCTTGGGTTGCTCCTTGTCCGCCGACCATAATGGTCACTACATCACCAGCAGTCACTGCAAAATCTCCAATTATTCGAGCGCCATTCGCGCCGGTGTTTCCACCTTGGGCGCCAGATCCATTAACATTAATTGAGGTAACCCCAACCGGTACTATAAACGTTTGGGTAGCTCCCGTGTAATTGTACGTAGCCGTCTGGGTCACCTGAGCAATGATTGCGGAGGGGCCAAAGATGAATACACAGTAGGTGAGGAATCGTAAAAATGTCGTCACAGGCGAAAGGTCAGTTTGTCTAGTGTAGTCAAATTACGCAGTTTTTAACCAATTTGGTTGGGAATCAGATACAATTAATCTGATTTTTATTGCCGTTCGTCTATGGGCGACATGAAAAAAGCCCGACCATTTGGCCGGGCTTTTCTCCTTGTTTTGAAACGGATGCTCAACTTCCGCACATCTCACAGTCGTCTGGATTTTCCAGCGAACATGCGATTTCTGCTTGGCGTTGTTCCTCCGTGATTTCCGCGTTCTCTGCAGGAGCTGCTTTTGAGGTAGGCTCCTCGAGTTGCGATTTATCTAGGGTGAACTTGATGGCATCTCGCGCGGCCTTAGTGCGGAGGTAGTACATACCCGTCTTCAGTCCGGCTTTCCAACCGTAGAAGTGCATCGAGGTGAGCTTCGCAAAGTTTGCGTTCTCCATGAAAATGTTCAAGGACTGGCTTTGATCCACATAGGCTCCACGGTCGGCGGCTAAATCGATGATTACACGCTGGCTGATTTCCCATGCGGTTTTGTACAGCTCCTTGATGTTTTCTGGAATCTCGTCAATAGCTTGAACCGATCCGTTGGCTGCGATCAGCTTGTTCTTCAAGTTCTCATTCCAAATGCCCAACTTGACCAAGTCTCGCATCAAGTGCTTATTCACCACTACAAATTCACCGGAAAGGGTTCGTCGGGTGTAGATGTTGGAGGTGTAAGGCTCAATGCACTCATTGTTTCCGAGGATCTGGCTGGTAGAAGCAGTAGGCATGGGCGCCAGCAACAAAGAGTTACGTACGCCGTGCTTCTTGATTTCTTCTCTCAACACATCCCACTCCCAAAGGTCAGTGGCTTCAACACCCCAAAGGTCTTGTTGGAATTTGCCTTCTGAAATCGGAGATCCTTTGTAGGTTTCATATGGGCCGAGTTCTTTGGCAAGGTCCTTAGAAGCAGTCAATGCAGCGTAGTAAATGGTCTCGAAAACCTGCTTGTTGAGCAGTTTAGCCTCTGGGCTGTCGAATGCTTGCCGCATCAAGATGAACGCATCGGCTAATCCTTGTACACCCAATCCGATCGGACGATGGCGCATGTTGGAATTCTTGGCTTCAGGAACAGGGTAGAAGTTCCTGTCGATGATCTTGTTCAAGTTCTTGGTCGCCACATATGTGATGTCGAAGAGCTTGTTAAAATCGAACTTACCATCTTTCACAAACATCGGCAATGCGATGGACGCTAGGTTGCACACCGCTACTTCGTCTGGAGCAGTGTACTCGATGATCTCCGTGCAGAGGTTAGAAGACTTGATCGTCCCCAAGTTCTGCTGGTTTGACTTCGAGTTTGCCGCATCCTTGTACAGCATGTAAGGTGTGCCGGTTTCTATCTGAGACTCAAGGACTTTGAACCAGAGCTCCTGTGCTTTGATGGTCTTTTTTCCCTTGCCTTCTTTCTCGTATTTCGTGTAAAGTTTCTCGAACTTCTCGCCCCAAACGTCGGATAGCCCAGGACATTCATCTGGACACATCAAAGTCCAGTCCCCACCTTCTTCAACGCGCTTCATGAACAGGTCTGGTACCCAAAGTGCGTAGAAAAGATCGCGTGCACGGTTCTCTTCTTTACCGTGGTTCTTCTTCATGTCGAGGAAGTCAAAGATGTCGGCATGCCATGGCTCAACGTAGATGGCAAAAGACCCCTTACGCTTTCCACCCCCTTGGTCAACGTAACGTGCAGTGTCATTGAATACGCGAAGCATTGGCACGATACCATTGCTGGTTCCATTTGTGCCGCGGATGTAAGATCCGGTAGCACGAATGTTGTGGATGGACAAACCAATTCCACCAGCGCTTTGAGAGATCTTGGCACACTGTGTCAGCGTCTCGTAGATACCGGCGATGCTGTCGTCTTTCGTTGTAAGCAAAAAGCAAGAAGACATTTGTGGCTTCGGTGTTCCTGCGTTAAACAATGTCGGTGTAGCGTGTGTAAACCACCGCTGACTCATCAAGTCGTACGTTTCAATCGCGGCATCGATGTCTTCTTTGTGGATTCCAATCGCAACGCGCATCAGCATGTGCTGTGGTCGTTCAACCACTTTGTTGTTCATCTTGAGTAGGTATGAACGCTCAAGCGTCTTAAAGCCAAAGAAATCGTATCCAAAATCCCGGTCGTAAATGATGTGGCTATCCAATTGCTCGGCATTGTCCATGATGATCTGATACACATCATCTGCAATCAGCGGGGCAGGTTTTTTGGTGTTCGGATCAATGTAATTGAACATCGCCTCCATGGTAGCGGAGAAAGATTTTTCAGTGTTCTTGTGCAGGTTAGATACTGCAATGCGTGATGCGAGCAACGCATAATCTGGATGCGTCGTTGTCATAGAAGCTGCTGTTTCAGCTGCGAGGTCGTCGAGCTGAGTGGTGGCGACACCTTCGTACAGACCTTCAATCACCTTCAATGAGATTTTGACAGGGTCTACGCTGGTGTGGAAACCATAGCAGAGTTTCTTGATCCGCGCTGTGATCTTGTCGAACTTGACCGCTTCGGTCCGACCGTCTCTTTTTACTACGTACATGGGGATAGGTTTAATGAGGGTTTATAAATAGGAGGGGTTAAAAATCTTCGTCAAGTTTGAATACCTGGCTTTCTGATCCATTGGCAACGCCAGACTTTTGGTATTCGGCAACACGCTTTTCAAAGAAGTTGGTCTTTCCTTGCAGAGAGATCATTTCCATGAAATCGAAAGGATTTTCGCTTTTGAATACCTTCTCGCAACCCAATTCTGCGAGGAGACGATCAGCAACGAATTCGATGTACTGCTGCATCAATTTGGCATTCATGCCAATGAGAGATACCGGAAGGGCGTCCGTGACGAACTCCTTTTCGATCTCAACGGCATCCAGGATGATGTCGGTTACTTGTTTTTGTGAGAGCTTGTTGTTCAAGTGATCATTGTAAAGCAAGCAGGCGAAATCGCAGTGCATGCCTTCATCACGGGAGATGAGCTCGTTCGAAAAGCTCAATCCTGGCATCAAGCCGCGCTTCTTCAACCAGAAGATGGAACAGAATGAACCTGAGAAAAAGATGCCCTCAACGGCTGCGAATGCCACAAGCCGCTCGGCAAAGGATCCGTTTTCGATCCATCGAAGCGCCCAATCCGCCTTTTTCTTCACGCAAGGAATGGTGTCGATGGCGTTGAAAAGCTTTTCCTTTTCTTTCTTGTCTTTGATGTAGGTGTCGATAAGGAGAGAGTAGGTCTCGGAGTGAATGTTCTCCATGGCGATCTGAAAGCCGTAAAAGAACTTGGCCTCCGTGTACTGCACCTCTGCCACAAAATTCTCGGCAAGGTTTTCATTCACAATGCCGTCGCTTGCAGCGAAAAAAGCCAGGATGTGCTTGATGAAGTAACGCTCGTCGTCGTTTAACTTATTGTCCCAATCGTGTAGGTCCGGTCCTAAGTCAATTTCCTCGGCGGTCCAAAAACTGGCTTCCGACTTTTTATAGAACGCCCAAATGTCATCGTGTTTGATCGGAAAGAGAACAAAGCGATTCGGATCTTGTCTCAGGATTGGCTCTTCTTGCATGTTGTTTTCTTTTTCCAAGGTTGTGTTCTTTGGAAGGACACCGTTGATGTCTCCTTCCGTTTTGGTCTTTTCTTTTTCCGCCATGGTTAGGACACTAAGTCATTCAATTCTGGTACAATTAGGGCCAAAAAGTCTATGTATCGCTCCCAGGCGATTTAAGCTAACCCTATGAAATTCAGAAGTTTAAAGGAATAATGTCCTTTAGGCGTCGAAGGGGGCCTGCACCCCCTTCTGATTTTCTGCTCAACAAAACTTGAGAAAAATGGCTCCCGAGTCAAACCATTTTTATTGACAATTGGACGACTTTTTTAACAGTGGAGAGAATGTCGATTTGTTCAAAAAATAATTTCGTCGACCCCACCTCAGTGGTAACGTACGTTTGCCAAATGTGGAGGTGTTAATTAGGGGGCGATTTAGGAAATGGATTTGGTGGTTCACTTGTTGTGTCGCATTTTCAAGAGCTCCTCAGCGGCCTCTTCCAAAGCGTCAAACCATTCCACTCCATACTTTCTGATCAAGGCATCTTTGGCGAATCGGTAGACGGGAACTTTGAGCTCTTTGCCCAGCGTGCACGCGGCGCCACAAATGTTCCAACGTTCGTAGTTGACTGCTTCAAATTCCTTGTATCGCTTGGTACGGATCGGATAGAGGTGGCATGAAACGGGTTTGCGAAAAGAAGTCTCATTGGCCTGCCAGGCCTTTTCAATTCCGCACATTGCGGTGCCGCGCTCATCGAAAAGGGTATAGGCACATTCTTTCCCTTCAATTAACGGAGTCACCCAGTCGCCATCTTCATCCTTCATGAACGTTCCTTGTTCTTCGATTGCCTTTATTCCTTCAGGCCGGAGAAAGGGCTTTACCTTTTGGTATTCCTTCTCGATGATTGTGGTTTCCTCATCCGTGAGCGGAGCGCCAGCATCCCCTTCTACACAGCAGGCGCCCTTGCATGCATTGAGGTCGCAAACGAACTGCTCTTCGAACACTTCCAAGGAAATGAGTTTGTCATCGATTTGTACCATAAGGGAGGGGTCGGTTTAATGCTACGGGGCGGTGAATTTCCACATTTAATGCTACCCAAACAATTTGTTCGTCGGAGAATAAATGCAGTTTATCGATGATAGGTGAAGAAAATAATTATTTATTTGTTACGATAACCAAACTAAATTATTAACCCATGATTAAGCATTTATTGTCAATTGCTGCCGTATTCCTGCTGTCTAGCGGGATACTATTTGCGCAGCAAACGGTATCGGGTGTTGTCAAGTCTGATGATGGCGAAACCCTACCTGGGGTCTCGATCGTCATTAAGGGGACAACCAACGGTACTTCTTCGGATATGGACGGGAAATATTCCCTTGAAGTCCCAAATGGCGACGCCGTTCTCGTGTTCTCCTTCATCGGAATGGAGACCATTGAACGTAAAGTCGGCGCGAATTCTACCTTAGACGTGGCCATGGCTTCGGGTATGTTACTCGATGAAGTGGTAGTAACGGCCCTCGGCATTTCTCGAGAGAAAAAGGCCCTCGGCTATTCTCAACAATCGGTGAGCGGAGAGGACATTTCTCGTGTGAAAGATGTCAACTTCATGAGCGCTCTCTCTGGGCAAGTAGCCGGTGCTCAGATCAAGAACAGTGGCACCATGGGTGGTTCCGCTAACGTGATCATCCGGGGATACACGTCAATCGGTGGAAACAACCAACCGCTTTACGTAGTGGATGGGGTGCCGATCAGCAATGAGATTACCAATTCGCAAAACCAGCGTACTGGCCGTGGAGGATACGACTATGGCAACGCTGCCATGGACATCAACTCTGAAGACATTGCTTCGGTATCTGTATTGAAAGGGGCTGCAGCGACAGCACTTTACGGTTCTCGCGCTGCTAACGGCGTTATTCTTATCACGACTAAGAAAGGAACAAAAGGCAAAGGCAAGGGCATCGGTGTAACCGTCTCTTCTGGTGTAACGATGGGTCAAGTGAATACGAATACTATGCCTGCTTATCAGAAGGAATACGGTGCTGGATATGGACAGTATTACGGACCAGACACCTTGTTCAATGGCATCATTGCAAATGGTTATCTGGAAGAAGTGGATGTCGACGGAGATGGCACGCTTGATAATTATGCAACCCCCATGGGAGAAGACGCTTCTTACGGCCTTGCGTTTGACGAGTTAGATGAGGCCTTAACATGGGAATCTATCTACCCTGAGTTGGAAGATACCTATTTGCAGCGCCAGCCATATCAAGCATCAGATAATGATGCATCAACATTCTACGAAACTTCCGTGATGCTGAACAATAGCGTTGCGCTGGAAGGGGCAAGTGAGAATGGGTCCTATCGGGTAGGCCTTACCGACATGCGTCAGAAGGGCATTCTACCAAACTCTCAGTTGAACCGAAGCAATGCTTCGTTGAACTTGAACTACAAGCTTTCGGATAAATTGACCTTGAGCGCTGCGAGTCAGATCGCACTGACCAAGGGCAATGGTCGATTCGGCACAGGATACGATAGCCGCAACCCAAACCAGTCTTTCCGACAGTGGTACAATGTATCAACAGACATGAACAAGCAATGGGAGGCATATGACAAGACAGGTAAAAACCTAACTTGGAACCCACTGGGATTCACCTTTGCTGAGTCAGACCGTACGACCCCACACTACTTTGATAACCCTTATTTCATGCGTTATGAGAGTTATCAGAACGACGAGCGAAACCGCTTCATCGGAAACATTGCGGCCACCTATCAACTCACCGATTGGTTGAGCGTTATGGGACGCGTTACCAATGATAGCTATGACGAGACGCGCGAGGAGCGCATCGCAGTTGGATCGGTTGATGTGCCGATGTATTATAAGTATACAAGAGCATACTTTGAGCGTAACTACGACCTGCTTCTTACCTTCCAGAAGGCTTTGAACGAAGACTTCAAATTGGATGGGAACCTTGGAACGAACATTAGAAGACAAGGCAGCCGCGAGACGGAAGGCCAGACCAATGGTGGTTTGATCGTTCCAGGACTATACGCCCTCTCGAATGGAGTGGACGGGGTGATTGCTCCAACCTTCCTTCCTTCTACCAACGACTACAAAATCCTCGATCGCCCATATGAGCGTGAGTGGGATCGGGCAGTGGATGGATACTTTGGACGGGCAACGATGGGCTATAAGAACTTCTTGTACGTTGATCTTTCTTACCGTGTAGACATCAGTTCTACGCTTCCAGAAGACAACAACATGTATGACTACCCAGCCATCTCAGCTAGTTTGGTGTATTCTGAGTTGTTGGATGTAGACTTTATGGACTTTGGTAAGTTTCGTGTAAACTATGCAGAAGTTGGTAACGATGCGCCTGTTCAGTCGCTGCGTACGAACTACAACATTCAGTCAACCTTCGGTGGAGTGACGCTTGCGACGGCTCCTAATACCAACCCTAATGGACTTCTTCGCCCAGAGCAGAGCAAGACCTTCGAAGTTGGATTTGAGAACAAGTTTGCGAAGGACCGCATTGGGTTGGATCTTACACTGTACAATACCAACACGATCGATCAGATCCTTTTGGCGCGTGTGTCTAGTTCAACCGGTACCATCTTCCAGGCGATCAACGCAGGAAATGTGCAGAACCGAGGAATCGAGATTTCAGCATACGCCGACGTGATCAAGACCGACGATTTCCGCTGGGAGACACGTGTTAACTGGGCGTTGAACCGCAACAAGGTCATCGAACTGACCGAAGGACTCGACGCGTATCAGTTGACTTCCATGCAAGGAGGTATTACCGTTGAAGCTGAGGTCGGACAGCCATTCGGCGTGATCAAGGGTACCAACTTCGTATACCAAGACCCAGAGAATCCATCTGAGGATACGCGTATCGTATACGACCACCCATTCGGAGGAAAGCGCTATGCTCGATCGGCTTCAACAGAGGTAATCGGCAACATGCTTCCAGATTGGACGGGCGGTTGGACCAACACGTTCAACTACAAGACCATTTCTGTTATGGCTTTGATCGATGTGCAGAAAGGCGGAAATTTCTTCTCACTTGATACTTGGTATGGTTACGGAACTGGAATCTATGACTTCACTGCTGGAACCAACGACAAAGGAAATCCAGTGCGGGATGATGTAGAAGACGGCGGTGGACTTCCAATTGGTGGTTTGAACGCTGCTACTGACGAGAATGGAGATTACATCCTCGATGACGACGGAAACTTCACCACTGATGGTACAGCGAACGAGGATTATGGTTACTACGGTAACTATGCAAACTCATCTGGTTGGGCAACTGCTCCTAATGCATTGCATGTTTATGATGCTACGTATGTGAAGCTGCGTCAGTTGGCTGTAACGTATACAGTGCCTTCATCAGTAGTGGAGAGCTGGCCAATCGGCGGCCTTTCTGTAAGTCTGGTGGCGAGAAACCTTGCCATTCTTTACAAGAACTCCCCTTACACTGATCCTGAAGCGGGACTCAGCGCAGGTAACATCCAAGGCTATCAGTCTGGAGCTTACCCAGCTGTTCGTGAATATGGATTCAACGTAACGCTCAAATTCTAAAAGAACTCATCATGAAAAAGTTATTTATCTATTCAACGGTTGTCCTTTTAGGATTTTCATCTTGTACCAAGGACATCAACAGTTTGAACGAGAACACCAAGGCACCTGAAGAGGTTCCCGCTGGTATGCTATTTGCCAACGCTCAAAAGGAATTGTTTCGTTTTGACGCGTCACCCAATGTTAATGATAACAACCTACGGCTTTGGGCCCAGCATTGGACTCAAACCACGTATACCGATGAGTCCAACTATGAGCTCATCGAACGTAACGTGAATGGTAGAACCTTTAACACGTTGTATGCTAACGTCCTGCGCGACTTGAACGAAGCCAGAGTCTTCGTTGATAATGATGCATTGCTTTCCGACGCGGACAAAGCAACCCAGGGAGCGATGATCACCTTAATGGAAGTATACACCTACCATGTCTTGGTTGATTTGTTCAACGACGTACCTTATAGCGAGGCTAATGGACTCTTGGACAAACTAAATCCTTCGTATGATGATGCTGAGACCATTTACCGTGACCTTCTGTCAAGGATTGACGGCGCATTATCGGCCTTAGCTGGAAGCGGTTCATCGGGAGAGCTCGGATCGTCTGATTTGATCTACAGTGGATCGGAAATGATGTGGGCAGAATTTGGTAATTCCCTCAAGTTGAAGCTTGCGCTTCGCATGGCGGATGTTGCGCCAGGAGATGCCCAAGGCTGGGCTGAAGCTGCTGCTGGTGGCGCTTTGTCCTCTAGTTCGTCAAATGCAGTCGTCAGCTTTGAAGGTGGTGTTCCTAACACGAATCCACTGTGGGAAGATTTGGTGCAGAGTGGCCGAACAGACTTCATCGCATCGCAGACCTTATCCGATGCTTTGAATGCTCAAAATGATCCACGCAGTGCGGTATTCTTCCGCGCCTTAGACTCATTGGGAAGCGTGACTGGAAATCCACATGGTTCTGGAGGAGCGTACAACAATTTCTCTCAACCGGGAGATATGTTGGAAAATCCAACTATGCCACATTGGATCATGTCCTATGATGAAGTACTCTTCCTCAAGGCTGAAGCCGCTGCACGCGGATGGGCTGTTGGAGGTACCGCGGAGGATTTCTACAATGATGCACTCCAGGCGTCCGTTGAGCTCTGGACAGGAGCGGGCACGAGCGATTCTACTTTCTTGGCTGTTACGGCCTATGACGCGAATAACTGGAAGACAGTAATCGGTACGCAGAAGTGGATTGCGATGTACAACCGCGGTTTTGAGGCTTGGTCAACGTGGAGGCTTTATGATGCTCCGACCATGGCCGCCGCCGCGGAGGCTGGAACGACTCCACCCATGCGTTACAACTATAGCGTAGACGAGTACTCTGTTAATGGTGAAAGTGTATCAGCTGCCAATGGCGGGTCTGATAACGTCATGGACAAAGTATTCTGGGACGTGAACTAGCATCAGCATAAGTATAGTTGATGTAAGCCCTGGCCCTTTCGGTCGGGGCTTACTTTTTCCCGCGATTCGTTCACTCAGCTGCATACTTTTGCAGCATGAATCAAGAGGATAAGTTCAAGAACGTAATCTCACACGCCAAGGAATACGGCTTCGTATTTCCTTCCAGTGAGATCTATGACGGATTGAGTGCAGTATACGACTACGGACAACTAGGCGCTGAGCTGAAGAAAAACATTCGCGACCATTGGTGGAAAAGCATGGTGCAAATGCACGAGAACATCGTGGGCATTGATGCAGCCATCTTTATGCACCCGACTACCTGGAAGGCTTCAGGGCATGTCGACGCATTCAACGACCCTCTCATCGACAATAAAGACTCTAAGAAGCGTTACCGAGCAGACGTACTAATAGAGGACCACATAGCCAAGATCGAAGCGAAGGTTGAGAAGGAAATAACCAAGGCAGAAAAACGCTTTGGCGAAAGCTTTGACCCTGTCATGTACAAGGAAACGAATCCGAGGGTCAAAGGCTACGTAGATCGCATCAACGCCATCGAAGGGCGTATGAAGCAATGCTTAGAGACCGAAAACCTCGAGGACTTGAAGCAATTGATCCTCGATGAGGAGATTGTCGATCCAATCAGCGGTTCTCGGAATTGGACGGACGTACGGCAATTCAATCTCATGTTCAGCACAGAGATGGGGTCGACCGCGGAAGGGGCGAGCAAGATTTACCTTCGGCCAGAAACCGCCCAGGGCATTTTTGTCAACTACCTCAATGTTCAGAAAACGGGGCGTATGAAGATTCCTTTCGGAATTGCTCAAATGGGTAAGGCCTTCCGTAATGAGATCGTGGCGCGTCAGTTCATCTTCCGAATGCGGGAATTTGAACAAATGGAAATGCAGTTCTTCGTCAAGCCGGGCACCGAAATGGAATGGTATGCCTACTGGAAAAAGGAGCGCATGCAGTGGCACCTTGACCTAGGGATGCCTGAAGAGTCCTATCGATTCCATGACCATATCAAATTGGCGCACTACGCCAATGCAGCAGCAGATATTGAATTCAAATTTCCTTTCGGGTTCAAGGAATTGGAAGGAATCCATTCGAGAACAGATTTTGACCTGAAGCAACACGAAGAGCACAGTGGTAAAAAGCTTCAGTACTTCGATCCGGAAGAGAATAAGAACTACGTGCCCTATGTGGTAGAAACGAGCATAGGTCTGGACCGGATGTTTTTGGCGATTTTGTCTCAGGCCTATGAGGAGGAACAACTCGAGGATGGTTCTGAGCGTGCGGTCCTGCGCATTCCTTCGAAACTCGCGCCTTATAAGGTGGCCATCCTCCCTCTACTCAAAAAAGACGGACTGCCTGAGAAGGCGCGTGAGGTCATCCATGGGCTCAAAGGCGCCTTCATGTGTCAGTACGACGAAAAAGACGCCATCGGGCGCAGGTATCGCCGACAAGATGCCATTGGAACACCTTACGCTGTAACCATCGACCATCAGACCTTGGAAGACGATACCGTTACCCTTCGTGAGCGGGATACGATGGAGCAGAAAAGGGTGCACATCAAGGAACTCAGCGGGATTTTGCACGAGAACATCGGAGCGTAAAGCGCTATCTTGTTCTTTAGATGCTGAACCACCTCCGGAACTTTTTCGCTTTATTGGTACTGGCCTTATTGATCAGGCTTCCTCATGTGCTAAGTGAGCATTTTGTGCTGGATTCAGATGAATCCGTGTTGGGAATATGCCTGCGCTTTATGATGGAAGGAGCGCAAGTCTATTGGCTATTCCCAGGACAGAAATACGGATTGATCATGCCAGAACTGCTCGCCGCTCTCCCTTTGGCTTGGCTGTGGGATATCAATGCGATGACAATCAAATTGCCGCAGTTGTTTTGGTTTGTTCTTGGCGCCTACTTCATTTTTCTAATGGCCAAACAAAAATCTAACTCCCGCTTTGCGTGGGTCGTCGCCATCCTTTTGGTCACGTGTAGCACTTGGTTTTTGTGGGGAATGCGCATCCGCGGAGGCTATGTCACGGCGTTTGCTCTGAGCAATGCGCTGATCTATCTCTCTATTTGCCATCCTTCTCGTTCCCCCTTGCGCATGGCGCTATTGGGTTTTGGACTTGGCCTTTTGTTCCATCTGCAGGCGTTATGGTCCATCGGAACGGCATTTTTTGTATTGGTGGACATGGTGGGCAATCGGAAGATGCTCAATCCACTCGGCGCGGTGCTTTTGGGAATTACCGTCGGCTGGTTGGTTCCAAACCTGGCGCGACCCGACTACCTCTTTTACGACCCGCAGTTTTTCACGTTCGATCCGCAACGTATAGCTGGGAATGTCACGATTTATGTCTCCTACTTCGAACGCAACTTGAATGGGCTCTATTTGCACGGAAGGGCCTACACCGAATCCTGGGCAACGCAACCCTACGTGGTCACATGCGCAATGCTTGTGGTAGGGGTATGGGGACATTCAACCGTGCAAATTTTCCGAGACCCTGAACGAAGGTGGCAGCATATGGCGAGTGTGGGGGCCATGGCAACCGTATTTGTTGTACCTCTCTTTTTAGTCTCAGCCGCTCCCCGTTATGCATTGCCTTTGTTCAGCTTTCTCTTCCCTGCCTTGGCGATCCTGATGGAGGATCGCGTCTTCGCTCATCGGTTCAAGAAATGGGTGGCAGGCATACTCATCCTGCTTACAGGTCTATCGATGACCATCGCGCTGCAAGGGGCTCAGATTACGTTTGAGGACTATACCACCCAAGACATGGGAGAATTGATGGAATACCTGTCAGAGGAAGAAGTAGGCGCTGTGCTTACCAACAATGCGGGGCTTCAGTGGCAGGTGATGTTCTACGCTAACGGGGACATCCCTGCGCGCAACCGCCCCATCCACGACCGTATTCCAGCCTTAACGCAGCACGCTACAAGGGTCTACAATGCAGACCCACAGAAGGCAGCATTGGTGGAATTGTCATGGGAGTATGATGAAGAAGCATTTGGTCCGCCTTCATGGTCGAATGGCATCTTCTCCATACGGCTAGCGCCCTCATACGAAGCCCTGACTAAACTTGGGTTTCAAGGACTGCATCCAAATGAGAGACGACCCGAGGAACGTATCTTTGAACCTGCTGGGATTTAACATTTCATGGCGCAATCCTTGTTTATTCGTGTGCAGCAAAAAGACAAGAAAACAGTGAAGAAGATCTATGTGGGAACCATCGTTTTAATGATGGGCTGGACGTTTGATGGGATTGCGCAAACCGTGCAAGTGAAGGATCAATTGTCGCACCAGCCGGTTGAGATGGTGAATGTTGCAAGTTACGGATCTAAAAAGGTGGTTACCACCGATGCGAAAGGACAAGCAAACCTGGGTGCGTTTGACGGGAATGAAGAAGACAGCATTGTATTTAGCCAAGTGGGCTACCGCACCAAAAGCTTTCATTTTGATGCCTTGGGAGAGGGGGATCGATATACGGTTTACTTGGAGCGTTCCCCATTCGCCCTTGACGAAGTGGTGATCAGCGCTGCGCGCTGGAAGCAGGAGAAACGTGACCTCCCCGTCAAGATCGTCTCCATTACGCCGGAGGATGTGCAATTGCAAGCCCCACAAACAGCCGCCGACTTACTCGCCCGTTCGGGAGAAGTGTATGTGCAGAAATCTCAACTCGGTGGCGGAAGTCCAATGATCCGGGGATTTTCTACCAATCGTGTGATGCTTACCGTGGATGGGGTGCGGATGAACAACGCCATCTTTAGAGGGGGAAACCTTCAAAACGTTATTTCTATTGACGCACTGTCCATTGAAAGCAGTGAAGTGATTTACGGCCCGGGATCGGTGATCTACGGGAGCGATGCGCTCGGCGGTGTCATGAGCTTTTACACCTTGGATCCTAGGTTTTCCAGCAACGATGAACTACTGGTAAAGGGAAGCGCGTTGGTGCGCACCTCCTCTGCTAATTTTGAAAAGACCGGGCACTTTGATGTCACCTTTGGAGGGAAGCGGTGGGCTTCGACCACCAGCGTAACCTACTCGGATTATGATGATCTACGCATGGGGTCATCTGGGCCAGAGGATTACCTGCGACCTGAATACGTTGAGCGCATCGATGGGAGGGATTCCGTCTTGGTCAACCCGGATCCTGAGGTGCAGCGGCCCTCGGGCTATGACCAGTTCAATCTGCTTCAGAAATTCAAGGTGCAGGCCTCAAAGCATATGGATGTTAACTACAACTTCCTTTACTCCACCACAAGTGACTATCCGAGGTATGATCGATTGGTGCGATACCGCAATGACAAACTGCGTTCGGCCGAGTGGTATTTCGGACCGCAAGAATGGATGATGCATGCTTTGCGCATTGAGAACGACAATCGAAATTTTTTCTACCATAGAATGCGCGTCACCATGGCTTATCAATATTTCGAAGAAAGCAGACACGATCGAGACTTTGGGTCGAACTTGCTTACCCATCGGGTGGAGCGTGTGAATGCATATTCGGTGAACCTGGACCTAGAGCAAGACATTGGAGCGCGTCACGAGATATTTTACGGAGCTGAATGGGTGACCAACACGGTAGACTCTCGAGGAATCGATAAAGACATTGTCACGGATCAGACGTTTGCGGCGTCTTCTCGTTATCCTGATGATGCTTCCTGGACCAGTGCCGCAGTCTACGCCACCGATCGTTTTCGCCTTGCTGAGAACCTCACTTTGCTCTCTGGAATCCGCTACAACATTGTGCAAGTGAATGCAAGTTTTGACACCGCCTTTTACGACCTGCCGTTCACCGAGGCAGCGCTGACTATGGATGCCTTGAATGGTAGCGCGGGCCTGGCTTATCGTCCGACCGAACGTTGGCAGATCAACGTCAACCTTTCCACAGGCTTTAGGGCGCCTAACATCGATGATGTCGGAAAGGTCTTCGATTCAGAACCAGGCGCGGTTGTGGTGCCAAACCCTGACTTGCGGCCAGAATATGCGTACAATGTGGATTTTGGCATTACAAAGGTGTTTGGAGATGTGCTGAAGGTAGACGTCACAGGCTTCTACACCCTGCTGGAAAATGCCATGGCGCGAAGAGACTTTCAACTGGACGGGAGAGACAGTATTCCGTACGACGGTGAGATGAGTCGGGTGCAAGCCATACAGAATGCTGCTCAGGCTAGGGTTTTTGGAGTTCAAGCCGGGTTTGAGTGGAAGATTGGAGCGGGATTCTCTTTGTCGAGCAGGTTCAATATGCAGGAAGGAGTAGAGGAGCTGGACGATGGCACTACGGCTCCTTTGAGGCACGCTGCGCCGGCCTTTGGACTGACCAAGCTCACGTATCAGCGCGAACGTTTGCGCCTTCAGTTTAGTTTAGAGTACAATGCTGCGATCTCTTCGGCGAACCTTCCTCCCTCTGAACTGGGCAAGGACCACATCTATGCTTTGGATGATGAGGGGATACCGTATTCTCCTGCCTGGTATATCTTTTCTGTTCGGGCCATGTATACGGTCAATGATTTTCTCGTGTTTACGGGGGGTGTTGAAAACCTAATGGACCTGCGCTACCGTCCTTATTCCTCTGGCATCTCCCCGGCGGGGAGAAACGTTCAAGCATCTGTGAGGGTGATGTTTTGATGACTACGGGCGACGGACGGCATACACTAGCTCGTCCTTGATTACACCATTTTTGATGAGCGTTGCCTTCAACCGAGCTTCGAGTGTGAACCCAGCTTTTTCCAATACCCGTTGCGAAGCGATGTTGTCACCGTAGGGCCGTGCAAAGATCCGGGTGATATCTGGGAAATGCCCGAAGGTGTACGCGACCATTTGTTCGATCGCCTTAGTGACGATTCCCTTGCCCCAATAGGTTTCGGCTATCCAATAGCCCATTTCTGCATTCATTCGGTCAATGTCTGTTTTAGGGTGGATGCCAATAGCTCCGATCAGCTCGTTTTTGACCGTGATGGCGAGGATGTTTCTTGGGTCGTTTTGTTCGGTCATTTTGATGAAGCTGCGGCCGTGCTCTTCTGTGTACGGAAAGGGGAAGGCATCCGTCAGCTGGTCTGAGATAGCTTTGTTATTGGCGTGGTTGACCAACTGTGAGAGATCGGCTTTGGTAATAGGACGCAGAGTAGGTGTCATACGCCGAATTGGGTCAAGTGATGGTCAATGTGCTTGAACATGGTTACGCTCCAATCTTCAGCACTCATTTTACCGAGCCAAGCGTGAGGTCTGCCGGTTGCGTCTGCTGCTCCGGCTTCCTGATAGGAACGAATGTTTTGTAGTAGGCGGTCTTTCTCAACGGTGAAAACAGCAGTATCACCCACCTTGAAGTAACTGGCAGTAGGCGAGTTTTTCTTGTACGGTCGTTCACCTGCAATCACACGTCGCATCATACCTTTGAGAAGCCATTTCATGAAGGCTGGAATCTTGGTTTGGCGCTGACCGTTGTTGTATTCGTATGCGAGACTGCAATGTGCTAGCATTTGATCCACGGTCATCTTACCCCATAGAGGTTGATTTTCTGGAGTCAATTGCTCCACGCGGGCAATGAGTGCCTCGGTGGTGTTCGTATTGAAAATATCGGGATAGCCCATTACCCGAAGATAAGAATGGCTACTTATTGTTGTAGAAGTTCATCGTGCGTTCAAGGCCAATGCTCGAAAAGGAAAGCATGGCTTCGCCGACTACTTTGAGACGCTCGTCCAACGCAGCATTTTCATCCGCGCTCCAAGGGGCAAGTACGTATTTCACCTGCTCTCCGGGGTGAAAATCGTTGCCTACGCCAAAGCGTAAGCGCGGATAGTTTGGAGTTCCCAACACCTCTTGGATATGCCGAAGGCCATTGTGCCCTCCGTGACTTCCTTTGGCTCGAATGCGGATCTTTCCGAAAGGAAGCGCAATGTCGTCAGTGATGACCATCATGCGCTCGGCAGGGATCTTTTCTTGCTGCAGCCAATAATTGACCGCTTTGCCGCTCAGGTTCATGAAGGTTTGCGGTTTGATCAAGATAAGGGTCCGGCCCTTGTGCTTGATCTCGGCTACATCTGCGTATCGGCTAGGGGTAAAAACAACATTGGACGCCCCGGCAAGAGCGTCCAATGTTTTGAATCCTATGTTGTGTCGAGTCTCCGCGTAGTCTACGCCAGGATTCCCGAGTCCAACAACTAAATACTTCATAGAAGTGCTTATCCTTCTGCAGGTGCCTCAGCGCCTTCAGCAGAAGCGCCGTCTCCTTCAGCAGAAGTTGACTCTTCTCCTTCAGCAGATGCTTCTTCTTCAGCTGCTTCAGCTTCTTCGTCTGCAATAGCCTTACGAGAGGTTTTAATCGCAACCACCACTCGGTTAGCTGCTTCAAGCATATCTACACCAGGAATGTTCAAATCGCCCACCTTCATGGTATGGCCGATGCGCATATTGGTAATATCAATAGAGATAGCGTCTGGCAGGTCTTCCACCATGCCGCGTACGAATAGAACTTTAGCATTTCTGCGGAGAACACCACCGTTACGCACACCTAGGGCGCTTCCTTCCAATGCCACAGGAAGTGTAATAGAAACTGCCTTTCCAGGTAGAACTTCTATAAAATCCATGTGGAGGATGTTGTCTCCTACGGCGTGGTATTGCACATCGCGCAACACAACTTTTACTTGCTTCTCACCCAACTTAAGTGTGATGAGGAATACATCTGGCGTGTACACCAGTTTGTTTAATTCGCGCTCGTCTGCGTGGAAGTGAAGATTCTCCTCACCACCGTATACAACGCATGGAACGTGGCCTTCTCTGCGCAACTGCTTAGCGGAAGTTCCGCCTACAGCCTCTCGCAAATGCCCTGTGATTTCGATCGTTTTCATTATTCGATTTTGATGAATAAAACGGTTAAATTAAAAATTGCGAACTGATGGATTCGTGACTAACAATGCTGCGCATGGTGTTCGCAAATAAATCTGCCACGCTCAGCACTTTTATCTTGTCGGACTTTTCCTTAATCGGAATGGTGTCCGTAACGACTAACTCTGTCAATTTGGAAGCATTGATGCGGTCGTATGCCGGGCCGCTCAACACGGGGTGGGTGATCAGCGCACGCACTGTGTTCGCTCCGTGTTCTAACATCATTTCTGCTGACTTGGTCAAGGTTCCTGCCGTGTCGATCAGGTCATCCACCAAAACAACATCCTTGCCTTCAACGTCTCCAATGACCGTCATCGATTCGATTTGGTTGGCGACCTTGCGCTGCTTGTAGCAGATCGCCAGATCGCAATTGAGGAATTTCGCGTAGGCGTTAGCCCGTTTCGTGCCGCCCGTATCTGGAGCCGCCATGATCAGGTTGTCAAGGTTAAGGCTCTTGATGTAAGGTAAAAAGATCGAAGAAGCGAACAAGTGATCAACCGGCACTTCAAAGAAGCCTTGGATCTGGTCTGCGTGCAAGTCCATCGTCATCACGCGGGTTACTCCAGCGGCGCTCAACAGGTTGGCAACGAGCTTCGATCCAATAGATACGCGTGGCTTATCCTTACGGTCTTGACGGGCATAACCGTAGTAAGGCATAACCGCAATGATGTTTCTTGCTGAAGCCCTTTTGGCCGCATCTACCATCTGAAGTAATTCCATCAGGTTGTCTGCCGGAGGCATTGTGCTTTGGATGATGAATACATCCGCACCGCGTACCGTCTCTTCAAAGGAGGGTTGAAATTCACCATCACTGAAGCGCAGGATGTTCACATTCGCAAGCGGCAAACCATAGCGTTTCGCGATTTGTTCGCCTAAGCCTCGGGATGCAGTTCCTGCGCAGATCTTGACTTCGTGTGACATATCCAACCTTTTTAGGGGCTGCAAATGTAATCAATGGAGTGTTGATAACTGGTTGATATGCATAAAAAGAACGTATGAGGAAATTGTACAAAACCTCACCTTTGTTTTTCACGTATTCAACGTGAATCAAATAATAATTAGGAGATGAAAAAGTTGCACATCACCTTGCTCTTGATTGGCCTTTCGATGGTTGGTTTGGCGCAGGTCAATACGAACGCCATTGGATTGCGATTGGGAGGAAACGGAGACGTCAATGGCGCCGAGATTTCCTATCAAATAGGAATGTCTTCGCAAAACCGAATCGAGCTGGATCTGGGCTTTGGAACGGGCAATGGCCACAACCGCATGTACTTGGCGGGCATCTATCACTGGGATTGGAACATCACCGACGCCTTGAATTGGTATGTAGGCCCTGGTGCAAGCGTTGGATTCTACCAGTATGACAACTCAGCTGACGGTATCAATGTCGCTGTTGGCGGACAGATTGGTATCGAGTATGATTTCACAGATAAAGGAGCCCCGATCCTGTTGAGTTTGGATGGACGACCTATGTGGGATTTACTTGGTGATAACTCAGGATTGGGCTGGGGAGCTGCCCTAGGAGTGCGCTACATCTGGGGAGGAAAGCAATAGCCCTCTGCCTTTAAACTTCTGAGCATTTCAATGCGCTTGTGAATTGAAACTTTATCT
>Ga0055584_100000990_pt1 | contig 27471 bp, 19 predicted proteins | sample OSDHelmetaG_FD_58716 | JGI IMG/M metagenome (GOLD analysis project Ga0055584, IMG submission 58716) | Pelagic marine sediment microbial communities from the LTER site Helgoland, North Sea, for post-phytoplankton bloom and carbon turnover... | ecosystem: Environmental > Aquatic > Marine >...
TTTACTAAAAATTAATACTTTGAAAATACTCATTGGGGCTATGTTGGCCTTTTTAAAGTTTAATGTCGCTTCGGCAAAGACGGAATATCATTTCTTCGTTCAGTTTCACGACAAAGGACTCAACTACGTAGATATCAATAAACCTGAATTGTTCATGTCCGAAAGGGCCTTAGAGCGACGTAAAAGATTACACGTACCCATTGATTCATTCGACTTGCCAGTTACCGCCTCGTACATTGTCAATATCACCAAGCCTTCTATCAAAGTGCGGTATGTCTCCAAATGGTTAAATGGTGCTGTAATTACCACTGAATCAATGGATACCGCTTGGCGTTTAAAGATAAAATTCTTTGTAGATGACGTGGTATACCTCGGCAAAAGCACTGTTAAGGCTTCCAAATCCGGTAGACAGGCAGATGAATCACCAGAGGATGAGGCTTTTAAGAAACAATATGGTGATGGGTATCAGCAGTTAGACATGTTGAATGGCACGCAGCTGCATCAATATGGCTTTAATGGGGAAGGCATGTGGGTCGCAGTATTTGATGCTGGTTTCCGCAAAGTGAATGAATTGAGCTTGTTCCAAGCTTTGATCGACAACAAGCAAATTATATATACGAACGATTTGGTAGATCAAGAGGAGAATGTATTTGATGATGACGACCATGGATTACACGTGTTGGGCTGTATGGCAGCCAACCAAAAAGGAAAAATGATTGGGGCAGCTCCCAAGGCCAATTACATCTTAATACGAACAGAATCAAACGCTTATGAATCTTGGTTGGAAGAACTTAATTGGGTACGTGCAGCAGAAATCGCCGACTCAATGGGTGTGGATGTGGTTAATTCGTCATTAGGGTATAATACATTCGACGAAGAACGACTGAATCATGAACATAAGGACCTTGACGGAAGAACAACGTACATCAGTCGTGGTGCTGCCATAGCGGCAACGCGTGGTATGTTGGTTGTAAGCTCGGCAGGTAACGATGGCAATAAGTCGTGGGGAAAATTGGATTTTCCAGCAGACGTTGAAGATATATTAGTGGTGGGCGCTGTAGACAGCCGTAAAGAAGCTCCTTCATTTAGTTCACCAGGACCAACTGCAGATTTTAGAATAAAACCTGACGTCGCCGCGCTAGGCAAAAACACTTTTGTTGCTACAACATATGGAATTGGAACAGGCAACGGTACATCTTATAGTGCCCCAATCATCGCTGGATTAGCGACTTGTTTGTGGCAAGCAAACCCAAGCTTATCGCCAAGTGAAATAAAACGCATTATTATCCAGTCAAGTCATTTGTCCATAAACCCAGATAATGTATCAGGTCATGGCGTTCCAGACTTTAATATCGCATTAATTCTGGCTGGAATGCATCCAAATTTCAACTACTCAGAAGCTCAAGTCATTGATTTTGATAAGAAAAACTTTAATCATTCAGAGTTGGTCAATGTTTTTATGCCCAAAACTACCTATGCTTACTGCGACATAAGATTAAAAAAGAGATTCCTATTTACATCTTACTTCAAAACGAAATCTACTATAGAAGCTAGCTTAGATCAAAACGGTTTCGGAAAGTTAAATGTGTTGTTGTACAACATTCCTGAGGACAAAGCCGTCACTCTATACTTTTATTACAAAACTGAAAAAGGGGATAAGGTGCTGGTGAAGTCTGTATCAGGACAAATGGACTAAGCCTAGTCAATCAGTATCTTTTCATAAAGAACGACGTCTCCCAAGCTTATTTGTAGCCAATACATACCCGACTGGAGGTCTTGTACATCCAAGGTGACATTGGCGGAGGATTGAAGCTGTTTGTTCGAAACCAATCTTCCTGCGGCATCATAAAGGGCAATACCTGTCAATGTGTTATCAACCACTTCAACTTGAATCCAATCATGTGCTGGATTAGGATACACTTGCACACCGTATAGTGTCAGATTTTCAACTGAACTATGGAAATCAACAACAAAAGAGCCGAAAAGGGTGTCATTGCTTTTTACTTGATCAGATCCCAAGCGACTAATCACCATCATTTGATACAATCCCGGAATCTTTGGATTGAAAGTACTGTCGAACACAACCGTACGATTTTCACCCGAATCTAACGTGATGTTTTTGTTTGAATTATACTTGTTACTTCCCTCAAAATCAATGAGATATGACACACTAAATTCTTCGCTCTGTGCACTGTCACCAAGATTTTTAAAGGATGCCTTTGGAGCGTACATTCTGTTCGCATACACCAATGAATCAATCTCAGGATATAAAAATCGAATTGGACTTACGTCGTTCTGCAAAGACACATGAAATACGTGCGTTATTGCATTATCTGTTAACACTTCGTCATCAGCGTTTTGGATAATCAAGTTAGCTGTATAATTCCCTGTAGCAGTCGGTATGAATCGTGTTCCATTTATAGTTGTGGAGGATTCAGAAGCAAGTGTTGTAGCTGAATCATTCAATGTATACACGGTATTTCCATTGGTTTTTAACGTGAATGTGTAATACACTGGATTTGACAAATCATTAACGCCTGTATTGGCGATGGTAAATACAGGATATACAGTATCGCGGTTTAATTGATATACCTGATTCATTTCAGGAGAAAGAATCTCAATTGCTGCAACAGAATTCGATAATGACGCATTAAAGTTTGTTCGTAACGTATCATTTCCGCGTTCACCGTCAGTAGTCAAACGCACAAAACATGTTGCGTTATACGCATCTTTGATATTGAGAATGCCAAAAGGAGCGAAGCTTAGCCATTTGGTAGCGTCTATTGCTAATGCGCTTGATAACGTTGTAGAATCTCTGTACACAATCGACCCAGTACTGTTTTGTATGATGAAGAACAACTCTGCAGTTCCAGGGACTACGTTGTTTCCAGTGTTTTGTACTTGCACACTTGGTCGAATAGTGTCTCCCAGTAAATACAAGGAATCTTTTACTGGATGCGCTATTGTTTTTAACGCTAGGTCGGTTTTTGTTTTGATAAAAAACTTCGTTCTGACTTTGTCGTTTGTCGTGTCTTGATCTCCGTCAATCCAGGTTTTAGCATCGAAATAGAGTGTTTGGGCAGAATCTGGGGCTTTGAACTCTCGAAACAAAGCTTGTATCGTGCTTAGCTTTGGTAAGGCTTTAATGATTGTATCTGTGTAAATGATATTGCCCGACTCTTGGCTAATGGCACAAGTCACAACCACTGAGTCCTGATCACCTAGCCCGAAGTTGCGATAATTGAGATATGGCCTTAAGATTTCGTTGCGTTCAAATACCGTACTATCTCTAGGACGAATCACCGAAACGATGCCTAAGTCATTGCTTCGCACTACTGTTACCATAACCCGAGCGGTATCATTCACTGGGAAACTGTCGATGGTATTCCAACAGAATACCTCAAAATACACCTCTCCTGCAAATGGGATGGTCACGGAATCGAAGGCCAATATTTGACTGCTTCCGCCCGCTAAATCAATGATCAATGTTTGTGATTTCGCCACAAAACTGTCCTGAATAATGCGAGAAGTAACACGAATGCCATTCTGATCTTTGGATCCAAAGTTGACCATTCTAACTGTTGGACTCACTTTGTCTTTATTTAATTCATATCGAGTCCCAGAAATGGGTTCAAAGAAACTTTCTACTTGTATGTCGTATTTCACATAAATGCTAAAGTCTACCGACAATGTATCGTTTTCAGACGCTTGGTCGCCAGAAAGCTTTGTGTAGACCTGCATTCTTAGATCCCCATAATTGCCAAGTGAAAACTTTTTTGAAAAGGTAACAACTGTACTGTCTTCTGCGTCCAAAGTAATTACATCAACACTTCTATACACCACGTTGTCAAACTGATCTATGACTTCACAAACAACGTCAAAAGGGTTGTTTTGGTCCTTAGCTCCATAATTGAATATGGTTGCTTTTGGGTAAATACTGTCGTTGATATTAAACTCGAACGTGTCAAGCGCTTCTGGGTTCGCAATTCTAAGCACAGAAACGTCATGAGCTACTTGAATCCTTGGTTGAATATCGAAGTTGAAGTCAAAACCTGGAGAAAACGGCGTCCAATTGGTATCGCCGGCAGGCGCTGTAAAATAAAAGGCATTTGGACGTACTGGAGATTCTGGTTCATACAAAAACGCTATGTTTTGTGTTCCTAATTGTCGAATTCCCACAAAATATCCTTCACGAACCTGTACTTTAGGCAATATTGGTTGAATGTATTGACCACCATTGCTGATCAATGTGTCAGACGTATATATTTCTTTTCCTGGCAGTCCATTGGTGTCTTCTTGCCAAATCCCAAGCTTAAAAGGCAAGCCTGAAGATGAGAAACCAATCTTAATTTGATTGATGTAATTGCTATCTGTATAATACTTGGCTATGAAATCACCAGAGCTTCCATTAAAACCTATCCCAAACCCGGCGTTGGTCACAAACGGATTGTTATGACTTAATACGTTATACGAGATGTTTCGCACCATTAACGTCGTATCGTCAGTGGAATAGGGGTCACCCAAACTCGTCACCGTTATACTATCCGCTCCTTTGTTTTTAGGTCTATAACTGCTAGAGAACAACATCGTTGAACTGAAGGTCGCCAAACTGTCGGCGTAAACCGTATCTTTAAAGGTATTGGCGCCGGTGATGGAAATTTGGAACGGATGGTTGTATAATGTTTTTTTACCCGTATTGCGGACAACAAACTTGATTGTATCAACTGGGGCCATGAGTAAGGCGAGTTCGCCAAGACAATACACATTGTTCACTGCGGCATTCTGGTCGAATCGCGGATAGTGAATGCGAATAGAAGGTTTTCGTACTTGCGTATATAGGGTTGAATCAATGGCTGTGTTAACACCAAAAACGTATTTCGTTTCATTGTTTGACACAAACGCCAAAACACTTTGGTCGTTTTCATACGCCCAAAACGGAATTTGACCTGCCGTTTGCCGCGTATACTGATAAAATTCAACAAATATCTTTAAGTGACTTCCCTGAGTTGTATCAAAAACGAACAATGAATCAAAATGAAAGGCCTTATAACCAGCCGATGCGTCCACTATTGATTGAACATTGCCATCGAACACCTTTTTGACACCTGGTTTGCCAACCTCAGTCGTCCAACTTTTTATGTTGCCAATACCAAAGTCTGCGGTATCAGACATGGCCAAGTACATTTTAAAACTTGGGTTCCCAGAATACACAGCCGCATTGGTCTTAAAGAATTCAATCATTCTAATGGAATCGCCGTGTGCTAAATTACCTAAACTGGCAGCAGGGTACACGTATGCATGTCGACTATAAGCCGCGTTGCTATCGGTACGACTTACCATGGGGCCATAGGTATTGCTAGCAAAAGTGACAGGGCCAATGGTGGTATATTGAGCAAATCCAAATTGAAAACCAATCAGAATGGTGGCAAGTGCTAAAAAGTAACGGATACTACGGTTCAAAAGGATCATTGAATCAAAAATAACCTAAAAATAAACGGCAAATGACTGGTAAAGAAATAATGATTTTGTTTTTACTATTTGTCGATGTAATCCAGTATCCTTGAAACTATGTCGGATAAATCCCCATCAAAAGTTCATCAGCCCAATGCTTTGGTCAATGAGACGAGTCCATATCTACTCCAACATGCGTACAACCCAGTTGAGTGGCGTCCATGGAACGAAGAAACTTTGCAGCTTGCTAAGGATGCCAATAAGCCTATTTTAGTGTCGATAGGGTATTCTGCTTGCCATTGGTGTCATGTTATGGAACATGAAAGCTTTGAGGACGAATCCGTTGCCGAGATAATGAATGACTCTTTTGTCTGCATTAAGGTGGATAGAGAGGAAAGGCCTGATGTAGATCAATTGTACATGAGCGCGGCTCAACTCATCACAGGGGGCGGAGGTTGGCCGTTAAACTGTTTTGCCTTCCCTGATGGTAGACCGTTTTATGCGGGAACGTATTTTCCGAAAGACAAATGGATGCAATTGATGCAACGCATTGCAGAAGAATGGGAGACCAATCGCACAGAATTGGATACCTACGCCACCAAGTTATTACGAGGAATCAAAGCTTCTTCTTCAATCGATAGAGTAGAAGGGTTTATAGGTAATAGCGTTAATGTACTTGATTTGGTAGCGCAGTCAGTGCATAAATGGAGTGAATCGTTTGATCATGAATATGGCGGAACAAATCGTGCACCCAAATTCCCTTTGCCAAACAATTACCAGTTTTTACTGAATTGGGCCATTGAGACACAGAACCAACCGGTTTTGGACTATGTCCATTTTACTCTTAAAAAAGTAGCACGTGGGGGAATTTACGACCAAATTGGTGGCGGATTTTCTAGATACGCCGTTGACAACCAATGGAAGGTTCCGCATTTTGAGAAAATGTTATACGACAACGGTCAGTTGTTATCCGTGTATGCTGCGGCTTTCCAGCATTCACCAAATGATGAATATCTTCGGTTAATTGAGCAGACAGCGACTTTTCTAATAGAAGAACTGAAAGACTCAAGTGGGCTTTTTTATTCTGCCTACGACGCAGATAGTGAAGGTGTTGAAGGAAAATACTACGTCTGGACGGCTGTTGAATTTGATCATTTGTTTGAAGAGGATTCAGAACTGGCCAAATCATACTTTGGTATTAACGCAAGAGGCTATTGGGAACACGAAAATTTCATTTTGTGTCGGACGGATGATCAAACCATATTGGATGAATTCAAGATTGATCAGAAACGATTAAACGATAAGGTCACCGCGTTTACAAAAGTTTTGATTAAAGAACGCTTCAAACGAGTGCTTCCTGGTTTGGATGATAAATGTTTAACCAGTTGGAACGCACTTGCTGTTTCGGGATTCGCATCCATTTATCAGGCTACCAAACAGGAAGCTTACAAGGCTCAAGCTATTGCAACATTAAACGCACTGTTGACACATCAGCTCAAAAAAGACGGAAGCTTATGGCATAGTTACAAAAACGGCGTTTCAACGATTCAAGGTTTTTTGGAAGATTATGCGCTGGTTGTTCAAGCCCTATTGGATGTCTATGAAATTACCTATGATGAATCTTTTGCGGTCAAAGCCAAAGAATTAATGGACTACACCATTAATCATTTTTATCAAGAATCGACGATGATGTTTCAGTTTACGTCTCATCAAAGCAAAGATTTGGTTGCAAAACAAACAGACTATTTTGACAATGTGATTCCGTCGTCCAATTCGACCATGTGTCGCAATTTGTTTCGTTTGTCTCACTTATTCTTAGAGGTAAAGTACCGCAGTATTGGATTGGAAATGATTGATTTAATTGCTCCAAGAGTTGTTCAATACGGTTCTGGTTTAAGCAATTGGATGTTGGCTATGCTTCAAGCCTTTGGCAATGCCCAAGAAGTGGTAATAGTGGGAGAGGAGTCGATGAATTACGCAGATGCACTCGAAAAACAACTTACTGGGTCAGTGAGTATTATTGCTGGTAGTGAAACTAGTAGTTTGCCTGTATTTGAAGGTAGATACAAAGTGGGTAAGACGTTGGTTTATGTCTGCCAACACAATATGTGCTTAGAGCCGGTTGACTCGATTAAAGAAGCATTAAAATTACTCGCATAAAAAAAGGCGAACATTGCTGCTCGCCCTTTAGACATATTCCTATATCTTGTTCTACTTGATTAAAGTCATTTCTTCAACTAAATGACCTGCTCCTGCGTATACATCGATTACCCATAAGGTGTATCGAATATCAACAGAAATTGTTCTTTGTAATTCTGGTTCAAAAGCGATATCACCGCTCATTGCTTCCCAGTTGCCATCAAATGCAGTTCCAATTAAATGTCCTTCTGCGTTAATGACTGGACTTCCCGAGTTACCTCCAGTAATGTCGTTGTTCGATAAGAAACAAACATGCAATTCACCATCCTTATCAGCGTAATTGCCATAAGTTCTACTTTTTGCTAATTCAACAAATCGCTCAGGTAAATCAAATTCAATATCACCAGGTACGTATTTTTCTAACACACCATTCATGGTTGTGAAATATTCATAATGTACTGCGTCTGCAGGGAAGTAATCTTTGATTGAACCGTAAGTCATTCTCATTGTGCTGTTCGCATCCGAAGAATATGCTTTGTCGGCATTCATTTCTTTCAACCCCTTTACGTATAGTCTTTTTGCTTTTTCTAGTGATTCGTTAGACTCCATGATGCTTGGCACAACTACTTGACGGTAGTGGTTGATGAACATTGCCATTAACTTGTACATAGGGTCTTTTTTCATCTTTTTGACGTTCACTTTGTTTAGGAACGCCAATGTTTTGTCTTTGTCGACGAAGATGGATTTTTTGTAAATAGCCGCTGCCATTTTATCAAAATCGCCTTTGTACTTAGCCACTAATTTTAAGAAATCAGCAGGCTGCTGATCCTTCGGAATGTCGTTGTGGTAGTATCGCAACATGGCTGCACATACTTCTTGATCTAAGTCTTTGATATAATCTTTATAGTGACCGTCTACTTTTGATTTTAAACCATCTGCAGCAGCCGCTAATTCGTCGTCAGTCATCTCAGCGTTTAAACTACCAAAACGGTACGCGTACAACAATGCTTCGATGCCAATTACGGCTTCTTCAACAATATACACTTGCGACATTTTGTTTTTGTGCAGTGTGTTAAAGCCTTCTTCATACAAAGAAATAACGTTACCATAAAGCGCCTTTCTTTCTGGGGTTGCATTGGCCCATGTATTGAATGCTTCCTCTTCAGATTTCTTACGATCTGCGATGTTTAGTCTTTTCAAACCTCTCGTTTGACCCATGAAGTTTTTCCAATAGTTACTGACACCAGCATATTTTGAAGCGTACTTCAATTTGTTGGCTTCGTTCATGGTCATGTACTTCTCGTAGATATCAAGTTTTTCTCTTCTCACCTTAACCCGAGCTGGGAATTCAGTTTCTGTAGCGAAGTTCACTCCACAAGAAGTTAAGTATCTGTCTGTGCTTCCTGGGTAACCGAAGATCATAGCAAAATCACCTTCTTGAACACCTTTCATTGATACTGGTAAGTGGTGCTTTGGTGTATAAGGCACATTTTCGTCGCTGTATTCGGCTGGGTTGTTGTCCTCATCGGCGTACACTCTAAACATAGAGAAGTCACCAGTATGACGTGGCCACATCCAGTTATCCGTTTCACCACCAAACTTTCCTACTGATTGAGGAGGAGTTCCTACTAATCTTACATCTGGGAACGTTTGGTAAATGAAAACGTAGTAATTGTTTCCTTCAAAAAACACTTTTACCTGAGCACTGATGTGTGCTTTTTCATCAGCGTATTCCTTTTGAATAGCAGACATACGTTCTTGAATTTTACCAGATCGCTCTTTTAACGTCATAGATTCCGTCAAACCTTCAGTAATCTCTGAAGTCACGTCTTCTATTCGTTGCAAGAAGGATACTGAAAAACCAGCAGCCAATTCATCTTTTTTCTCTTTCGCCCAAAAACCTCTTTCAAGATAGTTTTTCTCTCCTTCTGTACTCAAGCTTTGGATGGCATTAAAACCACAGTGGTGATTCGTTAACATCAATCCTTGAGAAGAAATGATTTCTCCTGTACAAAATCCACCGCCTAAACGAACGATAGCATCTTTAAGACTTGAATTATTAACGTCGTAGATTTGCTCTGGTGTTAATTTAACACCTAAACGTACCATTTCATCGTACGTTTGACCTTGAATTAAATGTGGCAACCACATTCCTTCGTCAGCCTTTGCTTTGATACCAAACCCAACTACTAATAGGGCCAGTACAAGGTAGATTCTCTTCATTTTTATATTGATATAATTACAACTAATTTAAACAGTCTGCGAAAATAAGCCTTTACCCGACTTGTTAAAACCAATAAGACACACGAATACAATTAATCGACAATTGGATATTAGGTAGGGTTAAATTAACGTACACAACCGTGTCTATACTGAAGGCGACTATAATGTCTTACAATGAAACATTCAATTCTTCAAGCACTGCGTCTGCACCGCTTACGTATTTCATTACATACAAGACATATCGAATATCCACACCAATGGATCGGCTATATGATTCATTCCACTCAAAGTCGTTAATCGTTGCGGAAAAGGCGCGGTCGAAATTGACACCAACCAGTTGTCCTTTTGCATTTAAAATGGGACTGCCACTGTTTCCGCCAGTCGTATCTAAGTTGTACAATATGCCTACCACGACTTGACCACCTTTAGGATGCTTTAAATTGTCGTTGGCATTCACCGTTTTGAACTTCTCTAGAATGTTTTGAGGCATATAGTAATCACCACTTGGCTCTGCTTTTTCAAGAATGCCGTCAATGGTTGTAAATGGATCGTTGTGCACTGCATCGCTAGGACTATATCCTTTAACGTATCCATAGGTTAAACGTAAAGTAGCATTGGCATCCGGGATGAAATTGCCTTTGTAATACGCTTGTTTGATGTCAGCCAACTTTGGCATTAGTGCATCTAACTCTGCACTAATCTCAGACCATTCTTGTCGCAATTCTTGATTAATTGGATGAAAAATAGCCGCGAGGTCCTGAATCTTATCTTTCGACTTTATAAACTTTAAAGGCTTGTTTTCAATGTTGTTCAGGTTTTTTGTTTTGTCGGCGTATTTGCTTTTGCCCCAAATCTTGCTAACAGCCGCCAATACTTCTTCTTTGGTCGGATTACTTAAGCCTAAATAATCTAATGCTTTGTTCGCGCGGCCATTGTTGGTTTGATATACGCGGTATAAAAGTGAGGCAAACAAGGTTTGGTCAATCTCAGTCGACACCACTCTGTACCCAGACTTAACTTGGTCCATGGCTTTGTCGCTATTCGCCAACCAATCGGCTCGCTTCTTTTTATCTGTACTGAGGTATTCTTCTTTTAATACATTGCGCATGTGCGCAGCATAGTACATCCCCGAGGCAGAATACATTTGGTTCAATAGAATGAAATCATCAGCAATGCTGTTCTTCTTTTTGTAAAGCTCTGCAATTCGAGGAATAACCTTATTATCTACTTCACCATTTGAATTTAATGCGAACTGCTGAAGCTTTTCCTGCTCTTCATATCTGTGTTGTAAGATATTCGTTCTGCGTAGGCCCTGCATTTTGCCTTTAAAGTTTTTCGTTGTGTTGCTTAACGATGCTAACGTACTAGCATATTGGAGTTCTTTGCCAACGTCACCTTTCGCGTCTTGTTTCAGCAAAGCGATACGCTCATCAAACCACGATGAAATGAGTGGCAGTAGGTGGTCGTTTTGATACGTTAAAAACTGCGCTGGGAAATGTCGATAGGTACTGCCTGGATATCCTAATACAAATACAAAGTCGTTTTCTTGCGTGCCGTTTACATCAATTTCTAAAAAGCGATCTGGTGTATATGGCTTGCCATCTTCATACGCACGAACGATACTGAAATCGCCATTGTGACGTGGCCAAATCCAGTTATCAGTTTCACCGCCAAATTTACCAACAGCTTTAGGTGGTACATAGACCAATCTAACATCTGTCAGCATCTTATATCTGAACAACGTGTAGAATTTGCCAACGAACATTTCTGATATCTCAATTTTAAGATCTGGATATTCAGCCTGTTCTTCTTTGGTTATTCTCTCTAAGTTGTCTGATATGGTTTTTTGTTGCTCTTGTGGTGAGCTTTCAGCGTTTACGTTTTCAAGGACACGGGCACTTACGTCTTCAAACGACAACGTTATTTTACACGGCAAAGTCGTTTTGATCTCTTCAGTTTCATTTTTGGCGTAAAAACCGTTTTCCAAGTAATTGTTTTCGGGAGAACTTGCAGAAGCCACAGCGCCAAACACGCAATGGTGGTTGGTAATAATCAAACCCTTGTCAGAAATGAAAGAGCCTGTGCATCCTCCCAAACGAACGAGCGCATTTGTCAAACCAATTTTACCAGGCTGGTAGATATCCGACTGAGCCATTTCCAGACCTGCCTTTTTGAGATCTAGGCTGCCAAGTTGGGCTAGGGGATACATGCCTTCTTCCTTTGTAGAAGTAGTAAAAGCAAGGATGGAAAGCGTTAAGCAAAGAATTAAAATCCTGCAGATGTGCAATAGTCTTGAGTTCATAGGTATTCGTTATTCAAAGTAAGAGGCATTAATAAAGGCTTTAAGCTCCGTATTGTCAGCGAGACGAACCTCACTTTTTTTGCCTTCCCACCATTTATTTCCTTCGTATATAAATATAATATGATCACCGATATCAAAAACGGTTTTCATATCATGGGTGTTGATTACAGTTGTCATTTGGAACTCTTCGGTAATTTCTTGCAGCAATTCGTCAATCACTCGAGAAGTAACTGGATCTAAACCAGAGTTGGGTTCATCGCAAAATAAATATTTGATGTCTAACGCAATTGCACGCCCTATTCCAACCCGTTTTTTCATTCCTCCACTGATTTCAGCAGGGTATTTTAGGTTGATTCCTTCTAGATGTACTTGTTCCAAACAAAAATTTACTCGGTCATGTCGCTCGGCCGGAGTCATATCGGTAAACATTTTTAAAGGGAATTCAATATTCTCTTCAACCGTATAGCTGTCAAATAACGCATTGCCTTGAAACAGCATGCCAATTTCACGGCGAACGTCTCGTATTTGCTTGTTGTCTAGTTTGTGAAAATCCCGACCATCATATAAGATCTGACCAGAAGTAGGTTGCAAAAGTCCAACCATACACTTCATTAATACACTTTTACCGCCACCACTAGCGCCAATAATTAAGTTGGTGCGACCTGGTTCGAAAGAAGTTGAAATGCCTTTTAATACTTCAATCCCATCAAATGATTTATGTAAATCTTTTAATTCGATCATGGTTATAAAAGCAATTGGGTTAACAGGTAATCGGAGAATAATATGAGTACAGCGCTATACACAACGGCTTTGGTACTGCTGCTGCCAACTTCTAATGCACCGCCTTCGGTCTTATATCCGTGGTATGACGATACTGACGTAATTATAAAAGCATAAACGAATGCTTTAATTAGCGAGAAGGCCAAGTTAAAAGGTAGGAAGCTTTCACGTGCTCCTTGGATGAATTCATCTGGAGTTAATATGCCACTCGCATAACCTGCGAAAATGCCACCGACGTTGCTTAAAAATATAGAGATAATAATTAAGCATGGAAACATGACAACACCTGCAATAATTTTAGGCGAAGCGACAAAGGCTCGTGAATTGATTCCCATGATTTCTAAGGCATCAATCTGTTCACTTACTTTCATGGTACCAATTTCTGACGCGATGTGAGAACCCACTTTTCCTGCCAAAACCAAACAGGTAATGGTAGGCGCTAGTTCAAGCATAGAAGAATCACTTACAATGGATCCAATCACAGGGTTGGCGACTAATGGGCTTACCAGTTGATAGGCAATTTGCAAGGTGGTTACGGCACCTTGAAATACTGCGATAATCGCAACAATAGCCAAGGAACCCACTCCAATGTTCTTCATCTCCAACATGGTGCGTTCCCAATAAACACTCAATTTCTCTGGACGAGAAATCATGCGTTTTAAAAACAAAAGATAGGTGCCGAAGTGGTTAAAAATTTGCATAAATATTTTGCAGCGGTAAATATATCGGTTAAAAGTAAGAGCAAAGATTTAATCAACTAGTTTTGCCATAATTGTGGAAATAAACTCGATAAATATGGACAAAAGAACTGTTTTGGTCACAGGAGGCTCTCGAGGAATTGGGAAAGCTATTGTTTTACATTTTGCACAACTGGGGTACAATGTTGCTGCCTGTGGACGTAGTCAAGCACATTTAGACACACTAAAAAAAGACGTATCAAAATTCGAAATTGATTTTCATTTTAAAACGTGTGATGTTAGAAAGAAGTCAGAGATAAAAACTTTTTTTAATTCGGTGGTCGACCGTTTTGGTGGTATTGATGTATTAGTGAATAACGCTGGCGTGTTTCATCCTGGCAAGATTCAAGATGAATCGGATGAATCATTTGACGTCATGATGGAAACGAACTTAAATGCGTCATATTATTTTTCAAAGCTTGCCATTCCTGTGTTGAAACAATCAAACAAACCACACCTATTTAATATATGTTCTACAGCCAGTATTACTCCATATAAGAATGGCGGCACTTATTGCATATCTAAATACGCGCAATATGGATTAACCAAAGTATTAAGAGAAGAACTTAAAGAAGACAATATAAAAGTCACTGCAGTCTTGCCTGGAGCTACAAGAACCGACTCATGGGATGGAACCGAATTGCCAGATTCACGGTTTTTAAAAGTTGATTCGATTGCTGAATTGATTGTGCATACGTATCAATTACCAGCTGAAGCAGTAGTGGAAGAATTACTGATACGACCTATGTTAGGTGACATAGATTAAATACAACGATTACTACATTCTGACATAGTGCATGTAATTTGTTGTGTACATTTGTTGTGAAAGCATATTTTTGCAAAAAAGTATTACATAAAAGGATAATTAATGAAAAGTTTATTTACAAAAATGTTTGTGACCGGAATCATTGCTGCCGGTGCAGTTGTGGCTAATGGTCAGGAGGTACAAAGTACCGACAATTATGAACAAAAAATGGGTGACCAAAAGGAAGTACCTTTCGGTGCAGAGGAGTTACTTAGATCTAATGCCTCTAAGAAATTAGGAAAACTTGAAGTTGAAGAATGGTATAATTACCAAGGTGCTTTAAGCGAAAACGGAGAGGGCGTTACTTACTTTACTGGTAATTCTATATGGCCTGATTCAACAGCAGTACAAATATTCTCTGATGACAACGGCAACCCGTACCCAAATCACGTTGGTACACATGCTTTAGGTCAAGTTTTTGACCCAACGAGTGAGCATTTTAACCTAATTCCTGAAACACCGTCGTTATCTAGATTTAACAATCATACAGTGGATTCAGTTGGTTTCTTTTACAAATACATGAATGCAAACCCTGGAGTTGTTGATACATTGGTTATCGGCATTTATAACAATGCAGATGTTATAGGATTAACTTATACTAGTAGCACAAGTGGACAACAATGGCGTTCAGCTAGTTTTAGATACAACCAAAGCAAAAATGCTGGATATAGTCCTACTAAAACTATTAAAATTCCTCTTTCAGAATCAACTGAAGACTTTTATAACACTAGCTTAGCTTCTTTTAGCGGGTTCATTACATTTGAAACAGGCTTGGGCCAAACGAATGGAGGAAGCTTAACTGGATATACAGTTTCTTATGTACCAGGAATGGCTTGGCAGTTTGGAGACACTATTGTTAACGATTCTAGTGTTCAAGGTGCAACAAAGCTCAATTCATTTATGCCTTTAGTAGTAAGACAAGGAACAGTTCAAAACCCAGCGTTTTTAACAGATACTTCAATGTCACACGGAGTTTTTGCTTACAGTTTTATTAAATACAGCGAGAGAGCTACTGAGTATTTCTACCCAGGTAACCTAACAACAACTCCAGCTAGAACGCATGTATATTCTATGTACAAGTTAAAATCTTTAAATGTTGGTGTTGATGAAATCAACGCGAACGGTTACGGTTTAGGAAATGCCTACCCGAACCCTGTTTCTACAAACGCAGAAGTAAATATTCCATTTACTTTGGGTCATGGAAGCGCAGTTAACATTGAAATGTTTGACCTTGTTGGAAAGAGCATCGCGAATGTTACATCTAACAGATCAGCTGGAAACCATGTTGAAACTCTAAGCACAAACAACTTAAAGCCTGGTATCTACTTGTACACAATCACTGCAGGTGAGTACACAGCTTCTAAGAAGTTCACAGTTAAATAAGAATAAACTTATCATATATGAAATCCCGTTCCTTTTGGAGCGGGATTTTTTTTGTTTTATTTTTTATAGGCTACGGTGATTTCCCTTTTACCCATCGGTCCTTCAGGATTTGTTACAGAAAATCCAACTTGCAAAAGATTTCTTTTAAATTGTCCTTGAGCACAGTAAGTCGTTAGAATTCCTCCTGGTCTCAAGCAGTCATATACTTTTTGAATATTATCCAACTGCCATGGATTTGCTTGTTTATTCGGTGCAAAAGCATCAAAGTATACTACGTCATACTGATTGTTGTTTAATTGACACAGCTCCAACTTCGTTTTGCTGAGTTGAAACTTGAAATATTCATTTATTTCAAGTTCTTCATCACTTTTGGTTTCGTGAATCAGTTGTAGAGTTTCTTTTGCGATGCTTAAATGCTTTTCAAAATTGAGTTGAGCCCATTCATTCGTATTTAATGGATAAGGCTCCAAAGTATGAAAATATGTAGTTCGCTGTTGACGCTTACTTTCAATGAGGGTTAAAAGTACATTCAACCCAGTGCCCATACCAATTTCCAAAACGTTGATGGGAGAGGAGGTGCACAGATTATATCCGTGATCTATGTACACAAATTGAGATTCTTTAATAGCTCCTTTACGGCTATGGTACATCTCATTCATTTCTGGGATTTCAATTGACGTTGAGCCGTCTTCAGTAGTCACAATACGCCGACTCAATACTTTGCTCGAAGTGTCCCATTTGTCGTTCATATTATGTTAATTTGCCGCTTAATAAATGACAAATAACGCTGTTTCCATCGTAATCCCTGCATACAACGAGGGCAAAACTATTCACCTAATATTGGATAAAGTTCGGGACGTAAACCTAATGAATGATCTCCAAAAGGAGATTATAATCGTAAACGATTGTTCTTCGGATGATACTTCAGATGCTGTAACATCATATCAAGAAAAAAACCCAAGCTTAAACATTCGCCTACTTGAGCATACGGTCAATAGCGGTAAAGGCGCTGCCTTACACACGGGTATTGCTGGAGCTACTGGTAAATATGTATTAATACAAGACGCGGATTTAGAATACGACCCATTTGAGTATAACGACTTATTGCGACCATTAGAGGAAGGTGAAGCAGATGTGGTTTATGGTTCAAGATTTATGGGAGGTAAGCCTCATCGTATTTTGTTCTTTTGGCATACGTTGGGAAATAAATTATTAACCTTGCTCAGCAATATGTTTACCAACTTAAATCTCACCGATATGGAAACCTGTTACAAGGTTTTTAGACGGGAGATTATCCAGTCACTTGATTTAAAAGAAAAGCGTTTCGGGTTTGAACCTGAAGTGACGGCAAAAATGTCGAGATACCCAAAGGTGCGTATTTATGAAATAGGCATTTCTTACTACGGTAGAACGTATGAAGATGGCAAAAAAATTGGGTGGAAAGACGGCTTTCGTGCTTTGTGGTGCATAGGGAAATATAATCTCTGGACTAAATGATGCCATGAAGTTTTTACGCCTGTTTATGGATTTTGACGTCTTTAACGAATGATCAGTAGTGATTTAGTAGCAACTAAACGCTAATTCACGCTTATTGTCTTGTCGCAGAACGCATATTCATCGTGACTATTACTCGCCACAACAATGGTTTTGTCTAACGACAAAGTTGAAATTAATTGTTGATACCATTGTATGCCAGATTCATCCAGATTAGAACATGGTTCGTCCAGAAAGTATATTTGAACATTGGATCCAAGTGTTAAAATTAACTTCAATCTTTGTTTCATGCCGCTTGAGAAATTTTGGACTTGTTTGGACTTATGCTTACTAAGACCACTTTCTTCCAACCATTCCTCCAAATCGATGTCAGTGCGCAACGATTTTAAACTAAAATGAAAATCTAGACATTCTTGAAGTGTATATTCTTCGATTAGCTCTAAATAGGGCGCAGTGTACGCAAAGAAGTGGTGCCAACTAGCAGGGTCAATTTCTTGGCCATCGTTACGCCAAATAATTTCTCCTTCTGTAGTCGCCATATAACCACATAAAATCTTTAACAAAGTTGATTTGCCACTGCCGTTAGCGCCTAATACTGCCGTGTTGTCGCCTGAAGCGAAAGTATAATCGACGTGTTGAATTATCCAATCACGCTTAAAGCGCTTGGAGACTTGCTTTAATTCAACTTCAATTGCCATAATGTTATCTGGATAGGAAACCTTTCATGATTCCTCGATCTGAACTTTTGATAAAACTGATGATTTCATCACGTTCTTTAGTTGCTGGCATTTCAGCTTCAATCTTTGCCAATGCCTTCGCATTGTTTAAACCACGGAGATACAACATCCTGTAGATTTCTTGAATTTCTGCGATTTTTTCAGGTGTAAATCCTCTTCGTCTTAGTCCAATGGAGTTAACGCCTTCGTAAGACAAGGGCTCTCTAGCTGCTTTCGTATAAGGCGGTACGTCTTTCCTTACCAAACTTCCTCCGCTAATCATCACATGAGGACCAATTTTAGCAAATTGATGAACTGCCACCAATCCACTTAAAATCGCAAAATCGTCAATTTCAACTTCTCCAGCTATTTGAGATGCATTGCCAATAATCACATTGTCACCCAATATGCAATCATGGGCAATGTGGGCGTAAGCCATTAATAGACAGTTGTTTCCAACTACTGTTTTGCCTTTAGCTACTGTTCCTCTGTTTATGGTAACACACTCTCTTATAGTGGTATTGTCACCAATTTCAACAGTGGTGTCCTCACCATTAAATTTGAGATCTTGTGGAATTGCAGAAATAACTGAACCTGGAAAGATGCGGCAGTTTTTGCCAATTTTAGCACCTTCCATGATGGTTACATTTGATCCAATCCATGAACCTTCTCCAATTTCAACATTTTTATGAATCGTAACAAACGGCTCAACGACAACGTTGTTGGCTATTTTCGCTTCCGGGTTTACGTATGCTAGTGGTTGAATCATTTCGGCAAAAATAACTTATTTATTTTCCACTATTTGGGCCATCATATCGGCCTCACAAACCAACTTACTTCCAACGTATGCTTCACCATGCATGAGGCATAGTCCACGGCGGATTGGTGCTCGTAATTCCATCTTAATTAAGAGTGCATCGCCTGGAACTACCTTGCCTTTAAACTTCGCATTTTCAATTTTAACAAAGTATGTACTCCACTTAGCGGGGTCTTCTTTATCATGGAGCACTAGAACTCCACCAGCTTGCGCCATGGCTTCAAGTTGCAGCACACCAGGCATTAGTGGCTCGCCTGGGAAGTGTCCTTGAAAGAAATATTGGTCACCCGTGATGTTTTTTACACCAACGATTGAATTTTCATTAATCTCAATAACCTTATCTACCAATAAAAACGGGAAGGTGTGTGGTAATATCTTTTCTATTTGCTGGTAATTAAATATGGGTTCAGCATTGGGATCGTAATTAGGTACGTTTTTCATCCGTTCTGCTTCTTTTTTCGTTTTTTCAATAATTTTTTTAATCTTTTTAGCAAATTCAACATTTGCTGCGTGGCCTGGACGAGCAGCCATGATTTGGGCCTTCAAAGGTGTCCCAATCAAAGCTAAATCACCAATCATATCCAACAGTTTGTGTCTTGCAGGTTCGTTTTGGAATCGCAATTCTACGTTGTTTAATATGCCTTCTTTTTTTACTTCTACTTTTGGCTTGTTAAACAGCTTAGCCAATTGGTCTAGTTCACTGTCTTCGATCACGCGGTCCACAATCACAATAGCGTTGTTTAGGTCACCACCTTTTATTAGGTTATTATCTACTAACATCTCTAACTCATGTAAGAAACAAAACGTCCTACAGCTAGATATTTCAGAGTCAAACTCACTCAAATTGGTAATTGATGCATGTTGACTGCCTAATACCGGTGAGTTATAATCAATCATCACGGTTAATCGATAGTCATCTAAGGGCATTGCCACCATTTCAACTCCTCGATCTTCCTCTTCATAAGAGATGTTGTAAGGCACTTCAAAATATTCTCTTTCTTTGGTCTGATCTACAATACCAATTTCCTTCAATTTGGCAACAAATGGAGCAGAACTTCCGTCCATTATAGGTGTTTCAGGAGAATCCAATTGGATTAAGACATTGTCAATTTCCAATCCAGCCAATGCAGCCAATACATGCTCTACCGTATTGATTCTCGCGCCATTCTGTTCAAGAGTAGTCCCTCTAGAAACGTCCACCACGTAGTCAACCAATGCATCTACAGTGGGTTGCCCCTCTAAATCCACACGTTGAAACTTATAGCCATGATCCTCAGGTGCTGGTAAAAACGTCATGTTTACCGATCCACCAGTGTGTAGACCTGTTCCTGAAACTGTAAAAGACTCTTTTATAGTCGTTTGCAACTTCTCCATATTACTCTTCTTTGTTTTTGATTACTAACTTTTCTAATAAATCTACTTTGGCTTTCAGGTTTGGTAGGTCTCTAAAAACTACTTGGCTTTTAAGCTCATCTTTTAAAGGCTGAACCGGAGAGCCAAACAACCTCGTGTTTTCCTCCGTAACAGACTTCCCTAAACCGCTTTGAGCGCCAATCTGTGTTCCTTTTGCAACGGATATATGTCCGGCAAAACCAACTTGACCGCCTACAACACAGTTTGGGCCGAGCGTCGTACTTCCTGAAACCCCTGTCAGTGCAGCGATAACGGTATTGGCCCCAATTTCAACATTGTGAGCCACTTGAATTAAATTATCTAACCGAACACCATCATGAATAATGGTTGAGCCCATGGTAGCTCTGTCGATGCTACAGTTTGAGCCAATTTCAACGCGATCACCAATAATGACATTCCCTATTTGAGGAATTTTGACGTACGTTCCATCTTTCTGAGGTGCATGACCAAATCCATCACTTCCTACAACCGTTCCTGAATGAATAATCGTTGACTCGCCAATTTGTGTGTCATTGTATACACTTACATTGGCATAAATAAGGCAATCATCACCTATGGTGACACCTGAGCCAATAAAACAATTGGGGAATATTTTTACATTGTTTCCAATCTTGCAATGAGCATCGATGTATGTGTTGGCGCCGATGTAACAATTTTCTCCAACGGTAGATGTTTCAGACACCACAGCTCCTTGCTCAATTCCAGATTTAGACACGCCTGGGTTAAAGTATCTGTTTAATACAGCACAAAATGCCATATACGGATCTTCAACATGTATCAGGGTTTTTTCAAGACCTGGTTTGGCCTCAAAATCTGATTTAACCAACACAGCAGAAGCTTCCGTGGAATAAATGAATTCTTCATACTTCGAATTGGCCAAAAAAGTAAGTGATCCGGGAATAGATTGGTCAATTTTTGACACACCGAAAACAGTTTTAGTCGATGGGCCTGAAAGCGTACCACCCAGAAAATCAGCCAACTCGGCAACCAAAAGATCTCTCAATTTTTCTTACTTTGAGGCAAAGGTAAAATTATTTTGGCCTACAAACGAAATACTTTGTGGCTACGCTATTGGCACTCACAAAATTGTAATTTACTGAGGCTGTTGCCAGGTCAATTAATTCACCAGATTTTTTTCGAATGATGATGTTTTCGTTCTGAGATTGATAAGCTGCATTACGCAGTTCTCCAGTCGTGACAACGTATTTGGCCAACGAAACATCAATCTTCAAACGTTCTGCTGTTTGTTGCTGTAGCGCAGCTAAATCTGACGTTTCCATTGGCTTGTCTTGAATAACAATGCCTGGTAACCGACGATTGATCAAGCTTTTAGAGAGGTATGACAGCACTTCATCCTCGTCATCCTGCCAATTCTTTAAACATACCATTATGTCTAAATCGTCTAACTGACTAAAGCGATTCAACACGGTGATGTCCTCGGCGATTGACTTGCCATCAATAAAATTATGTAGAAAGAACGCCACGTTTGGCAGACTAAAGATTTGCTTGCCTGACAGACTCAATTCACGTGCTCTTTTTAGCGCATTTTGAATTACACAATCTGCAGCTACAGCCGTTTTATGAAGATATACTTGCCAATACATCAAGCGGCGAGCGACTATAAATTTCTCGACAGAGTAAATTCCTTTTTCGTCAATAACCAATTGGTCATTTTCGACGTTCAACATTTCTATAATTCTTTCCAACCCAACAATTCCCTCAGAAACACCCGTGTAAAAACTGTCCCTGGTTAGGTAGTCGAGTCTATCCACGTCTAACTGGCTCGATACCAGTTGATGCAAGAAGTTCTTTTTGTACGTCCCTTTGAAAATGTTAATGGCAGTTTCGAGTCTTCCACCAAATTCATCATTCAAATAATTCATGAATGCCAAAGAGATAGATTCATGAGCCACGTTGTGAACAAAGGCGTGTTCCATTACATGACTAAAAGGTCCATGACCAATATCATGTAATAAAATGGCAATTTGAGCCGATTCTAGTTCCTCATCGTTGATTTGGACACCTTTAGACCTTAAAACCAATATCGCTTTGGTCATTAAATGCATTGCACCTAGTGCGTGATGGAATCTCGTATGATTCGCTCCTGGATACACTAAATTGGTTAGTCCTAGCTGCTTAATACGCCTTAAACGTTGAAAGTAGGGGTGCTCAATAAGATCAAATACCAATTCACTATGGATAGATATAAACCCATAAACTGGGTCGTTAATAATTTTTTTCTTATTCACAGATGCAAAACTAAGCTTGTTTCACAAAATGTATGACTTATAGATTTTTGTCTGTAATACCCGTTATTTTGTCCATAGGTTGCGTAACCTTGTACTAAGCAAACCAGCTTTGCAGTTATTACTTGAATTGAACCCTATTTAATGTCAAAAATCAAAATACTTTGGGCCGACGATGAAATCGAACTCCTTAAGCCGCATATCTTATTTCTAGAATCTAAAGGATACGACGTAACTACCGTGAACAACGGTATTGACGCTGTAGAATTTGTTCAAAAAGACCAATACGATCTCGTGTTCTTAGATGAGAACATGCCTGGTATCAGTGGACTTGATGCCTTAAATCAAATCAAAGAAATAAGAGAAAACCTACCGATTGTGATGATCACAAAAAGTGAGGAAGAGCATATCATGGAGGATGCGATCGGATCGAAGATTGAAGATTATTTGATAAAACCAGTAAACCCAAGTCAGATACTACTTTCGATTAAAAAGATTGTCGACAACAAAAGACTAGTGACCGAAAAGGTAACTTCTAAATACCAACAAGAATTTAGGAATATCATGATGGCACTAATGGACCATTTGGATTTCGATAAATGGAAAGCCATTTATAAAAAAATGGTGTATTACGAATTGGAGATTCAAAAAAGCAATGAGACTGGGATGGAAGAGGTGATGGAAACGCAGAAAAATGAAACCAATCGTGAGTTCGCAAAGTATATTGAGAAGAACTACGTGAAGTTTCTTGATTATGACAATGCGGAGGCGCCTATCATGTCACATACGTTGATGCATCGCTCGATTGTACCGGAGTTAGGAGGGGATGAGCCCGTATTTCTTTTCCTGATTGACAACTTACGTTTCGATCAATGGAAGTTCATTCAGCCTTTGGTTTCGTCTTTATTTAGTGTCGACGATGAAGACTTATATCTAAGTATTTTGCCAACGACTACCCAGTATTGTCGAAATAGTTTGTTTGCCGGATTACTTCCTTCGGATATAGAAAAAAGATTTCCAAATAAATGGAGTAACGACGAGGAAGAAGGCGGTAAAAACCTACATGAAGAAGACTTCCTGCGTGATACCTTAAAGAGATTGAGGGTAGATGCTAAAACGAGTTACACCAAAATCATTCACTTAAACCAAGGAAAGGATTTGGTAGAAGACATACCCAACCTTTTCGATAACGATTTTAATGTCATTGTCTACAATTTTGTCGATACACTGTCTCATGCCAGAACCGACAACAAGGTAATGCGCGAATTAGCTGAAGACGAAGCGGCTTATCGCTCTCTTACACTGTCGTGGTTCGAACACAGTCCACTATACGACGCATTAAAAAGAATTGCAGAAAAGAAAGCAAAGGTGATTATCACAACAGATCATGGCTCTGTGAAAGTAACCAACCCCGTTAAGGTGATTGGTGACAGAAAAACCACGACCAACTTAAGATATAAAACAGGTAGAAACCTAGATTTTAAGAGCAAAGAGGTGTTTTTAATTGAAGAACCACACAAAGCTGGTTTGCCTGTGCAACACTTAAGTTCCAACTTTATTTTTTGTAAAAACGCGGATTTTTTCGTCTACCCGAACAACTTAAACCATTACGCCAAATATTATAAAAACACCATTCAGCATGGTGGTATTAGTATTGAGGAGATGATGATTCCGTTTATCAAATTATCAAGCAAGTAATGACTTTTGACGTTTCTAATGAATCGGAATTGCCGAAAGTGGTCAAAGACCTTTGGCCGATACTTTCAGCAAACAACATTGTACTTTTTCATGGAGATTTAGGTGCTGGTAAAACAACACTGGTTAAACAAATTGGCAAGCATTTGGGCGTCACCTCCAGCATGAGCAGTCCAAGTTTTAGCTTGGTTAATCAATATGAAACGGCGGACGATATACTCTACCACATCGATTTGTATAGAATAAAAGATGTTGCCGAAATATACGAGTTTGGTTTGCCAGAGATTCTAGATTCTGGCAAGATATGTCTGGTAGAATGGCCCGAAATGGCTGAAGAAATATGGCACGACTATGATTGTTCGGATGTATCTATAACCATAGAAAAATCAATGTCTCGGCGTATTTTTGTTAAGTGATTCGCGGCTTACTATTCTTTCATGTAATTATTGCTGGTTTGACTGTTTCTGGTCAGACTTATAGTCCAAAACTCAATCAAAAATTAGCTGAGATAGAGCATGCGACAACCTTGGTTAAAGAATTCGAATCATTTGGTATCAAATCGCATGGAAGTCAAGCAAAAACCAACACGTTTAATTGGTTGATAGATGCGTATGAGTCGTACGGATACGACTCCATTCGTGTTGATTCATTTATTCAAGATGGGAGTGTCGTTCGCAATGTTGTCGTCACTAAACCAGGTGTGTCGTCAAAGTATATTATTGTTTGTGGTCACTACGATACGCGAAATGGTCCGGGCGCAAATGACAACGGTTCTGGTGTTGCCGCTATTTTAGAAACGGCAAGGCTCATCAAAGATTTAAAGACGAATAGATGTGTAATTTTCATCAATTTTGATAGGGAAGAGGATGGATTTAAAGGGAGTAACTACCATGTTTGGCAAGTACTCGGCGGACAAAATTGCGACACCAATTTGTATATGGTTTTAAACATTGATCAAATCGGCGGATCTTTTGGACAGCCTGATAATGATAAAATTACCTGTGAACGTGACGAAGAAAATGATCCAAGTTTTAATAACGCGTTAAGTTATTTACTGACTGACACCATTGCCTCCTTATGCAAGCTGTATACCACATTACAACCTGAAATTAGCAATGCTTTTCTAAGTGATTACGTCCCATTTGAAAAGCAGGGGTATGTCATCACCGGATTGTATCAAAGCGCATCAGATGTATTTGGGCATAGTTTAGCCGACACATTCGGGAACATGGATACGGTTTCTTTTAAACAGGCTGTTAGGCTAACAATGGCCTCAACTTTATACTTCGCTCAAGTGGATTCATTTGTATCCGTTAAGGAGGTTGTAAGAAGTCAGTTTAGGTTGTTTCCCAACCCTGCAACTGATCAAATCCATGTCGAACTAAAAAATGAGGCTGAATCAGTTGAACTTGTAGATGTATTTGGCAGAATTGTCTTCTTTGACAAACCATCTCATCCCACAACCATAATAAACACAACACATGTTGTGTCTGGAAGTTATTTCGTTCGAATAGTTATGAAGACTGGTGCAGTGATTACGTCGCCGGTTATTATTCAACACAAGTAGTTCCGTGTTGAAAGCACAATAAAGTTCATATAGTAATATCGATTTAAAACGGTGGTCAAAAATCCAAGAATGGATATCCATAATCCAATGAAATGCTTTCCTTTGCACGCTTTAAATGAAACTATCTTTTTTAGGGGCGGCGCGACAGGTAACTGGCAGTATGTATTTACTGGAGTTAGAGAATAACTACAAACTATTAGTTGATTGTGGTCTAAACTATGAAAGAGATGTGCCACGGGAGGCCAATGCCAACTTCAACTTCGACCCTGAAGCCATTGATGCCGTCATTCTGACGCATGCACACATAGATCATTCTGGAAACTTGCCTACCTTGTTTGCACAAGGATTTGAAGGCCATGTTTTTTGCACTGAACCCACGGCAGCTTTGATTGATATCCTGTTATCAGATTCGGCCAATATCGAAGCCAAACGGGTCAATAAGAAACGTAAAAAGAAAGAAGCAACTAGACGACTATTTGGACACAAACAAGTAATGGATGTGTTGGACAGTGTTGTCACTATGCCTTTTCATAAACCATTTGAATTAACAGACCATGTATCAGTAGAGTTTGTGCCTGCTGGACATATTCTTGGTGCTGCCAGCATTGTGTTCCGAATAAAGGAGAATGGCAAGGTCAAAACAATAGGATTTACAGGTGATTTAGGTAAGTCAGATGCTAAAATTGTAGTAGCGCCAGAACCTATGAAAAACCTTGACTTCCTAATTATGGAAGGCACCTATGGTTCTAGGTTTCACATCGAAGAAAGAAGTGCTGAAGAAACACTAAAAACGTACATTCAAAAAACGTGTATTGATCAACCTGGGAGACTCATAATTCCTGCCTTTAGTGTGGGTAGAACCCAGGCCATCTTATTTGCGTTAAACAGACTGTTTAGATCTGGAGAAATAAAGCCAATACGTGTCTTTACCGATAGCCCTTTAGGCATTAATAGTGGTCATATTCACGACAAATACATTGCATATTTGAATGAAGAAGCCAAAGACTTTGTTCAAGAATATCGAGACTTATTTCGATTTCCATTCTTGGATATTGTAGAAGACAAGGCTGATGAAGAAGAAATGCTTCGGTATTACGAACCTAGTATCATTGTTTCGTCGGCTGGTATGCTAGATGGGGGCAGGATACAGCGCCACATTGCAAACAACATACAAAACCCTCAATGCACCATCCTCATTGCAGGGTATTGCACGCCAGGCACACTAGGCGCTTCTTTACTTGAAGGGCAAAAACAAGTTAGGGTGAATAGACAAGATCGAACTGTTTATGCAAAGATTTCAAGAACAGATGTTTTCTCTGCTCATCCAGATCAAAAAGGATTGGTGGACTATTTCAAATCAGTTAAGGAAGCTAGTCAATTGAAGCGGGTGTTTTTAAGTCATGGAGAAGAATCAAGCCTTGAAGACATTAGGCAGGTATTACAGTCTGATTTTCAGGCGATTGACATCCCTCATTTGGACGAACAATTTCAATTATAAGTACGTGTTTTATTTCCGTTTGTCAATTCAACACTTGACCTCATCAAATACCCACATTTTGTAGGTAAAATGTTGGTATCTTAGCCCATCAAATGTCAGTATTAGAGCCTTACAACTGTAGTTTTACCATCTTAACAATTAAATAATTTACGTAATGGATTATCCAAACGAAAAGATTATACCAATTAACATTGAAGATGAAATG
>Ga0055584_100000991_pt1 | contig 27466 bp, 28 predicted proteins | sample OSDHelmetaG_FD_58716 | JGI IMG/M metagenome (GOLD analysis project Ga0055584, IMG submission 58716) | Pelagic marine sediment microbial communities from the LTER site Helgoland, North Sea, for post-phytoplankton bloom and carbon turnover... | ecosystem: Environmental > Aquatic > Marine >...
TATTGTAACTGAAATTGATCCAATATGCGCTCTTCAAGCAGCGATGGAAGGATTTGAAGTTAGAAAACTCGAAGATGTTTTAGATAGAGGGAATATTTTTGTTACGACCACAGGAAATAAAGATATTATTACTTTAAAGCATATGAAAAAAATGAAAGATCAAGCCATTGTTTGTAATATTGGACACTTTGACAATGAGATTCAAGTAGATGCATTAAATAAGTCAAGCGCGAAAAGAGATCAAATAAAACCACAACTTGATAGATATACTTTTAAGAATGGTAAGCAAATATTCTTATTAGCTGAAGGAAGATTAGTTAATTTGGGTTGCGCTACTGGGCATGCCAGCTTTGTAATGTCTACATCTTTTTCAAATCAAGTATTAGCACAAGTATTTCTAGCCAAAAATAAACCAAAAACTGGGATATATGATTTACCAAGAAAACTTGATGAAGAAGTTGCTAGAATTCACCTTAAACACCTTGATGCTGATTTAACAAAACTTACAAAAAAACAAGCGGATTATATCGGTGTCAAAATAAATGGCCCATACAAAAAAGATAAATACAGATATTAGTGTTTAGATATCTATAGAGAATTTTTTAAATCAAAGTTACTAAGAAAATCATAATTTGATAACAAACCTGAATTTAGAGGCCTAAAAGCTTTTATATTTTTTTTTGAAAAGAATTCCTCTGATGAAATTGGCTTAATCAAGTCAGAATCATAATTCGAATTCGTAGCAATTATTTTAGCAAAATCATATCTAGATATAACTTTATTAGTTCCAGCATGAAAAATACCATTACATTTATTTGAAATTAATATATCAATTATTTTTGAACAATCTTCAACGCTTATAGGATTATTAAATTGATCATCAATAACAGATATATTTTTTCTATTTTTAAGATTATTTATAACCCAAGAAACAAAACTCGCATCAGAATTTTTACTGAATAATATATTTGTTCTTAAAATAATATTTTTCTTGAAAAGTTTATTCACTAAAATTTCTGAATTAAGCTTTGATCTACCATAAATATTTATAGGATCAGGATTATCATTTTCAAAATAAGGACCGGACTTACCATTAAAAACATAATCTGTTGAAAGCTGAATGAATAATCCATTAAATGAGTATTTAAAGTTATTTATTGATTTAAAATTAACTTCATAACAATCATCTTCATTGATTTCGCATAGATCTACATCTGTCATTGCTGCGCAATTTAAAATGATATCAGGCTTTACTTCATTAATAACATTCTCAACATTCTTCGTGTTAGTTATATCTAAATCTTGTTTATTATAACAATAAATTTTATAGTCATCAGAAAATAATGATGAAAATGAAGACGCTAGCTGACCTTTACCTCCTGTAATTAAAATTCTTTTATACTGCTTCATCTTAAAAACTTAAATATTGTTTTGAGTATTATCAAAAAATCATAAATCAAATTCTTATTATCTAAATACAAAAAATCATGTTCAAGATTATGATGTATTTCTCGTTCACGCGCTCTACTTATTTGCCACAAGCCTGATATACCAGGATTTACATTTAATCTAAAAGTTTCAAGATAATTATAATTTTTTACAATGAATGGCATTTCTGGTCTAGGACCTATAAATGACATTGTTCCATTAAGAATATTGAAAAGTTGAGGCAATTCATCTATATTTGATTTCCTTAGAAATAGACCAATTCTTGTATAGTAATCGTTTGTCTTATGTGAGCTTTTCATATACTTTGGTGTTGACTTTTTTAATGTTCTAAATTTGTATATTTGAAATTCATTTGAGCCAATTCCTATCCTTTTCTGTGTAAAGAAGATTGGTAGTCCATCTGTCAAATAAATTATTATTGAAATAGAAAGTAAAAATGGGGAAAATATGATTAATGCTATAAGAGCAATTATTTTTTCTAAAGAAATTTGTAAAAAAGAATTTTTTTTAATTAATTTATTTGTCGGGTGCGGTATTCCCCATAAAATATTATTCTTAAAATTAAGGTTAATTGATTCTTCGTTAAAAAAATATGAAATTTTGATTTTTTCATCAAAAGAATTGAAAAAATTATACTCTTTTTTTGAAAAAGAATTATTCATATAAATGATTCTACTGAATTTATCGAAATTAACTTCCACATCATTTATTGAAATATTTTTTTTCAATATGTAAAAAGAAATATTGTTTACTTTAATGTAATCTGAGTACTCTAATTTAAACTTATGGACTAAATTATCTAATCCTAGTACTAATATTTTGCTCATTTTATTTTTTTAAAATATGAAATGGTTTTGTTTAAACCATTTTCGATATTGACTTTAGGATGATAATTTAATTTTTTTGTTGCTAGAGTTATATCTGGTTTTCTCTTTAAAGGATCATTTTGAGGTAAATCTTCATAGATAATTTCAGATGATGAATTAGTAAGTTTTATTACTTTTTTTGCTAATTCGTTCATATCGAACTCTTCAGGATTTCCTAAATTGATTGGCCCCAAAAACTTATCTTTTAAAATTAAATACGCGTTTATGCCTTCAATCAAATCATCTACGAAGCAAAATGATCTGGTCTGCTTTCCATCGCCATAAATTGTTATAGGTTTATTTGTGATTGCTTGATTTATGAAATTTGATACTACTCTGCCATCATCGGAATTCATGTTTGGTCCATATGTATTAAAAATTCGAATTATTTTACAATTCAAATTAAATTTTTTAGAGTATTCATAAAGAAGCATTTCAGCTACACGCTTTCCTTCATCATAACAGCTCCTTGGTCCAACAGTATTAACATTGCCGTAGTAACTTTCTGGCTGAGGATGTACATGTGGATCTCCATATACCTCGCTTGTTGAAGCATGTAGTAAAGTTGAATTATTTTTTAAACAAAAATCTAAAATGTTATATATGCCTTTTATTGATGCAGATGCTGTATCTAAAGGATTTTTTAAATAATATTTTGGAGACGCTGGGCACGCAAAATTTAGTACCCAATCAAAATTATTTTCCATTTTCAGTTTATTTGAAATATCATGTCTGATAAAGTTGAAGTTTTTATTTTTTTCAAATTCTTTAAGATTATTTTTATTTCCTGAAGATAGGTTATCTAAGCAGGTTACATGAAATTTTTTATTTAGGTAATAATTACATAAATGAGATCCTATAAAACCTGCTCCGCCTGTTATTAAAATTTTTTTCATTTTATTACTTCTTTAAATACATTCGAATATAAAGTAATAATTCTTTTCCAATTATATCTTTCTTTAATACGAATTACTCCTTTATCAATAAGCTTGTTCAATATACTTGGAGATTCTTCAATCTCGTTCACCAATTTTGAAATAGAAGATGAATTTTTTTCAAAAAATAGTCCATATTTATCATTATCTAATACTTCTCTAGTAAATACAGTGTTTAATGCTAAAATTTTTGCATTATTTGATAATGCTTCAAGCAAGGTTGGGTTTGTTCCACCATATTCATGTCCATGAAAATATGCATAAGAATGTTTTACTAATTGATCTAAGAGTTTTCTATCTCTAATATAACCCACAAATTTTAATCTTTTATCCTCAATGGACTTGATTTTATCAGCATAACGATCTTTATAAGGTACATCTCCAACAATTACTAATTTTCTAGTTGAATTAGATTTCAAAAATCCGTTCACAATAATGTCAGCATTGTTATCAGGAATTAAACGTCCAACAATGATATAATATGAATTTGGCTCTAAATCGAAATCACTTATCAAATTGGAATTGCTGCTTTCATTGATATTTGCACCATACTCAATCACAGTTGACTTACAATAAAATTTCTTTTCATATATATCAGCCATTGCATTTGCATCTGTAATAATTCTATTATAAAAAATTGTACTGAACCATGAGGAAAGATAGAAAAAAAATTTTCCAAAGAAATTCCATTTTGGTCTTTGCCACTCCATTCCATCAACATTTATTACAGATGGAATAAAAAATAACCTAGAAACTAATCCAAAAATCCCATTAGCAGAATTGACTGAGAAAATTAAATCGTACCTTTTAAAACAACAATGAAAGATAGCTTTAAATGAGTGAACTAATTGAGCAAAATTTTTTCTTTTAGAGGTTGTAAGATATACAAGATTAATGCCATTTACAATTTTTGGCTTATCTTCAAAAAAATGATCATGGCAATAAACTGTAACTCTAAATCCTTCTTTGACTAAGCCTTCAGCTAATTCCTTAACAAGAGTTTCAAACCCACTATAAACAACAGGATAACCTCTACTTCCTATGATAGCAATATGCTTCTTCTTAGTTTTCTGAAATTGCTCTTCCACGAAGGAGCTCCCAATCTTTCTCGGGTCTATCAAGTTCAATATTTCTTCTTAAACATGCGTTTATAATATATGATTTTAAATTTAAATCATTCATTTTTGCATTTAAAGCTGAAACATCCTTTGGAAAACAACTGCCACCATACCCAAAACTTCCATCATGTCCTGGAACCATCCAATGAGATTTACCTAATCTTTGATCTTCTGAAGCAATATTGATCATTGAATTATAATCAATTCCTAATGCCTCGCATAAACTATACATCTCATTTGCAAATGAAACCTTCAAAGCAAGAAAATTATTGATTGTATACTTAATTGTTTCAGCTGAAACCGAATCAGTTAAAAAATATTTTGAATCTGGAAAAGCAACCTCATACATTTCTTTGACTTCTTGAGAAGCATCTTTTTCTCCCCCAATAACAATAAACTCTTGATTTTTAAAATCATCTATGAAGTTTTTTTCAGTCAAAAATTCAGGATTAAATACAATTTTAAGATTTTTATATTTTTCCGCTAGAATATTTGTTGTTTGTGGTATTGACGTTGATTTGAGTATAATAATTTTATCGTTTTTTGATACTTCGTTTATTGATGACATTACATCTTTCACAATAGACAAATCGCATTCACCTTTTTTATTCATTGGTGTCGGAACAGCGACAAAAATAATATCTGATGCATTGACTAAATCAATAATATTATTGCAAGTCGATTCCTTAGCATTATCAAAAGTCTCAATACTATGGTAATCTTTTAATCCTTCAAATACTGCTGAACCAACATATCCCAAGCCAATTATTCCCAATTTTTTTTTATTCACTATAATCTCCTAGATTTTTAATTATTTTTGCTGGTAACCCACCGATTACAACTCCTTTCGGAAATGATTTTGTCACAACACTCCCTGCTGCAATTACTGTATTATCACCAATTTTTACGCCATCCAAAATAGTACTATTTGCACCAATCCAACAATTGTTTCCTATCTCAACTCCCTTTCTAGACTCTCCTTGATTTTTTATGATTACGTCATTATTTAAAAAATTATGATTTTCTGAAAATATTCTTATATCCGGTCCCATTATAACATCTCTACCAATTTTAATTCCTCCTTGGCCACTTAAAAAATTTCTAGCTCCTATAGCAGTATTTGAACCAATATTAATACCCTCACCTATATTTTTTATAACTCCAGTAGATTGTAGTACAGCGTCCCTACCAACTGTACAATTTTCTCCAAAACGAATCCCTTTTATGGATAAACCATTAATGTACACATTATCATTTAATATGAGATTTTTTCCTGATGATACAGAACCTTTAAAATCAATTTTTACTTTTCTTCCTATGAAAGTTAGTCCTTTGAAATTGCATGGTGTTAATTTGTAAATCACTCCTTTTAATAATTGAAAAAATCTTAGATATAAGATATTTAAAATAGCACTGAATGCAATTTTCTTTTCAAACTTATAACTTGAATCACCCTTAATTTTTTGAATAATGACTTCTAATATTTTTATCATAGCTGTTCACATAGTTTAATAATTTTTTCTGTTGATTTCTTCCAAGAATATTCAGAGGCTTTTTTGATGGATAATTTTTGCTGTTGTTCGTAAAAAAGCTTGTCTTTGAGCAATAAGTCTATTTTTTCAGCGATCTCGTTCTCACTGCAAGGGTCAACCAAAATACCTGCATTACCTGAAACTTCAGGCATTACTGAAATATTTGAGCATATTACAGGTATCCCAAAGCTCATAGCTTCAACAATTGGGAGACCAAACCCTTCATCTAAAGAAACAAAACAAAATACTTTAGCATTAGAATAGATGTAGCCCAGCTCCTCATTTGATATATTTTTCAAAAAAACTATTCTTGATTTTAATTTTTTATCAACATTAATGTTTTCCTTTTTCCAACTATCCTCGCCAACAATAACCAATTTCATATTTTTGTTCTTAATTAATGACATAGACTTTATAAGAGTAGAAATATTTTTTCGGATGTTTATTCTTCCAACAGCTAAAATATATTCATTGGGTAAATTTTTGACACTTTTTGCTATGTTTTTCATTGACTTATCAATACCATGATACACATAGTCCACATTCTTTGAATATCCCTTTCGAATTATTCTATCTTTTTCATTTTTTGATATTGTAATTACTAAATCTGCTTTTCTTGATAAGTATTTCATTGGAGAAAAATAAAGTTTTTCTTTTTTAGTAAAGAATTCAGGTCGATCTTCAAAAATTATATCATGTATATAATTAATTTTTTTAAAACTACCAAAAAAAGGTGAAAAGTTTTGAAAAATAATAATGTGCAATTCATTTGATTTTTTTAAAAAAGGGATTTCAAATACATTTGATAATAAAGGATTTCTTATTTTTGTAAAAATACAATTTATATTACCAAATTTTTTATAGACATTATTTTTATCTTTAATGTGAAAAATTGGAACAATAGTATGTAAACTATTGGTAATCATTCTATCAAAAAGATTTCTTACCACAAGCTTACCGCTTACAGGTCCATTGAAATACCATCTTGCATCAAATCCTATCTTCATTTATCTATTAAATTCCTTGCATAGCATTTTATAGTTAAGTTTTTCAACTGAGTTAGAAGTATTAGCATATTTTAATCTATTATGTTCTTCATTATAAATAGTTTCACTTGGTAGATATTTTCCAAATTCGGAATCATAGTTTGGAGTTTTTCGAAATGAAATAATTGGTAATTCTAAACAATTCGCTAAATGTCTTACACCTGTATCAATAGTAATTAAAAGCTTTGACTTTGAAAGTAAATAATAAAGTTCGTCAATATTTGTTTTACCCAATAAATTTGAATTACTCCCAATTCCATTTTTTATCAAAAATTTATCAACTTTAATTCGATTTTTTTCAACACCAATAAATAAAACTTTAAATCCTTTTTCTTCATAATGCTTTACAACATTTAAGTAAAAATCAAGATTATAGATATAATCGTGCTCTGCAAAAACATTTATTAAAACTAATTTTGAATCATTTATATAAGAATTCATTCTAACAGTATCAACGTTATTTAAATCAGGATAAAAGTAGGGTGTTTTAGAAATAGTAGATTTGCTTTTAGTGAATAACCTTATTAAATCAATATTTTGATCCACTCTATGACTATGTAAATCATATTTTAAGGTATTTGTAAGTAGTTTTTTTAAACCTTTTCCGCTATAACCATATCTAAAACCTATATTGGAATTAAATATTGCTAGCGTCTCAATATGGTATGCAGTGGATCTACAAGAAAAAGCAACTTCAGGATTAACATTTTGTATCAAGCTTTTTAGATTAAAATAGTTCTTAATCCATCTGAAGTTACTATAATTAGAATCCCAGTTCTTATTAACAACGAATACTTTATCGATATCGGGGTTATTTTTTAAGGCTTTTTCTCCAAGGTGAGTAGTTATGCAATAAATTTGATAGTCTTTAGAATGTTCACTTTCTCTTAAATGTTTAATTGCTGGTGTAAGCATTAGCTGATCACCAAAATGACCGACGTCTATCATTAATATAATTTTTTTTGATTTTTTGCGTCTTTTAAAAAGTATAGTGAACCTTGAAATCAATTCTATCATTTTTAATGGTATAATAAATAAATAGTTTTTTTTATGTTCAAATTTCATAGTTAGTCTTTGTTTCAATCTTAGAGTATAATTCCACCATTGCTATAAAAATCCACGTAAAAACGAAAGGTAATCCATTTGTAAATAAATAAGATATTATTAATGATAAAATAGCGCAAAAAACGAAAATATTGCTTTTAAAATTATTTATTATGATTAACCGAAAATAATAGTATAAAAAAGTCATAAATAGAGAAAAACCAATGATGCCAGTATCATTTAAAAGAGAAGTTAATAATGATGGATCATAGCCAGAAATTACCCAGTCAGGCATCCAGTCTTCAATAGCATTTGAATATTGAGTACCAAGAAAGCGATAAGCATTTAAACCATTACCAAAAAATGGACTTTCAAGAAATTGCGAAAAACTAACTCCCATTTGTAATACTCGAGGATTCATAAAACCTTCAGACCAAAAATCAGGTCTTAACAAAAAAGAAAATCTTATAAAGGTTGTATAAAAAATTGGTAAAGAAATTATAAAGGAGTAGAAAATTAATATTTTCTCAATTGTTGTAGTTCTAAGCCTATCTTTTAAATTAAATAATAGAAAAATTAAGCTAATAACAAATCCAATAATTGAGGCTCGAACAGCACCATAAAATAATAGTAGTAAAAAAAATAAAGCTGTAAAGTAGCTAACTTTTGAAAATTTTTTGAAATATTCTCCTAAAAAAATGAATACAAAGAAAGTACAAATTGCACCATAAAAATCTGGTTCCACAAAAGTACCAAATGGTCTTCCATATGGTACTAAATCTAAATGTTGAACAAAACTGCTCAAATTATAAACATTTTCAATGGTAGATATACCAGCAATCAATTGAAGAATTCCGATAATTAATTGTATTATTCCTGATATAAGAAAAACGTTAAAAATAAATTTAAAATCTGAATTCTTAACTAAAATTATAAATGTAAAGTATAAAAATATTCCTATAGATATTTGGCCAAAATGTTCAACAGATGGGAATGTTGGCTTTGAAATTAGCACCAGAAAACAATAAATATAGTAAAGCAACAAAAGCTTATGATGTGTAGCAAATGTAAAATCGTTTTTTATTTTTTGTAAAAGATTTGGGACCAGATAAAGTAAAGCTATAAAAGTAATCATATATGATGGTCTAAGATTAAAAGGTATCAAGGTACCTTCTTTTATCCAAAAAAACTCATGTTCTAAAAACATTGAGATAATAATTAATATGAAAAAAGAATTATAATTCATTCCTACTATAAGAAATAAACTAATAAATAAAATACCTATATAGATTAATTCGATGTTATTCTTCCCAAGTTTTCTTGTTAAAGGTATCAGCTATATTTACTATAGAAAAAGGTAATAAAACTAAAGAGTTAACGAATAAAAAAGATAAAATTAAATATTTATAATCTGTGGATAAAAATGATAGATAAATTGCAATTGAGTAAATAAATAAAGCAATTACATTTGGTAATATCATTTTCTCATCTTTAAATGATCTTATTGTCATAGCAAGGTAATTTGAAATAGCAAACATATAATAGCCAAAAGCTATAATTATAATAGATTGTAAACTCAATATTCTTTGTAAAAAAATATTGAATAAAAAATAATCTAAAAGATTAAAAAAAATGAAAATGGCTATCATTAATAAAAAACCAATTACCAATATTGAATTTAAAGTGTTAGAAAAAAAATTATAAAATTTACTCTTTTCATTACTTGCAATCATTTTACCCATTAATGGAACTCTAGTATTTGTCCATGCAAGACATACAACACTTACTATTTCAGCAATCCTAAATGACATGCCAATCTGACCAGCCGCTTCAGGACCAAAAATTTTGAAAGAAAAAGGAACTAGTAAATTTATACCAAGATAAGAAACCAACCATGTAAAACCAGTTTTTAATTGCAATGGCAAAATTTCATTTTTCCAACTGAATAACTTGTTATTTTCTAAAAATGAATAAAAAATTAATTTTTTGTACTTATAAAAAATATATATAAACGATATTATGTTCTGTACAGCAAACTGAAATACTAATGCATAAATATTAAAATTATTTATAAGTCCTATCCAAAAGGCTATAATACTAAAAAAAACTTGAATGAAAATAAGTGTTTGGACCTCTTTAACTTTTCCAAATCCTTGAAGAATGGATAGGAATGGGCTGAAAATTAAACCTGGAGAAAAAATTGCAATAAATATTGTCCATGCATTTAGATAATAAATACTATTTGAATCTGAAAAAAAATACTTTCCTACAAAAAACATTAATATGAAAAAAATTAAGGCAATAGCTGAAAACCATTGAATCGTTTTTTTAATTAAAAGCAGTGATCTCTTAAGTGCAGCTTCATCTCCTATGAGTAAATTGTTATGCCATTTGAGTTTAGAAAACTCATGACTAGAAAAATTTGTTAAGATTACCCCTAAACCAAGCTCAAGAAACATAGATAAACTTAAAAGAGTAAAAAATGTATAATAATATCCTTGTTGTTCAAGCGTCAGAAACTTAATTATTAAACCTAATGTTATGGGATAGGATATATAAGAAAAAATTTTACTTGATAAAAAAATTAATACTTTTTCATCAAGATTTATTAGTTTAAATAATTGATTAATCATTTATATAGGTTTTTAATTTTTTTTAATAAAGTTAATAGTGGGATTGGAATAATACTTATTAATAAAATAATAATCCTCAATTCAAAAAGATGTCCATAATTTTTTAATGCAGAGCTATGGGCAAAATGAAAATGATCTCTATTAATTTTTCTAGATAATAAATCTTTAAAAATAAATGTTTTAAAACTTTTTCTTAATGATTGATAAATAGATTTTTGATCATATTCCATTTCAATTAACTCTTTGTGAAATAATGAAATGCCGTCTGAAAATACTTTATAGAAATTTTCTACATTATTTCCTAAAAATGGATCATTGTCTCCCCTTTGCTTTATTAAAGGTACTTCTTCATATATCAAATTTTTATCATTACTACGTATAATGTGATATATGAATATTAAAAACGACAATTGATGTGGAATAAATTTGTCAAAAACTTCAATGGCTTGATTATCAAATAAATCTTTTTTAAAAATAGTTGATGAAATAAATGATAATTTTGAACTAAAGTTTTCTAAAATAAAATTTTTATCTGAGGAAAATTTGATATTCTTTGGTAAAACTGAATCATTTATTAAATAATTTATATCGTTATCATAAAGTGACCAATTTATTATGAGACAATCAAATTCTTCTTTTATTCTTTTTGATACAATATCAAATGAATTTTTAAAAAGTAAATCATCATCCGCAATTAGCCATACATATTGAGATTCTGCACTCAAAATACATTTTTTAAAGTTTTGCTCTGGGCCAATATTTTTCTCATTTTTAACGTATTTAATTTTTTCAAACTTCTTAAAAAAAGGTAAAACAACACCAGTTGCTTTACTATTTTCGTTATTATCTAAAATTATTATCTCTTTAATAAAGTCATATTCCTTAGATAAATGAGATATATTTTTAAGAGTTTTCTCAAGTTGAGAAAATCTATTATAGGTAGGTATACATATTGATATGCTTTTATCAAACATTTAAATTGGATTTAATAATCTCAGCCAACTCTCTAAAACAACCTTCTCCTCCATTTTTGCTTAGAATTATGTCTGCTATATTTTTTATTTCATCTACAGCATCATTTGGACATGCTTTTATTCCAGCTATTGAGATTGCTTCTAAATCATTAATATCATCGCCAATATAGGCAATATTTTCAGTTTTTAAATTTCTTTCATTTAAAAAATTATTTAAAAAAAATTTCTTATCATCAATTGCATAAAAACAATCATCAACACCAATTTTTTTTGATCTACTTTCTAAAATTTTAGAGTTTGTCGGTTCCGACTCACTTGAAAGAATAACAGTATATATTCCTAAATCATTTAAAATTTTAACTGCAGCACCATCTTTTACATTAAATTTTTTAAATGATATTCCATCAACACCAGTATATATACCACCATCTGTCAATACGCCATCAACATCCGTAATAATACACTTAATTAAATTATATTTTTTTTTATTTTTCATTTCTTAACAAACTAATTATTTATTAAATGATTCACAATTTTTGAAGAAAAATATTTTATTAAATTAATTCTCATTAAAAGAAATATTGGAGCAATAATAAAAATTAAATAAATATCTTTCCCAAAATAAATATTTAAATGATTCAAGATATCTTTATTTCTTTTAGAAGTTATAAATGGAAGATTTCTTAAAGAAGACTTAAGAAGCATTTTTTTAACAAGATTCTTCCTATACTCATAATCTGATTGATTAGCTATGCCATCTTTAAATAATAGATAATGTCCTTCTAAGTAATCTAAACATAAATGCTCTAAGCTATTATAGTCTGTTTTTTTTGAATAATTAGTAGCAAGATATCTTTCACCAATAAAGTAAGTGTTTTTGGTTTCAAAAGAACATATGTATGCAGACAAAAAAGCTATAATACCTCTATGCTTTTCAAAGAACGATGATTCATACTTATTTAATAATTTATCAAGATGCCTTTTTAAACAATCAGCTTTAAAAATAAAACCTGAAAAATGTCCAACACTTGGATAGTTTAAAAGATCATAAGGTCTACTAAATTCAACACTTTTTTCTGGAGCAAAAAAACTTTTTGGATTCTGATAATTTTCCTCAAATGAGAAATAATTTAAATATATTATCGAAAAAATATTTTGATTAATTTTATTTAGAATCTTTGAAACTCCACCAGGAATAATTAAGTCATCAGATCCCAAAACATTTATGTATTCATAGCCTTCTATCTTTAGACATTGTAATTGATTTTTAAATATTCCAATGTTTTCAGAGTTTTTCTTGTAATTACAATTACTCTTATTTTTAAAAAGGTTATTACATATTGAAAAAGTATTGTCAGAAGAATTATTGTCAAAAACATACAAATCAACTTCATCTTTGTACATTTCTAATTGAGGGAGTAAAGTTTCTAAATTTTTTTCTAAGAAAAAATGTTCATTAAATGTAGGTATAGCAATAGCTAGTTTTTTCAAAATAGTGTTTTAAAGTCCTCTGTCCTTTATTTTATTAACAAAATCTGAGTCTTTTTCATATGGATGGTCTATATCATTTATCATAAGAGGATCAGATGCCTTGATATCTTTAGTTAATTTTTCACCATTTAAGATTTCCCTACAAGAAAGTTGGCCTTTTTGAAGAGGTATTGACATAAAGAAATCTTTATCAAAGCTTTCTTTATTAAAAGTATATCCTTCAGAAAGATCATGCTTTGCATAAACACCTCTTACTAACTCGTCAAGATATTTTGTTTCTTTGTCCGTAATGACTCTTTTGGAATCTTTTGATGATGATCCACACATTTCTTCTGCTTTTTTGAATGCTTTAAACCATGTATCAACTTGATCTGGAAGTGAACAATATTTTGATACGCTTCTTTTATCACCTTCTGGATATTCAATATCAATATGTCTCTCCCATGTTCTTGCTCCTTTTCCATAAGAAATCAACATTGATGAAAACCAATCATGATATTCATGTGAAGAAAGACCAATAATATGATCAGGATATCTATTTTTTAAATAATCTATTTGATTAAGCTCTAACTCAAAATCTTCACTTGGATATAGAGAAACACAATGATTAATTCCAAGTTCAATATTACGGTTTTTAAAAAATTTGACTACGTCATCAGTATCTTTTTCAGAAGCTCCACCATTTGAAATCATAACCGGCTTTTCAAGTTGAGCTACTCTCTCCATTAATGGCCAATCAGCGATATCAGAACTAGCAATCTTTATAACAGGCAGCTCTAATTCTCCGCAAAAGTCTACCGATTTTTCATCAAAAGGCGTAGCCATTGGCAAGCATCCACTATCTTTGATAGCTGCAATAAGAGTTTCAAATTCTTTTTTGGATAGTTTTGTGGCTAATGTTTTTTGAATATATCTAGATTCATGGTCTTTGTGTTTTGGATGAATAAAAGAATCTACATCTCTAAATTGAAGTTTAATTGCGGCTTTAATATTATTATATCTTACAACTTTTGAAAACTGGCTAACAATGTCTAAACCTCTTTCGAGACTCCCCCAATGATTATTCGCAAGTTCTAAAACAAATAAGTTTTCTAATAATTTTTTATCTTCAGACATTTAGACCCCTACTTTAGCATTATTATTAATTTTTATCAATCTTAGAATTTGATAGCTCTTATAAGTTTTTTCATTCCCAAAATTGTCTCGTCTTCAATATGTATAATTTTTGTATTTAATTTATATCGTATATTAAAAACATCTTTTAAAAAAGGTAATTTATGTGCAACTCCTCCAGCAAGCAATATATTATTAACTTCTTTAGACTTACGCATTAAACCAATGGCATCTTCAAACTGATCTACTAAGCTATGTAGCATTCCATTCAGTATTTCAATATTTTCATTATGAGAATTATTTTTTAAAATTCTTATATTGAATTCTTTAAAATTTTCTGCTGTTTTAAATATTGATAAATTCACTTTTTTTGATGACAAAATGTTTTCAACTTTTAATTTTGATATTTCATCCCAATAATTTTTGTCATATAAATTATTCAATGCTTTAATATAAATTTCAATAGCTCTTCCACATGGGTAGTGTGACTTAACATCAAGCATGTAATCTTCAAAAAAACTTCTACTTTCCAAAAAAGGATTTTGCGTTTGATTGTTGTCTTTAAGCGATATAACCTGTGAACCAGTTCCCAAGTTTACTAATATATTATTTTTTAAATTATTTAATATACCATAAGTAGCTGATTGCAAATCACCAATTGGTGCTAAGAAAGATATGTCAGAATCGTTAATTTTTATCTTACTTACAACATCAATATTATCAAGGGATTCGTTGAATTTGATGTTTATATTAAATGTATCTAAAATTTCTGAACTGACTTTGTTGTTATCTATTGAATGAAAACCAAAGCTTTGAGATAAAGTTTTATGTGAACCATTGCAATGTCCTGCCAAATTTTCAATTAAAAATTCAGGTAAATTGTATACTTTAATATCTTCAGGAATCATTTTTTTATTTTCCATTGCAAAAATACTGATGACAGGCAGGCCAACTCTAGGTTTTATGCCGCTAATATCCTGAAAATTTTTATTAAGGTCTCTGAACAAATCAATAAAGCTTTTTGAATGCTTTGACGAAAAGATACCCGATCTTTCGTCCTTCCAGGAAATAAAATTTGATATAAAATTATCAGATTTATCTTTTAAAATAAATCCATGCATTTGAGAGCATATGAAAATATAGTCAATATTCCCTCTTTTGGTTTCCTTAAAAATTATTTCATTAAAAATTTTTGAAACATCATTTAAAATAATTTCATGGTCATTTAAATTTGATGATTTTGGAAAGTCTACGGAGACGACTTTGGAAAGCACGTCACTTTCTTTAGAATAACTACAATATTTAATTCTTGAAGCACCTATATCAATTAAAAAGAATTTCACTTATTACCTCATCAACAACTGAGTGAATAACTTTTGAAAATCTTTGATCAATTTTTTGTTTTAAAAAGAATGTCTTACCAACCTCAGATACTAAAACAAATGAAACTGTATCGTTTACAGCTTTTTTATCAGTAAGCATAACTTTTCCAATATCTTTAAAATTGAATGATGATATTTTATTTAAATCATAAAGTGATAAAACTTGTTTTGAGACTTCATCTAGCTTGTTCATCTCTTTTGAAGGTAAAAAATCTAGTTTATTGCTTAATCTATTAGCTAAAATTAGACCAAGTGTTACTGCGAAACCGTGTGGAATAGCAAATGAAGTAATTTTTTCTATAGCATGTGCAAAAGTATGTCCATAGTTCATAGATTTTCTTTCATTTAATTCAAATTCATCGTGTTCAACAACTAGTTTCTTAACAGACAATGACAAATCAATCATTGATGGGAGATTGTCTCTTAAATTGGAACTGAAAAACAAATTATTGAAATCATCAAATGATTTTTGTCCTCCTGTTATTGATAACTTTAAAGCCTCACCAATGCCAGACATCAAAATATCTTGGGGAAGTGAAGAAAGAAAATCTTCATATAATATAATTTTTTTCGGTGGGAAAAAAAGACCTAACTGGTTTTTCCCATCGCCAAAATTTATTCCAGATTTAGAACCAATACAACTATCACACATGGCTAAAAAAGTTGTTGGGATAAATATCCAATCTATTCCACGCTTATAACAACTACAACTAAATGAGGTTATATCTTGAATTATTCCTCCTCCAATACATACTACTTTCGAACCCTTATTTACTCCATTCTTTAATAAATACTGCATAAATTGGCTAACGCCACTTAAAGACTTAGAATCTTCAACAGCGTCAACTAGAAATAAGTTTTTAATTTTAATTTTATCTTTGAAGTATAATTCAAAAACTTTTTTATCAATTATAAAAAAAGAGTTATAATTTTTTTCATAGAAAGAAATTTCCTTCAAAATACCCTTCTTACCCCAACTTAGCTCATACTGATGAAATTTAGAGGTAATATTAAAACCACTTTTTAGTTTGAAATCAAAAATTTTTTTATCAATTAGAAATTGATTATTTTTCATAACCACCTACAGAGTAACCGCCGTCAATAGTAATTGATTGTCCTGTCATAGACTTATTATTTTCAATTATAAATTTTGCAAATAAGGCAATTTGATTGCTAGCAACCAGGTCACCTGCAGGGATCTTATTAATAATTTGCTTAATTTTATCTTCTGAATTATTCATTCTTGTCATTGGAGTATCTACAAAACCTGGTCTAATTGAATTAATTAGAACATTTGGTGACAAATCAATCGATAAGGACTTAACTATTCCTTCTAAGGCATGCTTTGATGTAACGTAAGGAAGTCTCATTGCCCTGGCTGTAAAACCATAAAGCGAAGAAATTGCAACAACATTTATAATTTTATTTTCTTTTTTAAGATTTTTACAAATACTAACTAATGAAGTAGCATTTATTTTTAAGTGATTAATAATAATTTTTTCATCTAAATCTGAAAACTCTGTTATTTGATTTATACCAGCAGAGTGAATAACTGCATCGAAATTTTGATTTCCCATGAAATTATTAATTTCATCTACGCATGATAAGTCAAGTTCAGTTGATGAAGGTGCGATAACCTCATTTTGAGAACTTGAGATTTTCTCTAAAATAGATTTACCAATACCTCCAGATGCCCCTGTTAATAAAATCTTCATTTTTTACTTTCCTCAGTAAGACTAATATACATTAATTCTTTTAATTCATCCCTATCTAAAAAAGGAGCCTGATCTTCAAGTGGTCTTGAATAAATTTTTCCATCTTTATCTCTAAAAGATGATACCTTAGGAGCAAATTCTTGATTCTTATCAATAAATACTTCACATATAACAGCATTATTTTTTTTAAGTACTTTATTAATAATCTTTTTTGTTTCTTTTGATTGTTTAATTGCAAAATATTCAATATCGTGCGAATTACTTATTTTAGAAAATTCAGGAAAAAATAGATTACTATCTGGTCCGCAACCTACCTGCCTATTAAAAAAATTATTTTGGGTTTGTCTTATGGAATGATACCCATCATTGTTTAAAATAAAAATTTTAATATTCATATTATTCCTGGCTATTGTTATTAGTTCTTGAATATTCATCATTATACTGCCATCACCTGCAATACAAATAATTTCTTTTTTGTCATGTTGCCAAGCACCAATAGATGCTGGGAGTTCATATCCCATTGATGCGCAACCTGAGTTAGTATACAATCTTTGGCCTTTCTTTATTTTTATTTCTTGAAAAGCAGATACACATGCCGTTCCATCTGCTGAAACAATAACTTGGTTTTCTTTCAAGGCATGACTTAACTCATGCATGAAATAGTATGGATTAACTTTTTTTGATTTTTTGTAATCTGGATTAAAAACAGGGTATTTTTTTTTCACATCTTTACAATAACTGATCCAATCAGATTTTTCCTTAAAACCTTTAAGCTCACTTTTTAGAATCCTTGATAAAAAAGATTTTAAGTCGTCATGAATAGGATAATCTATAGACAATGTATGCTTTTCTAATTCATTTTGATCTATATCAACCATAATAATTTTTGATTCTCTTGCAAAAGCCTCCCAATTATATCCAATCTGTCTAATGTTTAATCTTGAACCTAAAACAATTAATAAATCTGAATTTTGAAGTATAAGATTTCCTGGCCTGTCACCAACTGTTCCTGGTCTTCCAAAGTAATATTTAAAATTTTCTTCAATAATATCATGAGCGTTCCAGGCTGTGAGTACTGGAATTTTTACTTTTGAGATAAATTTTTTAAGAAGTGAAATTGAGTCAGAAAATCTAATTCCATTTCCAACAAGTACAGATGGTCTTTTAGCATTTTTAATTTCTTTCAAAACGGTAGAAATATTTTTTGAAGAGCTTTTATCCATTACCGCAATTTTTGGAGGTTTTAATATTTTAGGGTTTTTAATTATCGCCCCCTGAACATTAACAGGTACATCGATCCAAACCGGACCTTTTCTTCCTGTTACTGAAATTTTAAAAGCTTTATGCAATTCTTTTGGAATATCTTCAGGATTCTTAATCATCTTTGAATATTTTGTTATTTTTTTCACCATGCTAATTATATCTACTTCTTGATCTCCCATCTGCCTCAGGCTTGAATGTGAGAAATCCATTGTAGTATCATATCTAACCTGCCCCGACACAACAATCATTGGTATTGAATCAGTCCAAGCCCCAAAAACACCATTTAGAGCGTTAATTCCTCCAGGACCTGTCGTAACATTCAGCAGCGCTGGAAAGTTAGTTAGCCTTCCGTAACTTTCAGCTGCCATCGCGCAAGCTTGTTCATGATGATTATACATAATATCAAACTTTGGAAAATTACCAATTGAGTCGTTTAAATGCATAGCTCCTCCACCAGTAAGCATAAACACTTTTCGTACTCCAAAAGCATGTAATTGTTTTGCTATATAATCACTTACCTTCATGCCATTTTAAAGTGTTGCTTATAGATGTTTCAATATCTAAAAAACTTGATATATTTAAATCATTAAGCGTTTGATCAACATTCGGAACATAAAAAGTAGGGACTTCTTTATTGCCTTCAACTAAAACTTTATTATCGCCAAACTTCGAAACTAGAGATGCTAACTCAAGTATAGAAATCTCTTCCGATGACCCAATATTATAAGGCTTTAAATTCTTACCATTAGTTAAAGTTTTTAGTAACCAAATAATCAAGTCAGCAGAATATAGATATGATCTTATTGAAGCGCCTTCTGACTTAATTATAATTTGTTTTTTTTCCAAAACAGATTTGATAAAGTTTCCAATTGCAAAATGTTTATCTAAAGGTAGATATGGTCCTACAAAAGCAAAACATCTTGCTATCTTAATGTTTAAATTATATTTACGTGCATAATTGTAGCATAAGTTTTCTGCGCAAATTTTTCCTAGATGATAAGTATAATTACTACCTAATGGGTTAAAAGGAGTATAATCAGTAGGATTAATTTTTTTATTGTTTTTATGAATTCCATTAACTGCTCCACTACTCACAAACAGTAATTCAGCATTTTTTTCAACACATAAATCAAGTACATTGATTGTACCATTGATTATTGTTCTAGACATTTCATCAAAATAATTATCATTAATTTCTTTACTGGCACTTGTTGCACAATGAATAACTACGTCAATATCGCTATTTATGATAAGTGGTTCACAAATATTGTGATTAATAAAATGAATAAAAGTTGTATTGCCAAGTTTTTGATTTTTAGATAAAACATTTGTCGCATTTCTAGATAAAACAAATAATTCACATTTTAAATCGTTTTTTTCGATTAAATGTTTAAAAGAGTTTATTAGGTTAATTCCAAAAAAACCTGTTCCTCCGGTAATTAGAATTTTTTTTGAATGAAAATAATTAATTTCTTTTTTTAAATTTTCATCAATGTAAGATAAATCTTTATTATGCATTTTTGGTAAAATATTCTTTAAAAGATTCATAAATATATTCAATTTTATCATCATCAATTGCTGGATAAACACCTATCCAAAAAATATATTTCATTACTTTGTCTGAATTTGAAAGGTCACCAACAATTCGATGATCAATGTTTTGGTAAGCAGGCTGTTTTAATAAATTACCAGCAAAAAGCAATCTTGTACCTATTTTCTTTTCATTCAAAAATTTGACTAAATCATCTCTATTAACATTTTTTTCTTCTCTAACTGCTATAGGAAATCCAAACCAACTTGGTTCACTTTTTTTATTTTTTTCAGGAAGAATAAGAAAATCTTTAAACTCCGATAATTTTTCATAGATTTTTATGTAGTTCTGTTTGCGCGCTTCAATAAAATCTTCTAATTTTTCTAATTGTGAACATCCAATTGCTGCCTGCATATCAGTAACTTTTAAGTTATATCCTATGTGAGAATAAGTATACTTGTGATCATATCCTTTAGGCAGTTGACCTAGCTTCCAATTAAACCTTTTTCCACAAGTATTATCTTCACCAGGAGGACACCAACAATCTCTTCCCCAATCTCGATAAGACTCAATAATTTTTCGAAGCTTTGCTGAATTTGTTAAAACACAACCTCCTTCTCCCATTGTAATATGGTGAGCTGGATAGAAACTGACAGTAGAAATATCACTAAATGTACCGGTTAACTGCCCGTCAATGGTTGAACCAAGAGAATCACAATTATCTTCAATAAACCACAAGTTATTTTCTTTAGCAATATCTGCAACTTTTTTTGCATCAAAGGGGTTACCTAATGCATGTGCAATAATTATTGCTTTGGTTTTACTTGAAATTGCTTTTTTTAATAAATCAATATTTACTTCAAGGCTTGGGTAATCAACGTCAATAAAAACAGGTACAAGATTATTTTGAATGATTGGGTTGACTGTGGTTGGAAATCCTGCAGATACAGTAATTACTTCGTCGCCAGGTAAAAGTTGTCTTTTACCTAATTTAGGTGATGTTAGAGCGCTTACTGCAAGTAAATTTGCAGAAGAGCCAGAATTTGTTAAAAGTGCAGCTCTTATACCAAAAAACTTTGCAAATTCTTTTTCAAATTTTAAAGCATACTCACCAGAAGTAAGCCAAAAATCTAGAGATGAATCAACCAAGGAAACTAAATCATCTGCGTCATATACTCTCCCAGATACAGGAACAGGGTCACCGTGTGTATATGGTTTAGGCTTATGATAAGAATCATAATAATTTCTAACTAGTTTAAATATTTCTTTTTTAAGATGATCTTTCATAAAATTTTTCTAAATAAAATTCAATCTGACTTAAACACAAGCTATAAACATCTTCGCTTTTATATTTTATATGCCAATCACAAATTAAATCTATCATTTCCTCATCAGTTAACACTTTTTGCCACCCAAGTTTCTCTTTAGATTTTTCTGAATTCAACCTTAAATAATTGGGCTCATAAATATCATTATTTACTGTTTCAAATTCTAATGAACTAAGCTTGGAACTTAAGCCCGAAATTAATTCGCCAACAGTCATATTTTTAACTGTGGATGGACCCATGTTCCAAGGGCCATCAAATTTTTTTGGATTCAAATACATTTTTTCAGCTAAAATAAGATAACCCATTAAAGGCTCAATAACGTGTTGCCAAGGTCTTGTTGCATTTGGCATACGAATTAATAATTTTTCATTATTTTCAAATGCACGCATTGCATCTGGAACAATTCTATTTTTTTGCCAATCTCCACCCCCAATAACATTTCCTGCTCGAACAGAGGATACTGAAATTGTATTATTTATAAAAAATGAATTATAAAAAGCATAATTAATTATTTCTGCGCATGCTTTACTAGCACTATAAATATCTTTACCACCTAATTTATCATTTTCATCAAATGCCTTATTGTCATCTAGATTTAAATAGCATTTATCACTTGTAACATTAATAATAACCTTAATTGATTGAGAATTTTTACATATTTCAAATAAATTTGAAGTACCTAATATATTAGTTTTGATAGTTTCTAGAGGGCTATCATAAGCCTCCTTCACTATAGGTTGGGCAGCTAAATGAAACACAAATTCTGGCTGAATATCTTCAATAGCATTTTGTAATTCATTGTAATTACAAATATCATTGTATTTTTGACTGATTTTTTGATCGATTTTTGATACAACAAAATTATCATCTTTGGATATAGGTTTTAGTGCATATCCATAAACATCAGCACCTATACTTTCAAGCCAAATACTTAACCAAGATCCTTTAAAGCCTGTGGTGCCAGTTATAAAGACTTTTTTACCTTTAAAAGTTGATAAAAATTTATTTTTCATTCAACCAAGGAGACTCTTCAACGAGCTCATTTAATATTTGATACTCTCTATACGTATCCATGCACTGCCAAAATCCTTCATGCTTAAACACTTGCAGCTCATTATCTTGAACTAAACCTTCTAAAGGTTTTTGTTCTAAGACACAAGATTCATCAACACTTAAATAGTTAAATACTTCTTTACTAAAAACATAGAAACCTCCATTAATATATCCTTGTGTGCCTGAAGTTTCTGCTTTCTCAATAAATTCAGTAACAGTATTATTATCTCCAATGACAATCTCTCCAAATCGACTTGGAGGATTGACTCCAACTAATGAGGCTATTTTTCCATGTTCCTTATGAAATTTAACTTCTTCACTTATATCGACATTACTCAATCCATCTCCGTAAGTAACACAGAAATATTCTTCATCTATATGGGACTCTAATTGTTTAATTCTTGACCCTGTCATGGCATTTTCTCCAGTATCAATAAGTGATATGTTCCAATCTTCAGCAGAGATGGAAGATTTATGAATATTTATAGATCCGTTTTTCAAATTTACTGTAAAGTCATTTGAAAGATTTTGGTAATTCAAAAAATAATTTTTAATCATTTCACCTTTGTAGCCAAGAGCTAAAATAAAATCAGTTATGCCAAACTGTGCATAGGAATTCATAATGTGCCAAACAATTGGTTTACCTCCAATATCAACCATCGGCTTAGGAATTAAGTCTGTTAATTCTCTAATTCGAGTTCCTTGTCCCCCACATAATATTACCACCTTCATAATTCCCTCCTATTTGCTAATAGCTCATGTTTAATTAAAATAAAAGAAATAGAAATGAAGAATGCAATAATTTCAAGCATTAAAAATAAGTTTCGATTTGTTGGCTTATCCTTATATGTTGGTAAATACGGTTCATTAATAACTAGGAATAAATCTCTGTTTAGTTTCATTTCAATTTCAGACATTTCTTTTTGAGTATACAATGTCCCAATAGTTTGTTCTAAAATTAATCTTTCCCTCAAAAAATTTTCATACTCAATCAACAACTTGGGCGATTTCTCAAAATCTATATTCTTTTTCCTAAATAAGGTTATTTCATTTTGAATAGATGACAGTGAATTCTCAACTTCATTAACTCTTATAAGTATTGAATTAATTTTATTTTCTTCCAAAGAATTTTTGTAAGAAAAATACGATTTTTCAATTTGCGTCAATAGCAAGTTACTTAGGTTTTTAGCAGTGTCTCTTTCGCTTGCTTTGACCCCTATTGTTATTAGTTGCCTTTTACTATCATATGACATACTTAAAATCTTTAAAAAATGTGTATGCATTTTTTCAATAATATTTGAATTTATCTCATTAGAAATCCATGATTCAAAACTATACTCATTATCATCATTTGAGGAAATAATAGTATTATTTTTAACCAATTGATTAAAAAATGAATTTCCAATTATAATTTCTGAAAGTATTTGTACATCACGAGCTCCATCAGATTGATTTCCTAAAATTCCACCTAAAAAAGACTGATTTGTAGTCATTGAAGAGTCTTTTGAATTGATAAAAATTTTGGCATTTGAAGTATATGATGGGACCCTTACAAGAAAAATATATATAAGGGATATTAGAGTAAGGACTATAAAAACTCTCAAAAGAAGGGATCTTTGAGAATTTAAGATATTAAATAGTTCTTTTATTGGTTCAAACATTATAAGTATTTATCCGATAAATATTTTTGGAAATCATATGATAAATTTAATAGGTTTTTCTTTAATTGTTCCTTAGAAATAAAATTATTTAAAAAAGCTATTTCATCAATTAATCCTAAGCGATAATTGCTTGTCTTTTGTAAAAGCTTTACAAAAGTAGAAGCTTTATGAAGCGAATCAAAAGTGCCTGTATCTAACCATGTAAAACCTTCTTCCATCAGACTAACTTCCATTAGGTTATCTTTAATATATAAATTGTTTAAGTCAGTAATTTCTAACTCTCCTCTTTCAGAAGGTTTTAGTTGTTTTGCTTTGCTAATGACATCATTTGTATAAAAATATAGTCCGACTATAGCAACGTCGGATTTTGGATCATTCGGCTTTTCTTGAATTTCAACTACTTTTTCATCTTCAATTACTGCTACACCATATCTTTCGGGATCTGGTACTTTATGGCCAACAATAACTGATTTGCCATTATTTGCAATATTTACACTTGAGCAAATTAATTTTTGCAAATTTTCTCCATGGAAAATATTATCTCCTAAAATCAAGGTTACATTATCATTTCCAATAAACTCTTCACCCAAAATAAATGCTTCAGCTATACCGTTTGGTTTTTGCTGAACACAATAAGATAAATTGATTCCGAACTGTGACCCGTTGCCAAATAATTTTTTATATGCATTGATATTTTGCTCATCACTAATAATTAGAATTTCTATTATCCCACCAAGCATCAAAGTGCTTAATGGATAATAGATCATTGGTTTATCATAAATTGGTAGTAATTGTTTACTAACATATTTAGTTAATGGAAACAGTCTTGAACCGCTCCCTCCTGCCAAAATAATACCTTTCACAATTTATCCTTATACCAATTTATTGTTTTAGTTAAAGCTTCTTCAAAATCTGTATCTATAGTAAAGTTGAGAGTTTTTTTTATTTTTGAAGAATCAATAGCATATCTAAAATCATGTCCTTTTCTGTCTTCGACAAAAGATATTAATTTTAAACAATCGAAGCTTAAATCATAATTTGCATTAATAATTCTACAAATTTTTTCTACAATATCAATATTTGTCAATTCATTTCCACTTCCGACACAGAAAGTTTCATTTACTGATTTTTTGCGTTGATCGATAACATGAAAAACTGCATTACAATAATCTTCAACAAAAATCCACTCTCTAACATTAAGGCCATTGCCATAGACCGGGATTTGTTTTCCTTTAAATGAGTTTGTAATAATTGTTGGAATTAACTTTTCAACGTGCTGGTTAGGCCCAAAATTATTTGAACAATTTAGTATTGTGGCGGGGAATTTATACGTTCTTATCCATGCACTTACTAAATGATCTGATGCTGCCTTTGATGCAGAGTATGGTGAGCTTGGATCGTAAGGAGTGTCCTCCTTAAAATAACCAGCTTCAGGTAAATCTCCAAAAACCTCATCTGTAGATATATGAATGAAATGAAAGTCTTTTAACTCATTTTTTTCGTAATACTTCCTAGATACTTCTATCAAATTATAAGTTCCAATGACATTAGTATTAATAAAATTTTGAGGATTTGAAATAGAGTTATCTACGTGAGATTCCGCTGCAAAATGAACAATAACATTTGGTTTAAATTCTTTTACAGCTTTTTCTACTAGCTCTATATTTGTTATATCAATATTTCGAAATTCATAATTATGTTGTTCTTTGCTGTTAACATTTTCAGCATTAGATGCATATGTCATTGAATCAATATTCATTATTGAATCAAAATTTTTTTTGAATGCTAAATTAAGAAAATTGGATCCAATAAAACCACATCCACCTGTTACAAGAATCTTCATCTTAAAATTCATTCATATCAATTTCATTGCATAAAGCATGTAAAAACATTAAGTGAATTTCTTGAATAGTGGATACAACGTTTGACTGTACTAAAAAAAAATCATCTGATATAGATTTCACTACTCCGCCATCATTTCCAGTGAGGGTAAAAGAATATATTTGCATCTCGTTTGCTAATTTGAGTGCGTTAATCACGTTCTGACTATTACCTGAAGTTGACAAAGTAATTAAAATATCATTTTTATCACCAAATGCTTCAAGGTTTCTACTAAAAATATCCTCAAATTTAAAATCGTTACCAATTGCAGTTACAGTAGGAATATTTGAATGTAATGTAATGGCAGGCAATGCTTTGCGTACCTTTTGAAATTTGCAAACTAATTCTGCTGCAAAATGCTCTGCTTCAGCTGCACTGCCACCATTTCCACATATAAGAACTTTTCCACCATTATTTATTGCAAAAACAATTCGATTAGCTAATTTCAAAATAGAATTATCAATTTTTTCTTTGTCGATAGAATCTAATGTATCAATTATTTTGGTTGCTGAAGTTTTAAAACTCATTTTTTATCCTTAAATAGTTTTTCTCTAATTTTTGTTGCCGATATTTCTCCTATTTCTTCAGGAGGAACATGTTCAATAATTTGATATCCTACACCTCTACCATAATTAACGGACTCAATATCAGGAATGATTGAAGTAATCACCCTACCATCAGCTATTAAATCTTTTAACTCGCCCTCATGAATCATTTTTTCGATTTCTTTGGCTGTCCATGGATTATTTTTGTCTGGTTCTACATCTCTGATTGCTAACCATACTTTCTTTCCTTCCTTCAGCCTTTCATTAATTAGCCAAAGATGTCCTTTGTGCAAGGGTTGCCATCTACCAATAAATAGAGAGTATTTCATCTACACATTCCTCAATTGATTTTTTACCAGTATCGATTGATAAAAAGTTTTCTGTGGGCTTTTGATAATCATCAACAAAAAAATTTTCTTTACCCCTTTTTTCGTCAGTAAATAAGTAAACTTCCATTGTTTCACGATCATTTTTAAGCATATCTCTAAGATCTTTATAAGGTGAAACTAAAGATACAATAACTAAGAAACCCTTGCTTTGTAAAAACTTGGTTAAACTTATAGCAGTTTCTATATTTTTTCTTCTTCCTTTTTCTGAATAATCCTTATTTACTAAAATATCTCGTAGATCATCTCCATCAACAGAAATACAATTGATAGATGGTTTGCTTTCTTTTATTTCTTTTTGAAGTGCATTAGAAAGAGTAGTTTTACCACTGCCTGGCTGACCAGTAAACCATATAATTTTTTTATTCATAACGATATAACATTAAAATACTTGGGTTATTTAGTAGTTCAAAGTATTTTTCGAGATAAATAATTATTAAAAAATAATATTTATTTTTCTGGGCCCATAGCTCAATTGGTTAGAGCAACGGACTCATAATCCGCAGGTTCGGGGTTCAAG
>Ga0055584_100000993_pt1 | contig 27433 bp, 23 predicted proteins | sample OSDHelmetaG_FD_58716 | JGI IMG/M metagenome (GOLD analysis project Ga0055584, IMG submission 58716) | Pelagic marine sediment microbial communities from the LTER site Helgoland, North Sea, for post-phytoplankton bloom and carbon turnover... | ecosystem: Environmental > Aquatic > Marine >...
GCACTAAACCTTCCATATCTCCCACTATACATTGTATTTGATCCGAATTTGCAAATTCTGAAACAAGTTGCTTTTTGTTGGTGTAGAATGAATAAAACAACACACTTAAAGGTGGCTTAATCTCCGTATCCTTTTGCTGCAAAATCAAGAATCCATTATCCAAATGTGTATCTAAGTTCATCAACAAAATAGCCTTGTGGTAGGTGTAGTTATTAGCATACTTATGATGATGAATATGATCTTTAAACCCTTCAAAGGCATCAATCATTTTAGTAACATCATACCCTTCCGGCAAATACACTTTTCCCACATTCCTACAACCCAAACCAAAATAAGAAAAGATATCATGGCTTAAAAGTGCAAGCTGTTCTGATGTTACTTCAGGGTCTACAATTGCAACAGAACTTCTATTTTTCCGTATCAATTTTGGAATATCCTTGAAATAATATTCAAAGTAACGCGAAGAGTTATCGCTGCCCGTAGCAATTAATGCATCGATTTGATTTAATTTATAATCTGTAATCTGTAAATTGTTCTTCATCTCCGGATCCAAATCAATCAAAGTTTGAATAACCCAGATCATTAGTGCTGAATCGCTAGATGAAAGTTTACAAATTGCTGTGGCATCACATGCGATAACTGAAAGCAGATCGTGTAAGCCTACAAAAGGTAAATTACCCGCCATGATTATACCTACTCTTTTGCCTTTCTGAGATTTCAATGCATAGGAGCCCAACCATTGAGTAACATGCTCCTCACTTAAGGAGCTACTCCAATTTGATGCAGCCTCTGCTACCCATCGGTCTGTAAACCAGGGGTTTTCTATTCGAGCTTTTGCCACAAGAGCCTTCTCCTCTTCCATTAAACTCCCCAGGCGTTGGCCCAACTTTGTAAACAAATCGATTTTTTTCATCTTAGGTTGGCAAAAGTAAAATAATTATTCCGCTTGTTACGTTGGAGATAGCAATATTTGGCCTTTTTTATTTAGGTTTGCACTACAATTTTCACCCATGAAATTAAAACTTTTTCTTTTTCTTCTTTTAGGCATTTTCATGTCAAAATCATCTTCCGCACAAGAAGGGTGGAGACTGGGATTTGAAGGAGGCACTTTGTTCTCCCGAACCTTTTTTACCGATAGCACAAGTGACGATTATGTAAAAAAATATTACACCGGATACCGTTTTGGTGCTTCGCTTCATTGGGGAAGAAGTGAATTCAATGGTTTCATTTTGGGTATTCATTATGTTGATAAAGGACTGCGTTACCAATACAAAACAAACGATAGTGTTAACTCAATTGCACAAGTTAAACAAGGCACACAATATCTCGAAATACCCTTTTGCATGTTATTTAAGCAAGATATAGGTATCACTGGATTCGTACGTGAGAGTTTTGGAATTGGGGGTGCATTTCAATTAACCAAATACGATAGTGTTCTAACCCAGAGTAATTCAGGTGTGTTTTCAATGTATAACACACGCCAAACAAATTTTAACGCCTTTTTCCGTTTAGGTATTGAAGTAGGAAATCGATTTGATAATGGGGATTTATTAACTTTTGGACTGCATTATCAACAAGGTTTCGGAACAGTTTCAGAGCAAAATTTCTTTAACCCAACCAATGGCAAAGGGTTTTTTAATACCAAGCTAAATGGCTCCTATATTGCACTAACACTGGGTTATCATTTCAATTTATCTAATATTGGAACCAAAGAAGAGTTCTTTACCTCAAATAAGCCTAAAAGAGGTTTCTAATTAAGAGAATAATTGCTTATTTTCGCGCCCTTTTAAAGACAAAAACGACTATCTAATTATATTATGAAGAATAGAAAACTTGTGTTGTTTGTAACCGGTCTATTGGTACTGGTTCTCCTATTCCAACTTTCATTCACTTATTTCTCAAAGAATACAGAGAAAAAAGCTAAATCTCTTTACACCTTGCGCGATGTGAGTGGAAGAGATTCAGTGAATGCAGAAGGAATTAAAGCATACGACAATGATGCTTATTCAAGACATCTGGATTCCATTTCCAACACCACCGTTTACAATCTAGGACTGGTAAAGTTTACCTACAATGAATGTAAAAGTAGAGAATTGGGTCTTGGACTGGATTTAAGAGGAGGTATGAATATGGTACTTGATGTATCTAAATCTAAAGTTCTTGAAAACCTAGCAGGAGATTATAACAGCAAACAACCGGTATTTAAAAAGTCTATTGCAGATGCCAATAAGGCTGCAGCTCTAGAAGCTACCGATTATGTGGATTTGTTTAAACGTTTTTATATCGAGAATTCAAAAGGTAAACCATTGGCCATAGCCTTTATGACCAATGAAAACAAAGGTTCTTTATCGAACAAATCAACTGATGAGGAAGTGGTTAATTATCTTAAAAAGGAAATTGGCGGAGGTATTGATCGCGTTTATGAAGTTTTAGAAACGCGTTTAAACCAAAGTACAATATCCCAAAATACCATTCAAAAATTAGACGGAGGAAGAATCTCTGTTGAAATACCAGGCGCTGAGAATCCTAAACGAATTCGGAAATTAATTACAGAACCAGCAGCATTAGAGTTCTGGGAAATGTATGGCAATAACCCTAAAAATGGTTTTGCTGCAACGCGTAAGATGTTTGAATTGGATTCATTCTTATCCACCCTACCCCGATTTAAAAAAGATGCAATCATTTCAGAGATTGATACTGCTACTGGTTTAAAAACAGAAAAAACCGATGCAGTGGAAGATCTTCTTGGGGGTGCAGTTGATATTGACGGTAAAAAAGATACCTCAAAACTAGTAAGTGACGATATAGCTGACAACGACACTGCATCTGCAGACAAAGATTCTGCAGCTCTAGCGGCTGACAATGCCAATAGAAGCACTCCATTATTTGATATAATGTATCCTAACATTCAAGGCCAACAGTATAAAATTGGGCCTGCTGTGGGTTATGTTGCCAAGCACAATGTGAAGAAACTGCAAGAATTATTTGATTCTAAAGAAGTTAGTGATTTCTTGCCTGCGGATTGGTCTTTTGCAATAGATGCAAAATTGGATGAATCAGGAAGCTATTATGTGGTTTACGCATTGCGTGCTAATAAAAGTGGTGAAGCTCGAATGGCTGGTGACATGATCAAAAATGCAAGTGCAGACAATGATCCTACGCAAGGAGGTATTGTGGTTACTATGACCATGAAACCAGATGCTGCAGAAGATTGGAGAAGAATGACTGCAGATAATGCGTCTAACGATGAAGATAAAAAATATGTGGCGGTTGTTCTGGATGGAAAAGTATATTCAGCACCTGGTGTAACTAGTGAAATTGCTGGTGGAAACACCCAGATATCTGGTAATTTTGACATCAAGGAAGCCCAAGATTTAGCCAACGTATTAAAGGCAGGTAAATTACCTGTACCACTTCAAATTATTGCTGAAGATGTAGTGGGTCCAACTTTGGGAGCCCAAAACATCTCTGCTGGTTTTAGAGCATTATTAATGGGTTTTATCGCAATTATATTATTCATGATTGCATATTATCACCGTGCTGGATTTATTGCTGATCTTGCTGTAATCATTAACGTATTCTTTATTTTGGGTGCATTAGCGAGTAGAGGAGCTGCATTAACACTTCCTGGTATTGCTGGTCTATTGTTAACCATAGGTATGGCGGTCGATGCCAATGTACTCATCTACGAACGGATCAAGGAAGAATTGCGCAGTGGTAAAACACTTAAAACATCCATTCAATTGGGTTATAAAGCTGCATTCTCTGCCATTTTAGATGCAAACGTAACTTCTTTAATATCTGGCTTTATCCTACTATCGGCTGGAACAGGACCGGTATATGGTTTTGCGATTATTTTAATCATTGGTATTTTCAGTTCATTGTTTACCGCATTACTTATTTCAAGGTTAATTATTGAAGGAAGAGTTGCAAGAGGAAAAGACATCAAATTTGAGACTTCACTTTCTGAAAGAGTATTACGCAATCCGAATTGGGATTTTGTGAATGGCAGAAAGAAATTTTACATCATCTCTGCTGTTATAGTATTGATTGGAGCAGCGGCACTTATTGGAAGAGGTATACCTAAAGGACTTGACTTTGAAGGAGGTTATTCGTATACCGTGCAGTTTGATCAGACCAAAGTGATCAGTGCTCAGGAGATAAAGGGTGAAATTGCTAAGTTGAAATCGGGTTCTGAGGTTAAAAAAATCGGAACTGATAATAAATATAAAATCACGACTACCTTCTTAATCAATGATAATTCAGAGGAAGCTACTGAAAAGGTTAGGGATACGGTTTTGGGCTTAATGTCCAAGTTTGGCGTAGTAGACGCTAATATACTCGAAAGTGCGCGGGTTGGTCCTACCATGGCAGCATCCACACGTAACAAATCAATGATCGTAACCCTGATCTCCATTTTTGCAATGTTCTTATATATCGTATTTAGATTTAGAAACATTGGTTTTGGTTTGGGTGCAACGGTTGCATTGGTGCATGATGTGTTAATCATCTTTGGATTGTATGCATTATTACATGGTATTGTGCCATTTGCATTGGAATTAGATCAAACATTTATTGCCGCCTTGCTTACCTTAATTGGGTATTCTATTAATGATACGGTGGTTGTATTTGACCGTATTAGAGAAAGTATACAACATGCCAAAGGAACCAAAACCCCATTAGAGGTAATTATCAATAAAGCAATTAATCAAACTTTAAGCAGAACATTGGTTACTTCAGGAACTACTTTATTAGCCGTGTTGCTATTATTTATATTTGGTGGACCTGCATTGAAAGGATTTTCTTTCACTTTAATTGTAGGAATACTTGTTGGAACGTACTCTTCTATTTTCATTGCAACACCAATCGTGGTAGATGTTTTGAGAAAGAAAAATGCTGAATAATTTAGCTCAAACTAAGTAAAAAAAAAGAGGTGTAAATACACCTCTTTTTTTTATCCCCATTTTATTTATTTTTTGAATGATTTAGTTATGTTTGTGCTTTATGCACGTAGCTATAGCAGGTAATATCGGGTCAGGAAAAACCACATTGGCGAAGATGCTTTCCAAGCATTATGGATGGGAATTACAATTAGAAGATATGGATGAAAATCCATACATATCCGATTTTTATGATGATATGCAACGCTGGAGTTTTAACCTCCAAGTTTATTTCTTACATAATCGATTTGCGAAGATTAAAAAGCTAAGAGATGAAGAAAGAACTGTGGTTCAAGATAGAAGCATATACGAGGATGCGCAAATATTTGCACCCAATCTTCATGCAATGGGTTTGATGAGCACCCGTGACTTTGATAACTACATGGACTTGTTTAAGAACCTCAACACATTTATTACTCCACCAGATGTAATGATTTACTTGAGAGCCAGTATTCCGAAATTGGTAGAACAAATTCAAAAAAGAGGTCGAGATTATGAAGACAGTATACGTTTGGACTATTTAAAACGTCTAAACGAACGTTATGAAGCTTGGGCAGGTGCATATAAAATGGGCAAAATCATTTACTTTAATATTGACGAGATTGACTTTGCCAATAACACGGAAGATGCTTCCAAAGTAATAGACACCCTTCAGGCCGAAATTAATGGCTTGTTTTAGACACAGCTAAATTACCTTTTCTGAAACGTATCGTAATACCCCGCCTTCTTTAGGCTATCTACGTAATATGGGTTTTGTTTGGTGCGATGAGGAACGCTTGTTGGATCAACGCTCACATTCCCTTTCAGGAATACAGTATACATTACAATAGCTCCTCCAACAAAGAAAAGGAGAAACAAAATTAAAGTAATCAATTTCTTAAACTGTTTCTTTTCCATTATTTCAATATTACATTAAACGAAGATCCAATATTTCTAATCTCTCCCAATATTTTATTATTTAAAGGAATACCATTTTTCACCCGATCATTGTAGTGGATCATTTCAGGTTCTCCTGGCACCATAACAGGTGTATTAGCATCCAATGGTTCACTTAACTTAAATCGTTCTATCCATACATCCATTCTTTGTTTAAATTCATCCAACTCCATAAAACCATCCACCGACCATGCACCAACAAAATGCCCCAACCCTTTCCCAGGTAAATTAGGCAAAGGCTGCAGAAAAGATACAAAAGGTGGCACCCAAGGACCAAAATTAGCCCCAGATAGCACACCACAAAATATATCTACCCAAGAACCCAAACCATACCCTTTATGCATTCCATTTTTCATATTACTCCCCAGGGGCAATAAATTACCGCCTGTTTTAAGCGCATTAGCATCGGTTGAGTCTTTCCCTTCTTGATCTGTGGCCCAGCCTGTTGGAATGGACTCTTCTTTGCGCGAGGCTATTTGTAATTTCCCATTGGCAGCTGCTGAAGTAGCCATATCCAAAACAAAAGGCGGCTGTTTTCCCGCAGGAACTGCTATGGCAATGGGATTGGTGCCCAGTAACCTTTCCTTGCCTCCCGCAACACTTACTAAAGGGCTCGCATTTGTCATACTAAAACCAATTGCATCAAAATCCAAGGCTTTCATAGCGTGATACCCTGCTATTCCATAGTGATTGCTATTGCCAATTGCTGCAAAACCAGCACCGTGTAACTCCGTTCTATTTTTAACCTCAGCCATTGCCCAAGGGGCAGATACAAGACCTATTGCTCCATCTGCATCTACAGTAAAATTAACTCCTCTAGATTTCGTTATTTTTAAGTTGGGTGTTGGATTAATTCTGCCCGCTTTTATTAATCGACAATATCCTTCTAGCCTAGCTGCACCATGACTATCAATACCTCGCAAATCCGCAGCAATCAATACTTCTGCACTTTGGTTAGCATGGGCATTAGAAAATCCATTTGCTTCAAAAACTGCCTTCAAAAACAGAAATAAGTCTTGACTAGATATTAGCGTGGTGTCCTTGGTTAAATTACTCATGAGTTGTTCCTTGCAAAAATGGCATAGTTAATCCGAGTATCAAAAACATTCTATAGAAAAAAAAAGAAAATTGAGGCAGCGTTTTGGAAATTGATATTGTCTTGATGGTGAAAATGTCGTAAAATGCATTTTTTTAAAACTCTTGCAAAATCAAATTACAGACGAAGAACTCGTAAAAGGTTGCGCCAAAGAAGTGCGCCATTTTCAGGAATTGCTGTATGCAAAGTATAATAGAAAAATGTATGCGGTATGTTTAAGATACGCTAAAGATAGAGACCACGCATTAGATATGCTACAAGAAGGATTCATAAAGGTATATAACCACATCGGGAATTTTAGCCACACTGGCTCATTGGAAGGATGGATTCGTAGAATTATGGTAAATACCTCTATAAATTTACTCCGAAAGGAAAAGAAACATCTTGAAATTGATGAAGTAAAAGGTGGTATTCCTTCATATAGCAGCTCGATTGTAGAAAAAATGAGCGCGGATGAAATCTTAGCCTTGGTAACATTACTTCCAACTGGATATCGAACTGTCTTTAACATGTTTGCAATAGAGGGCTACAGTCATAAAGAAATTGCTTCGATGCTAAATGTAGCTGAATCAACCAGTAGAACACAATATTTAAAGGCTAAAAATGCCCTTAAGAAATTAATAAAACAGAATAACAAAACCTTAGAAGATGTTAGAAAAGAAAATAGCTGATCAATTAAGGAATCACGAAATAGACCCTCAAGATGCAGGATTATTTGAAAAAATAATGCAGGAAAGGAGTAAAAGAAATTCTAAAACAGGGTTTCTTTTAATCGGATCCATTGCCTTGATGTTTACCTTGATTACCGGATTAGGACTATCCAATTATTGGGGGAAAGTACCTCAAGATGGATACAGCAAAGAAGATATTGCCGCGATTCGAAAGCAAGAAACAAACCAATTCGTTGAGAATAACGTAGAATCAACGTCTACCCAAAATGCCTATCCAGAAAACGGGAAGGTATCTAGTGAGTCAACCCTTGCTGAAATTAACAATACCACTGAAACTGCCATCGATCAATCGAGTAAAAATTCTTTGGACAATACAAATCTTAAACATTCAGATAATAATGGGGTAAAAAGAAACATCGTTCCAGATGTTATTAATCCGAATTACAAGAAAGATTTAAATAAAACACCTAAACCAATCAACACAATAACGTTTGTGGCAAACAATACGAATGCAAAACCTAAGTCAAGTCCAATATACACGCTAAGCCAACAACGCGTATTAAAACCCTTGGCTGATCTCACTTTGAACGAAATTTTTATATCCGATCCGGTTGATCAAACAGATGAACCTAAATCTAAACAAGATGGTGAAGACGGTGAAGATGCTAATGAGAATAAGGGTAATCTCTATGCATTTTGGCCAAGGGAAATCAATTTCTTCGCTGGAAGCTATTACAATCAACGATTTATAAATGATGGAGGCAATGCAATCGGTCAAAAAATTGCTGGATTGGAAACCATATCATCTACCTACTTTATTGGTTTAAATGCGGAGTACCGAATTAAAAAGAGCATTTTTGGACAAATTGGTGCACAATGGTTAACTGTTAACAATACGATACACAGTCACTGGAATCAAACCGTTACCCACCGCACAGAGACCGTAGTTGATCCTGGAGGACAATCTTATACTATTGATGTGTATGACACAAGCCAAGTTGCTCATGCGGGTGCGAATAACACCAATTACTATTTTGAAATTCCATTAACTATTGGGGCCAGATGGCAAATAAAACGCCATATTATCCAACCACAATTTGGATTTATTAGTTCATTCTATAATAATGCCAAAGGTACTGCCTTTAATGATCAGGGAGAGCTTCAAAAATTGAATGGTAAACAAAGTATGTTCCGCACTATGAATATTCAGGCGATAACTGGGTTCACTTATACCTATTTGGTCGGATCGAGAATTGGCTTATATATTCAACCTAATTTAAGATATGGCCTAACCAATCAGGCGAAAAAATCTTCTCCTTATAGCCAATACAATAGTATGGTAGGTGGACAATTTGGACTCAAGTATATCCTGAAATAAATGAGGCTAACTCTGGCCAGTCTTTCATTATGGCTTATTAACACTTGCCTTACTGCGCAGCAAGGAACCATAGACAACCAAGTAATCAAAGTTGATTTAGACACAACTGAAAATCGTTCTGCCTTTGCCTGTGCACATATTGATAATATCGACACTGCCCTAATAGAAAACTTGAGTTGCTGGATTTATGCGAAATCAAATAATCAAGAATACTTAAGTATTCAAAATGGAATTAACTACAACGACTTCCATTATGGATTAAGTGCAACAAATCCCCAACTGTTTAACACCATTAGTATGGTTTCAAGACCACAGATTGTAGACCACAAGTACCAATTTAACCAGCCAAATTATAGTGCACCAATGGGTATTAATAATTGGCCTGGAAGTAATAATCAGACACCCGTTGCTTCCTTTGTAGATGTGGATCAGAATTCAGTTTATGAACCATCCAAAGGAGATTACCCCTTTATACGAGGAGACCAATGTCTTGTGAGCGTGAGTCATGACGAGCTCATCCGATCAACCGCGTTTCCTGCTTTGAAAACCTCTTTAGTACAATACGCATTCATTTTCCCAAAGAGCGGTGATCCTGTTTTGGATCATACTGTTGGGTTCAGATGGGTGCTAAAAAATCAGTCGGATAGAACATATGATACTGCCAAAATAGGTGTACAATTCCATGGTCTGTTGAATAAACTCAATAGCAACTACATCGGAACTGACGTTAAGAATAATGCGATGTTTGCGTATAATTCAAACACAACTAAAAAGCAGTATACTTCTGTGATGGTTTTAAACCAGGCATTAACCAATACAATGTATTACAAAAATGCAGGTCAAACCAGCAACAAGAACGACATACCTTTACTGCAGGAACATTATGTCAATTACATGCATAGTCGTTGGAAAGATGGTGATTCATTAAAATTAGGTTCTACAGGATTAGACGGAGATAGTTCCATCTCTTTTGCGTTTCCAAATACAACGCTGAACGGTTTCTCTGCATGGTCAGAAGATAATGTGGGCAATCAAGGCGGAGATCGCAATGGGATTTTAGTTTGCCAATTTAAAAATTGGGCACCTAATGAGTATCGTGTGATTGAAGGTGCCATTCTATTTCAAAAAGATGTGGATTCATTGCCTGAATTGTACCAACGCCATGAAATGATCAGGAATGTATACAACAATTCTGATTTCAGCAACTTGTCTAAAATACCTCAAACTCATGGCATTAAAATCTACCCTAACCCAGCAAATACAAACGGACAAATACACATTAAATCAGAACAAGAAATTGCACTGATTAAAATTTTTAACACAAAGGGGGCATTGCTTTCGAAGCAATTGATTAATGCCAAATCAGCCCATTTAAACCAGACCAATATTAATCGTCAAACTATATTTATTCAAGTGCAATTTGAGGACGGAACAACCGACAGTCGAGTATTAATTTTGCAATAAGACTAATCAGCCTGCATATTCAACCGTAGTTCGACTCTTAATAAATGGCGATTGCCTATATTTGTAAAGGAGTGAAAAAACGTATCCTATATCTATTCTTGTTACTTGTTTTCGCTAATGGGTTGAAGGCTGACCATATTGTGGGGTCTGAAATATCATATATTTATAAAAGTACCAATCTATATACCATATTAACAAAAGTGTATCGCAATTGTAATGATTGCAAGTTAAATGGCAACGGTGGTGGAACAAACCCAGATAATTGCAATGATATAGGTATGCTTGATCTTTACGGATATAATCCAGTGCAAAAGAAATACATTAAGCTGGCTAGTATCACCACTACACGGAAAAGCATCCGGGATTTAACAGAACTTTGCCCGGGCGAAGTAAGCACATGCAACACCTCCTCTACCTATGGATTTGGTGTAGAAGAACATATATTTGAATCTGAAATAGACTTAACCACTCATCTAGATAATAATTATTCCGAGTTTAAATTCTCTATAACCATTGATGCACGTAGCCCAGGAATTTCAAGCTCCTCATTAGTTCAAAATCATTTTAATTTTTGCTACCTGAACACTGAAATTGTTCAGCAAAGTTCTCCTTACTCTTTCGGTTTACCTTTTAATCGAATAAATACCAATAACGCTATTTATGCATCTGCTCAATATCAAAGCAATGGCTTTGATTCGATTAGCTATGCTTTGGATACAGCGTATATTTCTGAAACAATTCAAAACAGTTATCCTGTTGGTCATTCACCTGACAAACCAGTGGGTGTGATTTCAGGTAGTGATGCATTAGCCTATAAACCCAAAGGAGTAACCTTAGATGCCCAAAGTGGGCAATTAACCTTTACGCCAAATATCGCACCTGATATTGGTGTATTTGTGATTGAATGTAGGGGTTTTATTAAAGATATTAATGGCAATAATATTCTTTCCTCCATTGTAAGGAAGGACTTTGAATGCGTTATTGGCAATGGAAACAACAACAGTCCGTACTTCTACGGGCTAACTGGCGTTGATTGGCAAGCTTGTGAGGGCGAGATCTTCTCTGAAGATATTTATTACCGTGACGAATCTGTAGGAGGCTTAAATGACACGGTATATCTTAGTGAATCAAGTCTAAACCCCTATAGCCTTAATTTGCTCCATACTATTCAGAATTATGCTCCTTATAGAACAACTAATTTTGACTGGACTGTGCCCGATGGTTCGGCAAGAAAAGAACCGTATACTTTTACCATATTAGCCACTGATAGCAGCTGCCCAAAACCTGGAATTAGCTATTACAATTTTAGAATTAAAGTAAGCAAAGCCAAAAAAATCACTGCCACAAAAATTCAAACCAATTGTAACGAGTTCCTGTTTACTGCAGCGGATGATATTGACACCGATAATTTGCGTTTTTCTATATTGGATAAAGATAAGAATGAATTGCCAAGTTCAATTGTCTTTAATGATTCCGCACGGCTCACTTTTCCAAGTAAAGGCAAATGGTATGTTCGTTTAATATCAGTTGAAGAATCCGCACCATGCAGTTACATTTTTATCGATAGCGTGGATATTGCAGATTTTAAAACACCAGAAATTAATCATGCAAATGATTACCGAGTTTGTCCAGACAAATCCATAACAATTGCTCCAATTATTACCATATTTAATGGGCCGGCTCAGTTCGATTGGATTATTAACGGCACAAATATTGGAAACAACAGCACAAGCTTGGACACCTTCTTTTCTTCAACGCAAACGATTATAACACGCGTGAAAGATGCGCTTGGATGTAAGGTTGAAGACTCTTTACAAATTTCGGTTAAACCCAAATGGGATAATACCCTCACTGATACCGGTGTGTGTTTGAATTTTGCAGATCCCATTTATCTTCCTAGTGCAGTTAAAGATACCGGTGCTTTGTTAAGCTATATGTTTATTGGAACCAATGTGACTGGATCGCATTTTAATGCAATGAGTCTTGGTTTGGGTAAGTATACCATTAAAGTGAATGTGAGGGATACTGTTTCATGTACTTATGAGGATTCATTTATTGTTGAAATTGGCAATCCATTTGAAATAGAAAGTACCTCGCTTGGTACATTTTGCCAAAAAGCCACCAATATAAACCTGAACGACATAGCCAAACCTAAGCCTGTTGGAGGATCTTGGTCATTTGATCCATTTCCCCTTTGGATTTCTGGCAGCACTTTTCTATTAGACGAATCCGATAGTGGAAGCTATCATTTAAAATATAGCATAACCCAAAAAGGGTGCACTGTGGATACTTTGCTGCCTATAACTATTGAGTATGCTCCAGAAATTACACTAAAAACCCCTATACCAGATAGTTTATGTGAAAACGCAATTCCAATTGAAATAGACATTTTAGAATCACCTGCAACATATGATATAAATGGGGTACAAGATTCTGTTTTAGACCCTTCATTATACAAAGGTGAAGCTGTGGTTCAAGTGATCCGTAATCATAGCCTAAATGCTTGTTCGCATACGTTTAGAAAGGTGGTAACCATTGACACACTCATTCAAACAGCCCTTCAATTCAGCGCAAACCCAGTATGTTTCGAAGATGACAGTATCACTCTTTCGCTAGACAATAATCTTTATGCGAGCACCTGGAGCCAAAATGGATCGGGTATTTTTGAAAACAAAGGGGGTGGGATTCATCTTTATAAAATAACATCGATTGAGAAAACAAATCTAACTCCTATTGAATTTACCGTTATTTTGAAAAGTGAGAATACTTGCCCCGACAAAACCATTCAAGAAGAAGTGCTTCAGAACCCATCTTTTCATATGGACTATGATTCATTCATTCTTGATCATTGTGCCCTAGGTATGCTGAGACTATCGGTATATGACAATCACTTTTTGTACTATGATTCTGTACAATGGTTTTTAAACGCTAACGCGCAAAAAGGGAATGGCTTTTCGAATAATAAACATACATTCAGCAATATGGCTGCTGGGGTAAGTTCTATACAGGTGATTCCTTTCAAATATAGCTGTCAAAGTACGTTTGATACATTTATTGAGATATTTCCAAAACCAGATCCGCAAATTAGCGCAAGTCCTGATAAGTTTTATTCTGCAAGGTTCCCAAACATTAAATTCAATATTAATAATTTTAATCCCACCTTCAATTATAGCTGGAGAACCCAGCCAAAGCATATCGTTCTCACTGGAAACAATCCGTATGACTTCCAAATGCCAAGCGACACAGGGAGACATCAATTCACACTATTCACAACTAGTGACAAAGGATGTAAAGACACCCTCACATATACCGTAATTGCGCTGCCAAAAGACTGGATATATATTCCTAATGCTTTTACTCCCAACAATGATGGACCCTCACAAAATGAATTGTTTAAACCTGAAGGGCGCGTTAGTTCAAACTATATGTTCCAAATATTTAATTTTTGGGGTGAGAAAATATTTGAAAGTAATGATATTTCTCAAGGTTGGGATGGCACATATGGGAATAAAAAATGTGAACCTGGCACATACTTTTATGTCGTAAAATTTGTTGATGACGTGGGTCGCCCTAATCTAATGAAGGCACCTTTTGTACTACTCTACTAAAACTTCTATTCTGCCGCTTTAATTGGGTGGGTTTTCAAACGTTTTCGAAGGATTAAAAGAAATACCATACCAGTGGCAAAAAACAAGCTCAATGCAAAAATTGAGTTCCGCATACTTCCGGTTATCTGGTCAATAAACCCGTAGCTAAATGTACCCATCACAATGGCCAGCTTTTCAGTAAGTTCATAGAAACTGTAGTAACTATTATGTTCCTCCTGTTTCGGCAAGAATTTGGTATATGTAGATCTGGACATACTTTGTACACCCCCCATCACAAAACCAACCAATATAGCTATACCATAAAATGCATATTCTGTATAGGTAAAGTAAGCTAATACGCATACCAATATCCAAATCATTAATATACTCACCAAGGTTCTTACGCCCCCTATTTTTGAAGCCATCCAAGCATAAAAATAGGCTCCGACAATACCCAATATTTGAATAAGAAGAACGGTCATTATTAAATTCCCTTCATCCATTTTAATCTCTTCGGTACCAAACAATGTTGCCAAATACATAATAGTTTGAACCCCCATTGCGTAAAAGAAAAATGAGGTCAAAAACAACTTCATGTTTCCGTTGCTCATTACTTTTTTCAATATCTTAAGACTTTGACTATAACCGGCTAGAATACTAAATTTAACTTTTGGTTTTGTGTTATCCGGTAGATAATGGAAAGGAATAAATGAGAAGCCAATCCACCATACACCGACCGAAGCAAAGGAGACTCGGATAGCGTGCAATTTGCTATCTAGTCCGAAAGTTTCAAAATTGGATATCACCACTAAATTAAGAACCAAAAGAATAACACATCCCACATAACCCATGGCAAAACCTTTGGCGCTCAATTTATCATACTCCTTAGCACTCGCTATTTCCGGCAGATAGGCATTGTAGAACACAAGACTCCCTGCGTAGCCCATTACCGATAATATGAATGTGAGAAGACCCAGTGGTATTGTGGTTTCATCAAAGAAATACATGCCCATGCAACTAAAACCGCCAATTAATACAAAAACGCGCATGAATGTTTTTTTGTTTCCCTTGGTATCTGCAATTCCGCTCAGTAAAGGATTTATAAGCGCAATGAATAAGAAAGCAAACGAAAGACTAAATGCATATAAGGAAGAACTTTTAAAGGCTATCCCAAATAGATTTACGATTCCTTCTTCTCCCCCTGTAATGTTACTCCAATAAATAGGAAATAAAGCTGTAGCCACAGATAATGAATGAACAGAATTAGCCCAATCATACATGGACCATGCCCATTGAATTTTTTTCTTAGAATGCATTGATAGCAAACATACTCAATTTAAATGAAGTACAATTACTGACCAAAAAAAAGCCCTCTACAAACTCATGCAGAGGGACAATTAAATTTAAATATACTTTTCTATTTTTTTGTGGTTAGATCCACTACTGGAATTTTTTTAGCAGCCGGGTCAAAACGGAACGAGCTGTTTGCGATACTTGTGTTCTCTTTTTGATTATTCACAGAAACACTTATATCTGCTGATCGCAACATCATAATCATTCTACTGATGTGATTTTTCTTCTTACTAACTGCTAGCCGGACTTTATAATAAGGCTTTTTCTTATTTGTTGGAGTCATATCTACCTGATAATGCTTTTCATTATTTATGCTTATTTCCCCATTCAACAGATAATTGAATCCCTTTTCGTGCAATGTAAAAATTTTAGCCGGTGTAATTTCAGATTTTGATGCAGAATAGTCCTCTATCGTACACTCTCCAAATACTTTATCATGTGTCCATATGGTGTCTCCGTTGCAATAAATATCTTTGTCCTTCGTGGACATCATATACTGCTCCCCTTTAATCAATAATTTACCGTTTTCTCTTGTGACCTTTGGCTTTTGCCCCTTAGTTTTACTAATTAAGCTGTACTTTACCTCAAGTGTTTTATACGATTTATATTGTCTAGAAACCTTATCTAATATTTCTTTTGCCTTTTTGTCTGTTTGAGCGAATGCAAGAATTGCAGCACTTAAAACCAAACCGATTGATATAAATAATTTACGTTTCATCCTTCTGTTTAATTTGATTATTCAAATTTAATGCCATTTTGTTCCATCTCATGAACTAAGCATTAAATTACTGCAAAATAACAAAAATACCTGCCAAAAACGAAATTAAGACTCGTCTTGAAGATTTTTAAGGAATAGCTCAAGTGCATACTCATCTGGAATAAGAACTTCTCTTGCCTTACTTCCTTCAAATGGACCCACAATGCCCGCAGCCTCCAGTTGGTCAATAATTCTCCCAGCACGATTATAGCCAATTTTCATTTTACGTTGGATTAGGCTGGTGCTTCCTTGTTGAGCGGTTACTAAAACTCGGGCTGCATCTTCGAATAAAGCATCGCGTTCATTCATATCAAAATCTCCAGAACCACTGGCTTCTTCGCCTTTATATTCAGGCAAAATAAATGCAGATGAATACCCACGTTGTTCTCCAATGAAATCGCAAATAGCCTCCACTTCAGGAGTATCCACAAATGGACATTGCAATCTTTGCATATCACTACCCGTGCTATATAACATGTCTCCCCTACCAATTAATTGGTCCGCTCCATTTCCATCCAAAATGGTTCTTGAATCAATTTTACTCGTCACTCTAAATGCGATTCGCGCTGGGAAGTTCGCCTTTATCGTACCGGTAATAATGTTTACAGATGGACGTTGTGTGGCCAGAACAAGGTGAATTCCTATGGCACGTGCCAATTGGGCTAGTCGTCCGATTGGATGCTCCACTTCTTTCCCCGCTGTCATAATTAAATCGGCTACCTCATCAATAACAACAACAATATAGGGCAAAAATTTATGACCATCATTGGGGTTTAATTTTCGCTCTACAAACTTCTTATTGTAATCTTTAATATTTCTTACGTGCGCATTTTGTAAGAGGGAATACCGATCATCCATCTCGATACATAATGAATTTAGCGTGTGGATCACTTGCTTATTATCGGTGATGATAGCATCGTTATCTCCTGGCAATTTTGCGAGGTAATGTCTTTCTATTTTATTAAATAACGTTAATTCTACTTTCTTTGGGTCTACCAGAACAAATTTGATGGTAGATGGATGTTTTTTATACAACAATGAGATTAGCAGGGCATTCAAGCCAACTGATTTACCTTGTCCAGTTGCTCCAGCCATTAACAAATGGGGCATCTTGGCTAAATCTGCTACATAAATATCATTGCTAATTGTTTTACCCAGGCATACCGGCAATTCAAAGGTTGTTTCTTGAAACTTCCTGCTGGTGATCACAGAATGCATGCTAACCAATTGTGGGTTTTTATTTGGCACTTCAATACCAATGGCTCCCTTTCCAGGAATGGGTGCGATAATTCGTATGCCAAGGGCTGCAAGACTTAAAGCAATGTCATCCTCGAGGTTTTTAATCTTTGAAATTTTAACACCTGGTGCAGGAATAATTTCATAAAGAGTGACCGTTGGACCAATATTAGCCTTAATGCTTGAAATGCCAATCTTGTAATTCTTCAATGTTTCTACAATCATGTTTTTTGATTGTTCCAACTCTTCTCGATCAATGGCAGCATCTTGTGGCTCATATTGCTTCAATAGATCAATGGGTGGAAATTGATAATTACTCAAATCCAAGGTAGGGTCATAGGCAGTGTCCACTCCCAAGTGATCACCATGCTCGACTTTTTTAGTGACCTCTTCTTCTTCTTTCTTATCCTCAATCACCAAATCCAAATCGGCTGCATCAGTTAATATTGGTTTGCTTTTCTTTGGCTTCTCTGATTCTGGAGGCAATGAGTCTGTAAAGTCAATTACGCCTGTATCTTCCTTTTCTATCAACTCAAAATCCAGCATGTCTTTCTTGGTCTCGAGTGGCTGAATAATGGGAGATTCAATAGAGTTATTTTGCGCAACAGGCTCAGCAATTGAGTGTTCATCTGATGGGAGTTCTTGTCCATCATCAATGGACTTGGCTGGATCATTATTTAACAATTTGCGTATAAAACCCAGCGCTGGAATCCATTTATCTGCACTAAATGCATAGGTACCATATACCACAATGAATAACGCCAGAAACAAGACGTAACCGATGGTCCCAATGATTGATTTAAGTGTCATAAAAGCAGAAATACCAAAGCCTCCGGCCCAAATTTGAGCGTTTGTGCTATAAAAAATCAATCCCGCAAGCATAGATATCAAAACGCCTCCGAAAATGAGCTTGACAATTAGATTCTTGGGTTGTAATAATTGCTTATCAAACAACTGCTTTGTCCCAATTTGTGCCAAAATTACTGGTATTAGAATGGCCGCAATGCCAAACCAATTATACACAAATAAATTACCTAACCAGGCGCCTGCAAATCCCATATTATTGCACACTTTTGTAGCACTTCCTCCAATTATATCAACCTTGGAAGCATCTACAATGCTTTGATCAGATTTCCAGCATCCTGAAAGACATGATAAAAAAGCAATCAGTAAATAAACCGCCAGCACCAACGAAACGAATCCCAGCACTTTCTTTGTTTTGGGATCAACAAAGAATGACCGATTCAATTTCCATGAAGGCCCTTGAGCATCCTCGGCAGTTTCCTTGATGAAATCGTTTTTTGGCGTGTTTTTACCTGCTTTTTTCTTCTTCTTCAACACAATGGCTACGAAAATAACGTTTGAGCTAGGTCAAATGGTATCCAGATATTAACAAAAAGGGGGAAGTGTCTATAAATGACAAGTGCTGTAAACCAAGCAATAGTTATCATGAAATTGATACTTGAAGGTACATGTTTCCTCTTGGTTCTCTTTTAAAAATGAAACCGTGATATGTCCTTTTTCTTCGCAAGTAAATGGATGTACAAAAATATGCTCCTTAAAAAGCACACCGCCTTTACCATATTTTTTAAACATGGCCTCTTTTGCGCCCCAAATCACATGAAGCATTTCAATTTGATGCTGGGGTGTAATATATTCGTACTCTTTATCAGAAGTGAATTTAAGAGCGATTTTAACAATCTTTTTCTTTATTTCTTGAACATCTATACCTACAGGGTCAGCAATATTGTATATTGCAGCTGCATATTCTCCACTATGCGAAAATGAAATATGCGATTTACTATTTTCTATATGTGGCTTGCCGAATTTATCTTTTACAATCTTCACCTTATCCCAGCCGGTAATAACTTTGATTAACTCCCTGCAGGCCTCAGAATGAGACTTGCGATAACCTTGTAATGCGGCTTGAGATGAAAATAAAACTTCTTCTGAAACCTCTTTTTCTTCGTCTTCCAACCTCCACAGACCAACAATCTGGTTTTCTCCTGTTATTTTTGTGTATTCAACTGGCATGATGAACCTTACTATAACAAAGATAACAAACTTCCTTGGACATAAAAATGCGCTGTATCAGTTGCACAAAATATCCGACCAATCCTTTTATAGCGCTGGAGCAGATGGCTTATTGGTTAAATGGGACCTTGACTTCCCAGAAGATGGATTGCTTGTGGCTAATACGGAACAACCGATTTATAGTATTGCTTCAAACAAGCAAAATGTACTCCTTGGGCTTAAAAACGGGACTATTTATGTATTAAACACAGAAACACTCAATGAAGAAAAACAATTGCTTATTGCCAACAATCCCATTTTCTGCATAGCGAATTATAAAGATAGCTTTTTGATCGGGACCGAAAGCGGAGTTTTGTATTTAATGAATAGTGAATTTAAGATTATTGGTAAAAAACAGATCAGTTCTAAAGCATTGCGTTCTCTGCATGTTCACAATGAACAAATCTATGCGGGCTCTACAGATAACTTCATGTATTGTTTGGACATCCATTTTAATACACTTCATCCTCCCATTGAACACTTGGACACGGTCTTCTCTATTGAATATACTGATAAGCATATTGTTACAGGATGTAAAGATGCACGAATACGTGTTTTTGAGGCCGAAACGTTGCAATTAATAAAAACGATTGATGCGCATTGGTACCATGTAAAAAGTATTGCCAAAAACCCTTCGCAACCTATTCTAATAAGCACTAGTATGGATAAGACCATTCGACTATGGAATACCAAAACATGGGAATTGTTAAAAGTGATTGATTTTCAAAAACATGAGGCCCATACATCGTCAGTAAATTGTGGATTGTGGTTAAACGAAAATATTGTTATTTCGTGTAGTGATGATCGGTCAATTCAGGCCTTTCATATTGAATTAAAAAACACGTGATATTATCTGACAAACTAATTTTAGAAGAGATCGAAAAAGGAACCATCTTAATCGAGCCTTTTATAAGAGAATGCCTAGGAACCAATAGCTATGATGTGCATTTAGGAAAGCATTTAGCGACATATACTGGACGAATTCTGGATGCAAAAGCACACAATGAGGTTGAGCATTTTGAAATTCCACCCGAAGGGCTTGTGCTAGAACCTGGGGTACTCTACCTTGGGGTAACGGAAGAATATACAGAGACCCATGCACACGTACCTTTTCTAGAAGGCAAATCAAGCACTGGCAGACTGGGGATAGATATCCATGCTACTGCAGGTAAAGGCGATGTTGGGTTTTGTAATACTTGGACACTTGAGATTAGTGTATCACAGCCCGTAAGAGTTTATGGTGGAATGCCTATTGGTCAATTGATTTATTTCTCCGTTGAAGGTGAGATTGAAGTCATGTACAATACCAAGAAAAATGCTAAATACAACGAGCGTACCATACGTCCAGTAGAAAGCATGATGTGGAAGAACAAATTCTAGGATGAAATCGCTTGTAAAAACAATCCTACTTATAAGTGTGGTTTCTTCATTAATGGCCTCCTCTTGTAACGACTTCAACAATGAACTTACGTTTCATAAGCATCGAGTGAGTAGAGGCAGCTGGCAATGGGTTATTACACAGGAAAAGGATAGCTTTATGAGTAAAACCATTCCAGACAGCCTACAGATTGATGGCAAAAGCTGTAAATTGAAATATAGATTTACAGGCCAAATGGACACCTTGTATCAAGTTGGCCCTGTGGATGTCCCCATTTATTTTAGGGAATTACCACTTATTAAATTAATACCTTAATTCAGTTCAGAACAAATTATTTCTAGAATTGATTTAGTTGAATCGTACTTACCTGGAAATTATAATACCCAATGCAATTTTGTCTATTCCTGGATTTAAAAACTCTTGAGACCCTCTCAATAAACGGTAATTCAATTGCAATTTAACCGTGGCTCCGTCCACCTTAACTTTTACCCCAGCTCCTATATTTGGGAATCCATGGGTTGATGGTTTTAGAAAATCACTAGAAAGATCAAAACCAGGTTCAAAATCATAAATGGTACTGATCTGGGCAACATGTTGAATCGTAACCCCTCCAAATGCATATAAATATGGGTTTAACTCCACCTTGACGTTGATTGGTACAGCTACATTATTCTGCTTAACACTGCGCAAAATGCCAAAATCAAATTTCCTGTTTGGAAAGTATTTCTTTTGAGAAAATGAAGGATTGCTATTGATAAAAACTATATCGCTGATTTGATAATCAAATGAACCTCCTAGGGTTAAACCAATGGCAAGTTTACCCTTCCCGTTGGCATCGCTTGAACCTTCATTAAATTCATTATACACATTAAAATCTAAGGCAGTAAATATGCCATAAGAAAATTTTTGTCCATGGGTTAATTGAAATGCGCAAATCAAGAAAAAGGAAACAATAATTTTTTTCATGCCGATTGTTTCCCCAAAAATAGTAAAATCTACTTATAGTTTTTTGGCATCTTCTAAGAATTTTGCAAGTCCAATGTCAGTTAATGGATGCTTCAATAATCCTTTAATGGCAGAGAGCGGACATGTTACTACATCTGCTCCATTTTCAGCGGCTTTAACAATATGTAATGGGTTGCGAATACTTGCTGCTAAAATCTCGGTTCTAAAATCTTGAATTGCATATATATTGGCAATTTGCTCAATGAGCTGCATACCATCCCAACCGCTATCATCTACTCTCCCGATAAAGGGTGAGAGATAAGTAGCACCGGCTTTAGCTGCTAAAATGGCTTGCCCTGCAGAAAATACTAGCGTGCAATTTGTTCTGATGCCATTATCAGTAAACCAGCGAATTGCCTTAATGCCTTCTTCAATCATGGGCACTTTAACAACAATATTAGGATGAAGGGCAGCAAGAACTTTTCCCTCTGCAACGATTCCATCAAAATCTGTTGAAATTACTTCGGCACTCACATCACCATCTACTAACGCACAAATGGCTTTATAGTGATTTAAAATATTATCTTTTCCCGTAATGCCCTCTTTAGCCATTAGCGATGGATTGGTAGTTACACCATCCATTATACCCATCACGGCAGCATCTTTTATTTGCTCCAGATTAGCTGTATCTACAAAAAACTTCATGGTTCAAATGTACCTATATTAAAAATGCGCATCATGACTTCTTTAAAAAATAATGCACGTTTTACGCACGTTTTAAATCTTTCTTAATATGAACATCCATTTGAGGGAATGGAATTTTAACCCCTGCCTTATCCAATGCAAGCTTTCCTTGTTCACAAATATCAAAATACACATCCCAATAATCGTCCGATTTGCAATGAGGACGCACAGCTAAGTTAACAGAACTATCGGCTAATTCCGCAACTCCCACAAAAGGTGCTGGGTCTTTTAATACTTTCTGGTGATTTTGCATAACACCCATTAAAACTTCTTTAGCTTTTTTCAGGTCGGCACCATAGGCTATCCCTATGGTTAAATCTACCCGAACTCTACCTAATTCTGTATAATCTCTAATATCACTATTGGAAAGAACTCCATTCGGGATAATTACCAGTCTATTTTGTGGATCGGTTAGTTTAGTAACGAAAATTTGAATTTCTGTTACCACACCAATGTGACCATTGGCCTCAATTAAATCACCCACGCGAAAAGGTTTCAAAATAAGGATTAGAACTCCCCCTGCAAAATTGGCCAATGTCCCCTGTAAAGCTAAGCCAATTGCTAAACCAGCAGCTCCAATAATGGCGATAAATGAGGTCGTTTCAATCCCCATCATTCCAGCAACCGATATAAGCAATAACACTTTCAACAAAGCACTTGTTAAACTCATTAGAAATGGTTTCAAGGATACATCTATCCCCTTTCTGTCTATCATTTTAACAATAAACTTGGTGACCCATTTAATCACAATCCACCCTATTATTAGAACGGCTAGCGCTCCCAATACTTTCACACCATAGGTTAAAATAAATTCTTTGATCTTCGGAAGGTATGTTTCTAACATGTCGTTGTTTTTTAGGTCGACAAATGAATGATTATGCACAATACAATCAAAAGAAATAAATTTGCAGCTTTGTTAAAAAATATATTTCAGAGAACTAAATAATCCCCTAATTTTGGGTTCTGTTTCAATGGACGTTAAAAACAAATTAAGCCAGCTGCGTAAAAATCTAGAACAACATAATTACAATTATTATGTAAAGGCAGAACCCACCATTTCGGATACGGAGTATGATTTTTTAATGAAGGAGTTGGAGGCCATGGAAGCGGACTATCCTGAATACTATGATGCAGATAGCCCCAGTCAAAAAGTTGGCGGAGTGATAAACAAATCTTTTGAATCATTTCAGCATCTGAACCCCATGCTTAGTCTTGGAAATACGTATAATGAAGATGAGCTGAAAGAATTTGACAAGCGCGTGGAGAAAGGTCTAGGCACGAACCAATATGAATATGTTTGTGAATTAAAATTTGATGGACTTTCCATTAGCCTGCATTATGAAAACGGGATACTTGAAAAAGCGGTTACTCGTGGTGACGGAGTGAAGGGGGATATTGTTACCGATAATGTTAAAACCATTAAAACCTTAAAAACACATCTCAAAGGCGATGTCCCTAACAAACTTGAAGCACGTGGTGAAATTTTTATGCATCGCGCTGCTTTTAACCGATTAAATGAACAACGTGTAGCCAAAGGAGATAAAGAATACGCGAACCCACGGAATGTTGCTTCAGGAACCCTAAAACAACAGGATAGTGCAGATGTTGCTAAAAGACCATTAGACATTTTTATCTACCATATCATTGAAAAAGAGAACAGGTTTGAAAATCATTGGCAAAGTTTAGCAGCAGCAAGAAATTGGGGTCTAAAAGTTTCCACGGATGGCAAAATATGCAGCACAATGAATGATGTGCTTGACTTTATTCAGGTTTGGGATAATAAAAGACATGAGCTGGGCTATGATATCGATGGAGTTGTAATTAAGGTAAATGACTTTCATCAACGTGAAGAATTGGGTTTTACGGCTAAAAGTCCGCGTTGGGCCATCAGTTTTAAATTTAAAACCTTAGCTGCAAGCACAGAATTGGTTGAAGTAACTTATCAGGTAGGTAGAACTGGATCTATTACACCCGTAGCAAATTTGGAACCCGTACAACTGCTTGGCACCACCGTAAAAAGAGCTTCACTGCATAATTTTGATGAAATTGAACGACTGGGCTTGCATGAAAACGATGTTGTTTTTGTTGAAAAGGGAGGCGAAATCATCCCCAAAATAACGGGTATCAATTTTGAAAAAAGAAACCCAAATAGCATACCCATTCAATACATTACCCATTGCCCAGAATGCAACACGCTCCTAGTGAGGGAGGAAGGAGAGGCAAATCATTATTGTCCTAATGAATTGGGATGCCCTCCACAAATAATAGGTAAAATTCAACATTTCACGCATCGCAAAGCATGCGACATTCAATCGCTGGGAGATGAGACGATCGCCACACTTTATAGAGAAGGAATTCTAACCAATATCGCTGACTTGTACGATTTGAAGGCAGAACAGATTATGGGTCTCGAGCGAATGGGCGAAAAATCTGCTGAAAATATTATCGAAGGAATTATCCAATCCAAAGTGGTGCCTTTTGATAAAGTCCTCTTTGGATTGGGCATACGATACGTGGGAGCCACGGTTGCCCAAAAATTGGCGGCAGCCTATAAGAATATTGACGCCTTGGCAAATGCGAACATGGAGTCTTTAGAAAAGGTAGATGAAATTGGGACTCGAATTGCTCAATCTGTGGTGGAATATTTTTCAGACCCGTTGAATCAAGTTATGATCCAACGGCTTAAAACTGCTGGGGTTCAATTGGAAATGGATGTGGATGCAAATCAACTTGTATCAAGCATACTTGAAGGCAAGACTATTGTAATTTCTGGTGTATTTAGTCAATACACCCGAGACGAGCTGGTCCAAATGATTACTTCCAATGGGGGTAAAAAAGGAAGCAGTATTAGCAGTAAAACCGATTTTCTTTTGGCTGGTGACAAAATGGGCCCTTCTAAATTAGAAAAAGCAGAAAAACTAGAAATCCCTATTATCTCGGAAGAGACGTTTCTAGAAATGGTTCAGGTTTAATTACATTTGCACCTAATCAATGGCCATTAAATTCAGTATACTTAACGCGCGAATTAGAAAGCAACTTTCTAGCCCCAAGTTGACCCCATATACTGCGGCAAAACACATTGGTCTAGTAATTACTGATCCTATAGATTCTAGTCAGTCTGAATGGATTGAACAATTCACAAAACAATTGCGCAATGATGGCAAGACTACTGAACTTATAATTGTTTATAGCAAAAAAAAGCCTGAAATTGAATCAGAATCAGGCAATCATTTCAAAGAGAAATCAATTGATAAGAAAGATTTGAGCCTAACGGGTTTACCGAAATCAGAAAATCTGAATAAGATTCTTGCTGAGCCATATGATTTTCTAATTTTCTGTAATCCTAGAAAGGATTTGAAACATATTTGCATTGCTGGATTGAGTAAAAGCTTATGCAAAATTGGACCTTCTACTTTTAGCAGAAAACATCTGAATTTAGTCATAAATTGTAAAGAAACGAATTCAGATTATTACAATAGTATATATTCAACCCTAAACCAAATAAGATAATGAGTGATTTTTTATTAAGAGGCACTGGAGTGGCCCTTGTTACACCCTTTAAGAAAGACGAAAGCATAGATTGGGATGCCTTAAAAACCCTTGTAAACCATTGTGTTGATGGAAACCTAGATTACCTAGTTATACAGGGAACAACGGGTGAATCTCCCGCTATTACGCCCGAAGAAAAAGAAAGGATGGTTGACTTTATCGCAGATTTAGCTGCAGGGAAGCTTCCTTTGGTTTTGGGCATTGGTGGCAACAATACATATCACGTAGAGCATATGCTTCAGCATACGAACTTGGATCGAATTGACGCGGTTCTATCTGTTTGTCCATACTATAACAAGCCCAATCAACAAGGAATTATCAATCATTATCGAAGAGTGGCGGATGCCAGTCCCAAACCTATAGTACTATATAATGTACCTGGCAGAACCGGTGTAAATATGTCAGTAGACACCCAGTTAACTTTAGCAAATCACCCCAATATTATAGCAACTAAAGAAGCGAGTGGGGACCTTGAGCAAATGATGACCATTATTCAAAACAAACCTGACAATTTTGAATTGATCAGTGGTGATGATAGTTTAACATTTCCAATTATGGCCATTGGTGGTATAGGAGTCACTTCAGTAATTGCTCAACTTATCCCAAAAAACTTCTCCAATATGGTAAATGCTTGCCTGGATGGAGATTTTGAGAAAGGTCGTGAGTTGCATTATAAATGTTTAGGACTTTGTCGCGCGATTTTTGCAGATGGCAGCCCAGGAGGCATTAAGCACCTTCTTGCTAAAATTGACATCTGCAGCACTCAATTGCGCATGCCTTTAGCTAATGTAAATCAAGATACACAAGAGCTTTTGGATGCAGAGTGGGCATGCTTTATTCCATAAATGAAAATTGAGTTACTCTTTGTAGGAAGCACTAAAACGGACTATGTTGAAAGTGCATTGCAACTTTATATAAAAAGACTTCAAAGGTTTTGTAAGGTCAGTGTCCTATGCACCCCAAATCTCAAAGGAATTAAAAAACCAGAGGATCAACAGGAACAAGAAGCGAATCAAGTACTAAAAAGTTTGGGTGCTACAGACCTAATGGTTCTGCTGGACGAAAAAGGAAAAATATTAGATTCTGTATCATTTGCCAATTATGTTGAGAAGAATAAGAATCAAGGTATTCAAAAAATGGTTTTTGTAATATGTGGTGCATATGGCGCACACGCTATGTTAAAGAGCAGAGCAAATTTGACGTTGAGTCTTTCTGCCTTTACCTTCTCACATCAGCTCGCAAGGGTAATCTTAGCTGAGCAAGTATACCGCGCTTATACCATCATTAACAAGCATCCTTATCATAATGAAGGATAGATTAACTGTT
>Ga0055584_100000994_pt1 | contig 27433 bp, 32 predicted proteins | sample OSDHelmetaG_FD_58716 | JGI IMG/M metagenome (GOLD analysis project Ga0055584, IMG submission 58716) | Pelagic marine sediment microbial communities from the LTER site Helgoland, North Sea, for post-phytoplankton bloom and carbon turnover... | ecosystem: Environmental > Aquatic > Marine >...
CACATGCAAATTAAACAATGGTTAAATTTGCGAGAAATGCAGGTTTTCTTCTTTAAAGTGTAATCTAAGATGATGTTGACGGCGGTCCGCGCGGAGGCAGAACTTGCCCAAACCCTATTAAAACTGCCAAAAATTCACAGAGTGTGGAGTCTTTCGGGGCAATACTCGTTCATATATGGGGTTAAGGCGCTGAACTAAAAGGATAAAATTCTCAAAAAGGGCTCGTGCATGGGCTCGTTCCGAGCAAAACGGCGCCCCGTTTTTTGGCAAATTATTCTCTTCGCCTATTAGTCGTGACGACGACTGACGTTAAAGGCTATCGGTGAGCTCGACTAACTCGTAGTGGGTCTGCATGTAGCCATCGACCTGACCTTTGAGAAACACGTAGTCGCCATCTGTCGTCGTCCAGACGTTATAGATGGGGTGCTCGTCCGGCAGGCCCTCGACCGCCACGAATTGAAAGTGATGCGCCTGAAACGTGCCTGCGCCCACCGTGATCTCTTCATCGCCAACGTAAATCACCGTTGGTTTCGCTTCCGAGATGTAAGGGCCTGTCGCGCCCCGATGATCCGTTGAGGATATCAGTTGTACGAAGGTTTGCTTTTCGCCGGGCTTTGTTAGGTCAACGCCCGCGCAGACCCAGCCATCATTTTGAATGGCGTGGCCGCCGAACCCAGGACACGTGCCTGTATAAGGAACCCGTTGTGACATGCGGCCTTCCAATGCGGTTACGGTTTCACATTCGGCAACGCCGTCTGCGAAGCGAAACCACCCTGAGCCACGGAACTCATCGCCGACAGTAATGCGAACAAAAGCATCAATCGGCGAGAAGTCAGCCTTGGCGGTGTAATGCACAAAGCGCAGCACGCTCGGGCGGTCATCAATTTCACCATGGGACATCAAAGATCGTCGACCATCGGCATGGCGTGTCATTGTCCAGCGTTCTCGGCCACGTTCTTCGTTCATGCGGTCAGCTTTTTTCGACGTGTAAAGCAGACGGCCGGTGCGGGTGGTGTGATCGCGCTGGTGATATTCTTTTGTCATGGTTAGCCCACCGTTTTTTCAAATTCCATTAATTCGTAATGTGTCTGCATGTACCCAGCGACGCCGCCTTTGAGGAACGTGTAGTCGCCATCAGCCGTGGTGTAGACCTGATACGGCGGGTGTTCTTCTGGCAGATCGTTGTTGGTTGGAACTTGGAAGTGGTGCGCATCGAAGGTGCCAGCGCCGACCGTGATTTTCTCGTCCCCGAGATATTCCATATCGAGACGAAGCGGGTACAGCATCGGGCCTGTCGCGCCCCGGTGATCGGGTGAGCACAGGAGCAACTCATCAACGCTTTGAATGCCAGGGCCCTTGCTCAAGTCGTAATGGGCGAAGTGCCAGCTGTCACAGGCAATGGCATGGTTTTGAAAGGATTTCAGTGGTCCGTGTTTGTGCGTCATCTTTTGTGAAACGCGACCTTCCAAAGAGGTGAAGGTTTCGCACTCGGTGTAGTCGTCATACATCTTGAACCAGCCGGTACCCATGAACTTGTCGGCGACGGTTAGACGAACGAAGCAATCTTGGGGCATCCAGTCCTTGTCGATTGTGTAGGTCGCGTCGCGCATCACAGAGGGCCGATCATCAATTTCCGTGTGCACACCGATGGTGCGTCCGCCATCGCCATACTTGGTTATGGTGTAAAACTCACGACCGCGTTCCTGATCCATCCGTTCTGGCTTCTTAGACGTGTAGCCAATGACTCCCCGAACGACGGTGTGTTCAATCTGGGTGATGGGCAAGTTTGGATCAGTGTTTGTCATGTGGTCCCCTGTGCGTAGGCGCGCTGATATTGATTGATTATGACTGCCATCATACGCTCGCGGGTCTCGTTGTCCACGTCACAGGCGGTAGAAAATGGGCTTGCATCGAGCCACTTGGCGGTCGAGATTTGATGCCCGCTTGAGGGTGCCATGTTCCTGCGTCACTACTCGATGGTATCGTTATAGGAAGGATTCAGGATGCTTCGATTGTTCACCGTTCTTGCGTGCTTGGCTCAGTGTGTTTGGGTCAGTCCTCATGCCAATGCAGAGCCGCTGAAAGGCCGGGCTGCCGGGAGCGTGCCCAAGGGCTCGGTCTGGGATGAGCACTGGCAGTTCCGCAAAAGCGTGCTCCTAGCCAGCCCAGAAGAAGTTGAGTTTGAATACTTCATCTACGGCGAGCTTGGGAACGAAGAAGCGATGGTCAATAGTCTGCGTCGCGATCGGGTGCAGGTTTCCTCATCTTCGTTATGGGGTCTGTCCTCGACCGTTCCTGAAGCAGCTGTATTGTCTTTGCCCTATCTGTTCGAAAGCAGGGAAGAGGCGGATTATTTTTATGATTGCTGCGCCGGCGAGATTATCCGGCCGTACCTAGAGGCCATCGACATCGCATTTCTCGGGTGGTCGGAAGCCGGGTGGACGGGGTTCTACGGTCCGAAAGGGTATGCTGATCCTGCTGCTGTGAGCGGTGAGAAGCTGCGCACGCCATCAACGCCATCTGTTGCCGTATTCTTCCAGGCCCTTGATGTGGATACGGTCTTTCTTGGTATCCAGGATGTCGTCCCTGCGTTGCAAACGGGCATGGTCGAAGGCGGTGCGTCTAGTTTGCCCTGGTACGTCAACGCCTTCAAAGATCACGCGCCTCATTACACCCTGACCGGTCATCACTATGAGACGACTGTCATTATGGCATCGAAGAAATGGCTAGATACTGCAACACCCTCCCAGAATGCAGTTCTTGATCGGGCCTTTAAGGCCTTCCCTAGTCAACGCGTTGGTGTGCGCGCTGATGCTGAAGAAAAGATTGCTGGCCTGCGTAAGGACGGTGCCTTTGTTTACGATCTAACCGATGATCAACGCGCGCGCTGGATCGACGCAGCTCACGCCGTCCATCCTGCAATCCTCAGAGATATCGGGGGCGATGCCGAAGCGATCTACGCGCAAGTGCTGGCCGCCAAGGCTGAATTTAAAGCGCGCCGTGATCAGGACTGATGAGAGCTTATGACTGATGATCCATTAATTACACGGGTCGCGGCGCTCAGAGTATTCGTCGCAAATATGGACAAGGCCGTAAGGTTTTATCGGGACACGCTTGGCTTGCCGCTATCGGGTCAGACTCCCGACTCCGCTGTTTTTACACCCAAGGATATCGACTTTATTGTTGAGCGCGCCAATCCGGCAGACCCGGAAGGCCAAGACATGATCGCTCGTTTTACGGCGCTCTCGTTTGAGGTGGCGGACTGTAGCGCTGCGGTTGGCCTTTTGACCGGAAAGAGCGTGCAGTTCCTTGGCCCGGCCCAAAAACAGTCTTGGGGTGGAACGATAGCCCACTTTCTTGACCCGGACGGTAATGTTTTGACGTTGGTTGAGTACCCAAATGGGCAGTAAGCCGCGCTATAAATCTTGCATCCAAACAAGGGTGGTCGCGCATCTATGGGGTGTAGGGGCCGTTTAGGGCGAGACGTAAACTAAGGAGTATTGTTGATGAAATGGATTTTAATTGTAGCCGCGTTGGCACCAGGCAGTGATGAAAAAGGCGTAGATGCCCTGACACTGCAAACCATTGTTTTCGGCTCGGAGGCCTCGTGCGAAGCGGCGCGCTCAGGCGTGATCCGGCAAGTTGAAGAAGTTATGGAACCGGACTTGATTAAGAAGTTCGTGACTGCAGAAATTCGCAAGAATGGAGATATCCCAAACCCTGATGCGTTCGCCGATTTGCTTCTCGGGCGGGTCAGTGCGAGCTGTTATCGCGCGGACTAGTTTTTAAGGCCGGGGTCTGGCGTTGATGAAAGAAACCTCATCAACGGCTAGGCACTGGAGGAGGGAAGGGCTATTGGCTGTGCGCTAACCGTTGATGAGGCGAGAGAATTAGGGGGGATATGTTTAGGGACGTTATGGTGCTCCTTTAAGTCTGTGGCTACGCTGTTGTAACGCTGCAGACTCTACTCAGCCCAAGAGACAGAAGACAGTGTGCGTTGGTATATCGCGTTGACTCAAAGGGATAAGACCTACCTAGAAGTGTTAGGTCGGTCCGGGTGTTGGTCGAGCGCTTAGCGCTCGAAGGCTGAGCCGATACGTAAGGCGGTGGCTTCTTCCCGCTTCGGCGTTACAACTTGCAGACCGAGCGGCAAGCCATCTTCTGTTTTACCCATCGGAACCGACAGCGCAGGACATCCAGCGTAGTTGGCGAAGGCTGTGAAGGTCGTGATGGTTCTTGGCATGGCGGCGTCGAAGGAAAAAGCGGGAACCGGTGTTGTCGGTGTTACAAGCGCATCCATGCTCGAAAACAAGCGGCGCGCGACGGGTCGAACCTGTTCGATAATGCGCAACGCCTTGGCAAGTTTTGGTGCAGATTGTGCCAGACCAAAATCTATTCCAGATCGAAAGAGCTCAGTGAATCCACCCGGGTTGTCATCCAACATATTCATGTGAATGTTGGCTAGGTCGGCTTCGATGAGCAGTATAGCCTTTGGGCGGACGAACGCAGGGTCGTATCCGTCCCAAGTGACAGCTTCTAACGTCGCGCCAAGGTCGCGCAGTCGATCAACTGATTTCGAGTAGGCCACCGACACGGCAGGGTCGATCGTATCCACATTTATTTTGTTGAGGTCTGTAAAGTAACCAATCTTGAGTCCTGCTAGAGACTCGGATGTGTCGCGTGCGGCTGAAAAATTGGTCGGCCCGTGTCGCCCTGCGGGATCATCTGCGTCAAACCCGGCCATGGCTGTGAGCATCAAGGTGAGATCTTCACAAGACCGCGCCATCGGCCCGACATGATCTAGTGCGTAAGCCAAAGGCATGACACCGCGCGTGCTCACTAAGCCGTATGTCGGCTTTAAACCTGCAATGCCGCAGAAGGACGCAGGGATGCGTACGGACCCAAGTGTGTCTGTTCCCAGAGCGCCAGCGCATAAGCCGGCAGCCAGGGCGGCGCCCGAACCGCCCGACGATCCGCCGGGCGTAAAGCCAGGCTTGTGAGGGTTCTGGCAGTAACCATAAGCTTCGTTCGCTGTGGTGGCGCCGTGCGCCCCCTCATGCATATTGAGCTTGCCGAGTATAACGGCGCCGGCGTCGCGCAAACGTCGCACAACATCGGCATCTTGATCTGGGATGGTTTTGCGATAAGCCTCTATGCCGCCCGTTGTTGGGACACCAGCAACGTCAATGTTGTCTTTGAGGGCGATGGGTACGCCATCTAGCGGGCTTCGGGTTTTGTTCTTTGCTCGGCGGTCATCCGACGCAGCAGCTTCTTTGAGGGCGGACTCGTCCAGCACAGTAATGAAGGCGTTGAGTGCGGCATTCTCTGCGTCAATGCGATTCAGATACGTCTCAGTTGCTGTGACCGATGTGGTTTCCTCGGCATCGAACGCGCGCGCTAAACCCGCAATACCCAGGCCAACATTATCGACAGTCATGGAGCAACCTATTTACTTTGGGAGCGCTTTTCTCACGCCTTTGGTTGTCCATAGCACACTGTCGGCGGCATGACGTCGCCAATCGACAAACCGTTCTGGAACCTCAACGATTTGGATGAGCCGTGGCGAGTCGTTTGCTGAGAAAGAGCAGTGGGCTGCAAGGAGCGCCATCTGGTCCAGACACCATAGTGCTGAGCCGTTGTTTTCGAAGTGTAGAATGTAAGCGGCGACCATATCGATAAACGCCAGCGCTCCGGAGGTTGGCATGAGGGTCAGAAAACCGCCGCATACGCGCTGTGGCAATAGTATTTCTTCGGCTTGATACCGGAGGGCGACGTCAAAGTCGGGTAAGGATGTTTTCGCGGCGGCGACATCTTTCTTAACCACAGAATCCATATCAATCAGGATAAGCGGTCGGTCCATTGTCCGCATAAAAGAGGCCGCGCGAAGGAACCGTCGTGTCGTGAAGGTCACACGCGTTGCGTTCGGTTCGTTTTCCCAAGTCATAGTGTGAACCGGCAGGTCGTTGGGTAACGCTGGCGGGGCTCCGTCAGCGTCAGGGATAATCACATGAATATGAATATCAGTGCCGGTCGATTGCGCATTGACTGAGCGAATGAGGTCAGGCGCAAACCGCTGGACGTAGGCTGGATCGCCAGACGCAATAATCAGTGGTACGCCCATCCCTGAGGGCGATGTTCCTTGGAGCGCCGGTAACGCGGATAAATCGAGGCCGTCTGCCGCAGTTATTAGGTCGTCGCCATACAAACAGTTGGCTGCATCTTTTGCGATTTCATAGGCTTGGTCTGGTTCGCCGAGGTCGAGGTGAACCGAGGCTTTCATAAGTGCGGTCAGTTTGCCGTCTTCTTCAGATTCTAGAGCCGCCGTGCGGAACTTTTCGGCGTCAGAAGGCTTCTGCAGTACGTCACAAGTGCGGGCTAAGAGGCAGAGCGCTTTGACGTGGCCTTGCTTCCAGTTCACAGCTTGGCGCAAAATCGATTCCGCTTCCTGCATCCGATCCAGATCAAATAATACCTCGGCTAAGGTGACCGCTCCGGCAGGGTCTGATGAGTCCGTGACGTAGCGGCGATAACTGTCCGCCGCATCTGAAAGCTGGCCGCTATCTCTCAGGGCATGACCAAGCTGTAGGCGCACGGCTGGGCGACAGTTGGGGAGTCCAGCCGCTTGGCGCAGCAATGACACCGCCGTTTTGTAATCTCGCTTTTTGATCGCGCGCAGGCCTAGATATTCTAAGGCCATTGGCTCTTCGGGTTTTGCTTTAAGAAGCTTCTCGAAGACAGCAGCAGCCCCGTCTTCGTCACCTTTTTGGTGAAGGGCCATCGCGTGGCCGACAACTTCCTTTATGGACGGCATGGCAACAAACTCTCGAGTCAATCTACTGTGCTGATGTCCGTGTCTCGCGCACAAAACTCAGCGGTATAACAATGGATTATCCCGCAAAGCGTGATCTTAACTCTAGCGCCTAACGCGTGTATAGATATGAAATCCTAGTCAGATCAACCAAAGCGTTCGTCGCTGAGTCGTTTGGCCTTCTGGCGCGTATCGATTTCGGTAAATTTGGTCAGGTCGCCCGGTTTGTGAAACTCCACAGGCATCTCCACGCCGATGCGCGATTTGATCAACGTCTTAAAGGCCTGTTCCAAATCTGGAGATGGATCGGCCGTGATTTCTGCCATGACAATCATGTCGTCGCGGCCCTGGGCATCCCGCACCGCACGGCAGAAGTATTCGCCATTAAACTCGGGTCGCTCCAAAAGGACGCCGCCGATCCCATGGGGAAAAACGTTGATGCCGCGCAGCTTCACCATATTGTCAGATCGGCCAAAGATGCCTTGCATGCGTTTGAACACCAGGCCGGTGTCATTGGCGCCTGTATGAAAAGCCGACACGTCGTGCGTGTTAAAACGGATCATCGGGTAGAGGTCATCTTTAAACAGGACGGTGTCTATAACATCGCCTTGCTCGCCGTCGGGGAGAAGTGCACCCGTATCTACATCTGCGATTTCTATGTAGTGAGCATCTTCCCACACATGCATGCCAGTGTGGTCCGGCCCCTCAGCACAGATCGCCCCCGTGTCACCCACGCCATACCAGTCGAACGTCTCTGCGCCGCCCCACAAGCGGGAAATTTCGTCTCGGTCCTCGCGACCAAAGTGGCCGGAAATCATACGAATGGGAATGTCTTTGCCAGGCTCTAAACCTTCTTCTGCAGCGACGGCAGCCAGCTTGCGCAGGTAATCAACAAAGCCGACGATCACCGTGACCTGGAAACGGTTCATGTTATGGACTTGTTGCACCGAGCGTGTTTCCACACCGGTGCCTGCAGAGCAGAAAATCGCATTGGTAAAGTGGATCACCGCTTCGCGCATGTAGTGCCCGGCGTTGACCATGCCGTGCCCATAAATCGAATGGACGACGTCCGACCCTTTCATGCCCTGAAATAAGTAGGCACGTGCGACGAGAAGGTTTTGCATCTCACGGGTCTTGGGACTGAATAACAGCACCTGCGGCGTGCCTGTCGTGCCCGACGTGGTGTGCATCACCGCATGTAAATGATTGTCGTCGGAAAAGTCCGTACCGGAGAAATCTCCAAAAGGTGGGTTGGCCGCAATAGACTCCATCAAATCGGCTTTACCGAAGGGTGGAATTTTTTCAATGTCGTCCAGCGACGTGATGTCGCTTGTTTCCAAGCCAACCTTGCCCCAGTGGCGTTGGTAGAAGGGTACTTGCCAGGCACGATCCACGCACTTCATGAAGCGTTGATTTTGCAACGCGCGCAATTCATCGCGACTCATGGCTGTAAATGTCGGAATGAAGTCATCGCCGATGGGGTGATCGGTTAGCATCTGGTCGATGTCAAAACCGGCGAAGTAAGGGGGGCGCGTTACCATAGGGAATTTTCAGACTTAATATGAACGGGGCAGGCCAAGTACGTTCTGGCCGAGGTAGGCCAGGATCAGATTGGTGGAGACTGGTGCGACCTGATAGAGACGTGTTTCGCGGAATTTGCGTTCGATGTCGTACTCCTCTGCGAAGGCAAAGCCACCAAAGGTTTGAACACACATCTCGGCTGCTTCCCATGAGGCTTCAGATGCCAACATTTTTCCCATGTTAGCTTCTTCCGCGCATTTCTCTCCCGCATCAAACTTGGCAGTGGCCTCTTTCACCATAAGGGCAGCCGCGCGGTAGGATGCGTAAGCGCGGGCAATAGGAAACTGAACGCCTTGATTCTTGCCGATTGGAGATCCGAACACATGGCGCTCGTTGGCGTAGTCTGTAGCCTTCTTAATGAACCACTGTGCGTCGCCAATGCATTCCGACGCGATGAGCGTGCGCTCTGCGTTCATGCCGTCGAGGATATAACGAAACCCTTTGCCTTCTTCGCCGATTAAATTCCCGACAGGGACTTTGACGTCGTCAAAAAAGACTTCGGTCGTGGCGTGGTTCATCATTGTGCGGATTGGGCGGATGGTCATGCCATCTTTCAGGGCGTCGCGCATATCGACCATAAAGACGGAGAGGCCGTCGCCTTTTTTAGCGACTTGCTCCTTCGGCGTTGTGCGTGCGAGCAGGACCATAAAGTCAGAATGTTCGGCGCGGCTGGTCCAGATTTTTTGCCCGTTGATAACGTAGTGATCGCCGGTTTTTACGGCCGTGGTTTGTAACGACAAAGTATCTGTGCCGGATGTTGGCTCGGTCACACCAAAGGCTTGCAGTCTAATTTCGCCAGAGGCAACTTTTGGCAGCCATGCTGATTTCTGCTCGTCGCTTCCGTGTTTCAGCACGGTTCCCATGGTGTACATCTGGGCATGGATGGCACCAGCATTGCAGCCGTTCTTGTGAATTTCTTCGAGAATAGCGCAGGCAACGGTGAGCCCTAAGCCTGAGCCGCCATATTCTTCTGGAATCAGGGCTGCCATGAACCCGGATTCGGTCATCGCTGTCACGAAGGCAGTCGGGTACTCACGTTTTTCGTCCAGCGCGCGCCAATACTCGCCAGGAAAATCCTGGCATAGGGCGCGTACGGAATCACGAATGGCTTCAAGTTCGTCTTCGGATAGGGCCTGTGCGGCGTTGTCGTCCCGCATAATGGGGCTCCTTGAGGCTATAAAACGTATATTTCGAGCGTCACTTTAGTCATGGCGCAGGCAAGCGCAACGGGCAAGGCATAGCTGCACGCAGGGCGGTCGCGCTGAGATTATGGGGTTGCGGCTTGATAGCCCATATGGCGAGCTTCAGGTCTGGCGCCATGCCCGAGGCTTAAGGTGGCCTGTATGGTCGAGCCTTAATCAGGATTTGGAGGGGTTTATGAAGAAAACTTGGAAAACATCACTCACACTGGCTGCGACTGCAGTTTTTATGGCGGGGGTTTCTACCGCCGCCAACGCGCACGTCATCATCGAGGGCTTCGAAGGCCGTGCGAATTATAACGAGTTTCTAACCTTGATGGTGCCGCACGGATGCGGGCCGCTCGACACGACGGAAATTCGGATGAAGATTCCGGCCTCCGTGCCCTTGTTCGCGCCTGAAGAAAAGGATGGCTGGGAAACTGAATTGATCATGCGCACATTAGATGAGCCGATTAAGCGGGGTCGACAAACAATTACTGAAGTGTACGACGAAGTGATTTGGCGCGGAAACTTACCGACGCTTCATCTTGGTGTGTTCAAATTCTTGGCGCGGATCACCGGGTCTGCCGGGTCTGTGGTTCCGTTCAAGCTCATTCAAACCTGTGGTGAAAAAGAAGATCGATGGGTTGATGTGGTAGGGGACGGCGAACCCGGGTGGAAGATGTGGGCTTTAGAAGCGCCTGCTCCCTTTGTCGTCGTTGTCGAAGGCGATGGTCCTCAACTCGGTGCGTCTATGAAAGATATTGGTGCTGAGCGCCAACGTCTCGGCCAAGGCGCCGGACGCGAATAACCTGTTAGGGTAGCGGGCTTACCCCAACGACGATGGGGTGAAGCCCGATGAATCCGGTATAGAGCAAGGCTACAACACCCCAGCGCCAGTCCATCCCGGGCAAGGCGCTGGGCCGCCAACTGACCAGGTGTGTGTGCTGTGCTTTGTGCCTCCAGGTCTCAGCGCCCCAAGTCCGCTTGCGCCGCTTGTCGAGTGTAAACATTCCGACAACGCTAAACAGGGCAGCGAATCCAAATACTAATATCGCGGCGATGGATCCGTTCGGCGGAATGTGAGCTGCCGCCCAGAGCGTTAATCCCAAAAGAAGGGGGTGACGTGTTATGGCCAGCAAGCCAGGAGACTCTGGACTAAAGCCTTCTGGGTTGATGGGGATTGAAAATGGGTTCGGCGTTGTTAGGCCAAAGACCAAAAACACACATGCCGGAATCATGATGATCGCGGTGATCCACATGGACGTTTTGGTCATCGTCCAAAGTTCGATGTACGGCGCTGCAACGAGGGCTAGAACGACCCAGATTATCGTCGCGAGAGACACGAGAGAGTACGCAACGAGATAGCCCCGCTCGCCAAGCAAAGCAACGCAACGCGCCCGCACCGGCCTCAGGGCGGGGATGCTGTGCGTTAGTAAAAAGGCGCCAAGGGCCGCAGCGAGATGACTAAGGCTGCCGGTCATGGGTTCTTCTTTTTACGACCCAGGCCTTGAACTAGTACCCAGCTTTTTCTTCGACGTTGTTGTCACGGCCCATGACCAAGACTGTGCGTTCGTACGTGCAAATGACGTCTTTATTCTGATTAAAGCCGGTGGTTTTGACTTTGACGATCCCCTGACCGGGACGTGATTTACTTGGCCTGGTCGAAAGCACTTCCGACTCAGCATAAATCGTATCGCCCGCATAAACAGGATGCGGCAACATGATGTCGGTCCAGCCAAGGTTAGCGATGGCCTTTTGACTGATATCCGAAACGCTCATGCCGGTAATAATCGCCAGCGTTAGCGTGGAAACGATAAGGGGTTGCCCGAACTCCGTGTGCTTGGCGTACTCAGCGTCGAAATGAACAGGGTGGCTGTTCATGGTCAAAGTCGTGAACCAAATGTTATCCGTCATTGTGACGGTACGACCCGGACGGTGTTCGTAGATATCTCCAACTTTGAAATCTTCGAAATAGCGCCCGCCGCGTTCGCGGTATCGGTTTTCTCCAACCTTGGCGGCTTCAACGACCATGGTGTGCTCCTAAGCTTTATGTTGAGAGTAAGATTAGACGGGCGCCGGAACCTGTGCAGCGTAGGCGTCGGCAATCTGTTTGCGGGTGGCGAACCACACTTCGTCTTTTGCGGTGGCGTGAGCCAGAAAATTCTCTAACGCTTTCATGCGTCCCGGTCGCCCGACGATGCGCAAGTGGACACCTGCAGACATCATTTTATTGGGGGACTCAGCGCACTCTGCATAGAGCCAATCGAATGTATCGATGAGATATTTTTCCCACTGGTCCGGCGTATACGCAGGGTCCATCCACATTTTCATGTCATTGGTATCAAGGGCGTAGGGCGAAATCAGTATGGGTTTGCCATCGACGACATCCCAGCGGGGCGTGTCATCGGAGTAGTCGTCCATATGATAGGTGTAGCCTTCTTCGGCCAGCAGGCGGCGCGTGTTTTCTGTCAGAACATAGCGTGAGAGCCAGCCCGACGGGCGCATGCCGCAGGTTTTTTCGATGGAGTCCGCGGCGTTACGAATAAAGTCGCGCTCCATATCTTCCTTCATCCAGTGCTGATGGGCCCAGCGGTGCCCGTGGGCGCAGACTTCGTGACCGTCAGCAATGATTTCTTTGGCGAGGTCAGGGGCGCGTTCGAGGGCCAATGCAGCCGCAGTAAACGTCGCAGTGACGCCATAGTCACGGAGTAATCTCATAACCCGGGGCGCACCAGCGCGAATGCCATACTGGTAATTGGACTCGTTGCCGAGATTACGGCCCTTGCTCATGATGACTTGGAGTTCATCGACAGGCTCAGGAGCGCGGTCTCCATCGGCGATGCTTTCTTCGGCCCCCTCTTCAACGTTTACGACAAGAGAGACGGCGATGCGTTTGTCATCGGGCCAGGAAAAATTGGGTTGGGACATGTCTAGTGATACTCCTCGCCGCCGGAAACATTCATAGCCTCGGCAGTTATATAGTCAGCCTGATCGGAACACAGGAAGGCGCATGCCTTGGCGATATCATCGACTAAACCAACGCGCCCCATGGGGATGCGTGCGCGCATGCCATCAAGATATTCTTCTTCCGTTTTGCCTTGCGCCTTTGACATGAAGTCGTTTTGCCATGCGCCGAGGCCGGTGGTTACATGGTTGGGGCAAATCGCATTCACGGTAATTTTGTGCGGCGCAAGTTCGATGCCCGCGACGCGGGTTAAACCGACGAGACCGTGTTTTGATGATGTGTAAGCTGCGGTGTTTCCGAAGCCAGACTTTGCGGCCTGACTTGCAATATTAACGATTCGACCGCCATCACCTTGCTTGATCATCTGTTTTGCCGCGTGTTTTATTCCGAAGAAACACCCTCGCAAGTTGACACCTAGAACGGCATCCCATTGTTCTTGAGTCATTTCAATGAGCGGGCCAAAAAGATAGCCAATGCCTGCGTTGTTAATCAGAAAATCTACGCGGCCATAGGTTTCAACGGCGAATGCTATGAGGCCCTCGACTTCCGCTTCTATCAACATATCGGCGGCGTAGCCCGTGGCATCACCGCCCTGGGCCTTAATGGCGTCGACGACTTGGTCAATTTCGTCGGACGTGCCGACGCCATGCTTCGGCGCGATCTCTCCTTTGATCTTGCCAATATCATGGATCACAACCTTGCAGCCTTCTTGGGCCAGTCTCATGGCCATGGCTTCGCCGAGGCCCTGTGGGCGGCCAGCTCCAGTGATGACGGCGACTTTGCCGTTAAGATCGTACATGTGTCGCTCCTGTTGGTGGGCTTAGAAGGGTTGCCATAGACCAATGGCGCCGGCGATGGCGACCAAACCCCAGATGCTGAAGATGGGGATGCGTGTAATGTAAAGAGCGCGCTTCATCTGAGCCAGGTCTTCGGGCGTTTCGCCTTGGTTCATGACACGCCCAAATGCAGGGCCGAAGGGCTTCATGGTATAGCGCGAGGCGATACCGCAAAACACGGTGCCCGCCCAAATCAGCATTTTAGTTGCTAGCCAGTTGTCCTGGGTAACGCCTGTACCCATCAAAGACATGATTCCTATTACAGTGATGGCAATAGCGATGACCCAACGCATCGGTAAGTCGACTCTACGAATCCAAGCAGTTTTTTCAGGTCCCCCGGTGTTGAGGAAGAGCGTCAACACGATGTAAATCCAAACCAAGGCGACCGCCCAAATGATCCACAGCCACATGCTGTTCAAGTCAAACCACCGCATGCTTCCCATGGAGAAGCCGAGGGCTATGACCAAAGGCATGCAGACTCTTGGGAATTGGTCGAGCCAATGCATGACTTTCCGTACATAGGTGCGGGCTTCTTTAGTGAGGCCTGGTTTGATCAATATGCCCGAGGAGTAATAAACCCCCAGGTCGCCGCCGAGCCAATACACAAAGCACAAAAGGTGTAACAGCAGTAAAACTTGATATAGATCGACAACCACGATCTTTCCCCCCGGACGTTCCTGGTGCACTGGTTTGTGCGCTTCCCTGCCGGGGGTATAGCATCCCACATTGGGGAGGACCAAGGTGCTCAGAGTTTGTTGCCTTATTTTTAGTAGTTTGGCTTGGTCGATGGCGGTCCACGCGGAGCCACTGATCACGGGCTGCGATCGCCTCGCTGCGAATCCGCCAGATCCAGATCGCGTCACTATCGGTGTTGCGAGAGAAGACGTCGATATTCCCGCAGCGATCGCGTCCTGTCGGCTTGCTCGGGCGTCCCATCCAGAGGTCGCCCGGCTTTCCTATCAACTTGGTCGTGTCCTGTTTTACGATGGACAAACAGAGCGAGCGTTAGCGGCTTTCGGCCAGGCAATCGACCAAGATTATCGGCAGGCTAAGTTTTTGGTGGGGCTGATTATGACCCGGGGTTACGAAGGCATTCGAGAAGACATTTGCCGAGTCGAGGCGTTGTGGCGGTCATCTGCCCATCAAAATCACAGTAATGCTCAAGTCAGCTATGTGTCTTTCGCGACGGGTGGCCGCTTTGACTCCTGCTCGGAGCGGGCTTCTATTGCGGATATGAATGCTTTTCTCGATGGTGCAGAGGTGCAACTGGGGTACGTGGGTGGTTTGCTCATTGCCAAGCTACGCGCAGACCTGGAAAACTAGTCACGAACACAAGGCGCACTGCGCCACAAGGAGGAATGACATGCGAATGGCTGCAGCAACGATAACTTTTGTAGTCTCAGTAATCTTAGGTCTGACGTCTGGGGCCTTCGCGGCACCTGACCCTGAAGCAGTAACGGAATGTGATCGGCTGGCGTCCCACGGCTCCGATCCAGAGCGTGTCTCACCCGGCGTGAGTCAATCAGCGATGCGCAAGGCGGCTGCTATATCTGCGTGCTTGGCTGATACGGATTTACAGCCAGAAAACCGGCGCCTGAGATATCTCCTCGGTCGCGCCTATTTTTATTCGGGTCGTGCAGACGATGCTATGCCACATTTGATTTACTCTGCGAACGCCGGTCACCGTCAATCTCAATTCGTGTTGGGTTATATCTATGATGGTGGATTGCAAGGCGTTGAACAGGATCGCTGTAGTGCGGAATCGTTATGGCTAAGGTCGGCCCGGCAAGGCCGTTTTGCAGCCTTGGTGAGCTACCCCCACCATGTTGTGCGTGGTCAGTTTGACGCTTGTGATGTAAGCGCTAGCCTTGATGAAATGGCTGGTTTTTTAGAAACGGCTAAAGGCATGGCGTCGGATTACTATCGCCGCACATGGACGGCGGACGTGACACAAGATTTTGAAGTTTACCGTAAAGGACGAAAATAATGAGACACTTGGCATTGATGACGGCACTCATAGCATTTGCATACTCGGGTGCGGCCTCGGCGGAAGGGGATTTCATCACTGAATGTGATGCGTTGGTTTCCCATCCGGAAGATCCAGATCGTATTGCGCCTGGTGTTGGCGACGTCCTGTTGTTGGCCGGCAAAGCAGCGTGTGAAGCGGCCGTTGCCGAAGACCCAGAAAACCGGCGCTTGCGGTATCAGTTGGGCCGCGTGCTTTTTTATGGCGGTGAGACAACCGAGTCCCTGCCACACCTTGAGTTCGCTGCTGAAGAAGGCTCTAAGCAGGCACAGTTCGTGCTTGGCTACATCATTGATGAGGCGCTGCAAGGCATCACGAGAGACGCTTGTAAGGTTGAGGATTTATGGGTGCGGTCTGCGCGCCAAGGTCGCTTCGCCGCTCGCGTGAGTTATCCGCGTAATGTTGCGCTTGGTAAATTCGATGGCTGCGATATTCAGGCAAACCCATCTGAGATCAATAGCTTTATCGAAGCCGCCCGCGGTCAAGCCGACGGCTATTACCAAGGTTTGCTAGTCGCAGAAGTGGCCGCCACTTACGCTGCATCTGACCATGCAAAATAGAAGCGTTCTGAGCGCTGTGCTTGAGGGCCTTGCTGCCCTCAAGCGTTGCGCCGGAGTGGGGCTCATCGCCGTCGGTGTTTTTTGCACGAACACCGCTATCGCCAAAGATGATGCAACCACCTGCGACCTCCTCGCTGCTCATCCACAGGATCCAGATCGCATAGTCGACGGTGTTCCAACGTCCGTTGTTGATCAACTTGCCGCCATCGCTGCCTGTGAGGCTGGGTTGGTTGCTGAGCCAGGTCATCCACGGCTGACCTACCAATTGGCGCGCGTGTATTTTTATAATGGGCGTAGCGCCGATGCTGTGAAGACGATGGAGAAAGCCGCTGCGGCAGGGTACCGGCAAGCTCAGTTTGTCATGGGAGCCCTCATTTCCAACAATCGACCCGATGCCTCCGGTGATATGTGTGACGCCGAATTTTGGTGGGCTAAGTCGGCTATGGCGGGGCGACTGGCAGCACAGGTTTCCTATGTCCGGCATGTCACAAAAGGTTTATTTGACGCGTGTGCTCTTCACGCCGATGAAGACGATATGGCATCCTTCTTAGAAAATGTCCGGGCTACCGGTGGCGGGGATTACTATCTTCGCCTCTTGGTTTCGGATCTGACAGAAGATCTAAGGGCTTATCGAGACCGCTAAAAAAGCGATAGAGTACGCTGAGCCAAATCATAAATAATCAAACAATTCCGAATACGGGGATCGCATGACCGACACAAACACACAAATTCAACTTGCCCGCCAACCCGATGGGGAGCCTCAAATCAGCGACTTCCAGGTCGCGGAAACTGAAATTCCAACGGCTGGTCCAGGTGAGTTTCTTGCGCGCAACATTTATCTCTCGCTTGATCCGTATATGCGCGGGGCTATCTCTGGTCGCCACATGGGGCATAGCCGCTCGAACCAAGGCGACCTCATTGGCGGGCGCTGCGTGGCTCAAGTGGTAGAGTCGAAACATGCGGACTATGCAGAGGGCGATTACATCGTCATCGAGTCCGGTTGGCAAAAGTTCGTTGTGTCAAATGGTGGTGCTAAAGACCAAGTGCGCAAACTTGATCCCAATGGCGGCCCCTTGTCTGCCGCGCTCGGTGTTTTAGGCATGCCAGGCTTAACCGCATGGGCTGGTGTTGAACGGCTTGCCTCTCCGGGGTTGGGGGATACGTTTGTCGTGACAGCAGCGGCTGGCCCTGTTGGCGGAACGGCGGGGCAGCTTGCTAAGGCGAAGGGGTGCCGCGCCGTTGGTATTGCTGGCTCCGATGAGAAGTGCCGTATCGTTGTCGAAGAGTATGGGTTCGATGCGTGCGTGAACTACAAGAAAGACAATTGGGAAGAAGACCTCAAGGCCGCCTGTCCTGATGGCATTGATGTTTACTTCGATAACGTTGGTGGCCCGATTCTGGATACCATCACGCAACAACTGAACCTGTACGGAAAGATCGTACTGTGTGGTTTGGTCTCCCAGTATAATCGCAGTGGCGATGGGGATTTTCACGGCCACAATATGGGGCCATTCGTGGGCAAACGCGCGCAGCTTCTTGGGCTCGTTGTGTATGATTACTACGACCAAATAGATGCATTTTTAAAAGCGGCTGTGCCTCTCGTTAAGGCCGGAAAGCTGAACTTCCACGAGGACCGTGCCGAAGGCTTGGAAAACACACCCGCTCATTTTGCCAAGTTAATGAGTGGCAAAAACGTCGGTAAAGCGATGGTCACGATCGGGCCAGAGAAAAGCTAAGAAGCGGGCTACGGTCGTGGCGATGAATCTTCAAGTGCAATTGGTGCAGCAACGAGATGGCATGCTTGATGCCAGCGATTTTCGATTCGTTGAAGTGCCGTTGCCGCGTCCTGCCCCTGGGCAGATGCTAGTCCGAACAGTCTATCTCTCACTGGACCCTTACGTCCGTAAAGCCATTCGCGGTGATCACCCAGGCCATGAGGCCCTGGTAGACGGTGATGTGATTTATGGGCGGAGTGTGTGTCGTGTCATTCGCAGTCATGACGACGAATACAAGGCTGGAGATTACGTCGTTGCGGAAACGGGGTGGCAGCAGCATGCGGTTATCGACGCAACCAAAATTGTCCAACGGGTCAACCCTGCAGCAGGCCCTCTTTCAACGGCGGTTGGGCCCTTAGGGATGCCGGGGCTCACTGCATGGGGATCTGTAGAACACATTGGGTTGCCAACGCTTGGGGAGACGCTAGTCGTTTCTGCTGCGGCGGGGCCTGTCGGTGGCTGCGTTGGTCAGCTTGCGAAGCTTCGTGGGGCGCGGGTGATTGGCCTCGCGGGCTCCGCAGAGAAGTGTGATTTGGTCACTAAAACCTACGGGTTTGACGCTTGCATTAACTACAAGGAGTCCGACTGGGAAGAGCAATTGAAGACGGCATGCCCAGTTGGAATCGACGTTTATCATGACAACGTTGGTGGCTCATTTTTGATGGCGATGGCCAAGCACCTATCTCTGTATGCCCGGGTCGTCATGTGTGGCCGGCCGGCTGACTATCACTCTGATAAATTTGATGGCGTCGGCCTTGGGCCGTTTATTGGGCGTCGCGCGAAACTCTGTGGCCTGGTGGTGTATGACTACAACGATGATCTAGAGCGATACGTAAGTTTAGCCTCCTCCTGGATGCGTGAAGGAAAGCTCAAGATCAAAGAAGATCGCGTGAATGGGTTGGAAAATGCACCGCAGCTTTTTCTAAAACTCATGCGTGGCGAGAACGTCGGAAAAGCAATTGTTGCAGTCGGCCCAGAGAAAGCGTGACGCAATTTTGTATCAAGACTTAAAATTATAAGGGAGTTGAATTATGACGATTTATGTAATTGGACAAGCGCGCGTCACAGACCCAGCAGGGTTCAAAAAGTACTCAGAAACGGTTGCAGGGTTAGCCGAGCAGTTTGGTGGAAAGTTGATCGGTGCTGGAGGGCCGGACGAAAAAACACTAATCGAAGGGGATCAATTTGATGAAGGCCGTGTTGTTATTTTTGAGTACCCGTCACTAGAGGCTTATCAGCAGTACGTTGCATCTGAAAAGTATCAAGAAGGCAAAGGGTATCGCCTAGACTCTGGAACGCTCGATGTTTGCGTGATCCCGGCTGTTGGAAAATAGGCGGGCCTCAGACCGAGCGTTAGGCTGTTGCGACCACGTTCAGGGAAATCGGTTCTCCAAGGAACGTTTTTTCGCTTGAGTCCGTAAAAAGGCCGAATGATTTTACTTTGCTCGCACCGTAGAACCCCGCAGCAGCGAGGTTTTGCATGAGAATTTCAAAATTCAATCCTGTCTTATGGAAGTCGTAGGGGTCAATTTGCCCACCGAACATCATCCACATCACGAAACTACGTTGCTTAAAGTCTAAGTCTGGGCGAATGAAAAATCGGCATAAAACATCCAGGTCGGGCACGCTAATCATAAGCTTTCCGCTTGGTTGTAGGACGCGCCGAATGCCGCGCAATGTCTTAATAAGTTCCCCGTTGTGTGACAGGTGTTCTAGAACGTGCGAGCAGTAAACAGCTTTGCAGCTTCCATCTGGAAATAGGGATAAGTCTGAGCATTCGGCGACAAAGTCGACGGCAGCGCTATCAAGGCTATCGAGAATGTACCACCCATCCCGTTTTTCTCTGCCGCCAATGTGCAATTTAATCGGAGTTTGGAGCGAGACGGTGTTGCCTGATTTATCGACAAGTGCATCTTGAGTTTGTGCGATCGACATTTTTAAAATCGAGTCTTTTTTCTAAGCGGTCAAAAATAAATCTAATTTAGCGCCAGCATCATCGCGGCTCTAAGGGTGTGGGATCAAGTTTTGATCCGCTGACGAAGCCACGGCACGCTCCGACGTCGACCGGTTTATCTGCCAACTTCCAGGCAATAATGTTTTTGAAGCCCGCGGCTGCGACCATATTGCCAAGACAGTTTAGTGTTGGGGCCCACCAGTTTGTGGAGTTGTGGCCGTAATTGTCGCCTGGGTAAAACTCCATCACCATTTGTTTTCCAGGGTAACCAAAATTGAGGCCGCCCTTGTATGGGCTGAAGTCATCCAAGATGGCGCTCTCGACAAAAATCGTTCCGCCGCAAAGGGCAGATAATTTGTCTAGAGCCAGAAGGGGGTATCTCAGGTGATAGAGCGTTCCGAAGAAAAAGATGACGTCGAACGACCCCAATTCTTCCGGTGAGATGTCGTATACCGTCATCTCTAATCGTTTGCAGACCGCATCCGAATACCCGAACGCATCGCGACAAACATCAAACGTATCCCATGCTGTTCGCTGTAGTCCGTCTTTGCCGAGGTGATCGGAGAAATCATCAATAGCGACAACTTCTTTAGCGCCTCGTTTTAGGGCTTCAAAAGCCCAGTAGCCATCCCAGGAGCCGACGTCCAGGACCCGTTTGCCCTCCAGGCTTTCTGGGATGCCATAGCTTTCAGTCGAGAGAGGCGCCCAGCCCGGCGTTGTAACGCCGTGGGGCAGTTCTATGCGATGGTACCAGTAATCAAAGGCATCCACCTTGGATTGTATGTCTGCTTTTTCCACGTGCTCGGCCTAATCAATGAGGAAAAGTGATAGCCAGGGCACAAACATCACAACAATAAGACACATCAACATCAGTATGATGAACGGGATCACGCCCTTGACGATTGTTAAGAAATCTTCACGGAATGCTCCCATGGCGATGATGATGTTAAGGCCCATGGGCGGCGTCAGGTAACCAATTTCAAGGTTCACAATCATCATGATACCGAAGTGAATTGTGTCCATGCCATAGTCCGCTGCCATTGGCGGCAGTAACGGGCTGAGGATCAGAATTGCAGCACCGATGTCTAGGAACAGGCCAACGGCTAAGAGGAGCAAGTTGGTCATGAGCAGGAACAAGAGTTTTGAATCGATGAAGAGTGTCATCACTTCGACGATCTTGCCGGGTATCTGCTCGTAGGTCATGAACACATTCAGGGAGAGCGCAATGGCAAGAATTGGGAACAGGCTCCCCATCAGTGTCGATGTGTCACCGACAACGCGCCAAACCAACTGGCCAGCCTCTTTAAGGGTGCCCCCTAATTCTGAGAAACGACCCGTTATCAAATGCATTAAGCCGTGATTGTGAGCCAGAATTTCAACGGCTAGAGCCGTCAGCACGGCAACGGCCGCAGATTCAGTTGGCGTAAAGTATCCAGAATAAATGCCACCCAAAATGACGACGGGTGTCATGAGAGCGAATATGGCACCCTTGAACGTGCTCCAAATTTCACCGCCGTCCCAGATTGCGCCTCTCTTGGACCAATTGACTGTCATTGCGTAAAGACTCAGCACGATCAGGAGTAGGGCCGCTGGACCTGTTCCGGCGAGGAATAGGTCGGCGATAGATTTCTGTGTCATCACGCCATACAGGATCAGAGGTATTGATGGCGGGATGATAATTCCAAGCGTTCCGCCGGCGCAGAGCATGCCGATCGAAAATGGGCGCGAGTAGCCTTCTTGGATGAGGGCCGGGTACATAATTGAGCCAACCGCCAGTAACGTAACAGCGGATGACCCGGAAATTGCTGCGAACACGCCGCAAGACAACAAACCTGCGATGGCGAGGCCACCTGGTATGGGTTTGGTTAAAGATCGCATGAGCAGAATGAGGCGCTCAGCGATTGAACCCTGAGACATGATTGAGCCAGCAAGAATATAGAGCGGGATAGAAAGGAGAACTTCTCGATTCGATGCGTCCCACATGTCGTAGACGACGTTCATCAACTCGCCGCCACCCCAGAAATAGTAGGCCCAGAATGTTGCGACGCCGAGGATGACAATAATGTTCATCCGCAAGATCAAGAGTGAGATGAGAATGATCGCGAGCAGAAGACCGTTCATCGGTTGGTTTCCTGCTGATAGTCCTGCTCGCCGTCTGTGATGCCCTTTGCTTCTTTATCTGTAGCGACTTCAACGCCCTCAACGGATTCTGGTGGAAGCGGGCGGAGATCAATAAAGATGCCATACAAAGTGTGGCGCACGGCGACCAGGCCAAAGCCCATGACGATTACGCCTTGAACCGGCCAAATCGGCCACCGCAAGACGGCAGAGACGTCATCGAGTTCGAAGCTTTCGACGGATACACCAAATGCGATGTAGGACATAAAGTAACAGAAGGCTGCAAAACCAAACTCGCCGATTCGATTGGCGAGCCGATCCCATCGGCGGAGTATGATGTCGGCGAATTTTGGCCGAAAGTGAGATCCGTTTGCTGAGGCAAGTGACACGCCCATGTAAGCGACCACGATCATGCCAACGACGCCGACCTGTGGCGCGCCAAACCAGCCTGAGCCAGTGAACTCGCGACGCAGCACATCCCCCATCAATGCTCCGGCCATCACCATAAAGGCGATAAAGCACAGGCTTTGCTCAAAGATGCGGAGGTAGTGCAAAAAGGCCTTTGCAGTGCGCAAGGCAAGTCCCCAAAACGATGACAGTGTTATGACTTGGCTTGCATCTTATCCACTGCGCGCAGGGTTGCAACCGATTGACGCCACCCCATGATCTTTTCGAAGCGCAGACCGTTATTCCGCGACCGAAGTGCGGGCGGCGAAGGCCCGTTTACCCTCGAGGATGGCGGCGTAGACTTTCTCTGCGTCGCCGCCTATTTCATCTAGAATCGCGCGATGAGACGGTGCTGTCGCGGTAACCCACTGGCTGCGCTGGTCAGAGGTGAGGGAATGGACGTTCATGCCGCGTGAGACGAGGTCCGTTCTCAAACTCTTGATCAACTCACGAATATCGGCTCGTGCGGGGCCAATTGGATAGAAGGCGCCTCTGATCTCTCCCTGCTGTTCAGCGCTCAAGCTATCCCACCACTGCTTGTTCGCCATCTGTATGCCCTGATCGTAGGACTGCTGTGTTTCTGTTACGTCCGTCGCGAAATCAGACAGCGCATAATAAAAGAAAACCATGCTTGCGAGGCCACCATCGACCAAGCCGGTCTGCAATGCTGGTGCAATATCTGCCGTGCCAAGTGGGATCGAGTCTGCGCCAACGGATTGGAGAAAGGCTTGCGCCGCAAAGTTGGGTGACCCGCGAATCTTCATGCCGTCTGCATCGGTTGGCGTTAAGATGGGCTTGGTCGCATACAAGTTACTCCAGCCCACTTCAGACCATTCCAGAAACACGAGGCCGCGGTCAGCGAGAAAATTTGTGAACAGTGTTTGCAAGTAATTGTCGAACACGAAGTCCACTTCTTCAGTCGACTCAAAGAGGAAAGGAATCATTGGGACTGCAGATTCTGGAACAATTCCAGCCAAGCCCCACATGGTGATGCCGCCAATTTGAATTCGGTTGCGTCGCAAAGCGGTCAGCATTTGCTCTTCGGTGCCGACTTCACCGCGGATGAAATATTCCAGCTCTACGGATGGGGTGTCCTGGATCTTTGCTTTGAAATAATCCCATTGATGATCCCAGGGAGAATTGACCTGAGCTAAAGCAGTCACCTTGCCGCGCGCAATATCGTCGGCGACGGCTGGGCTGGCGAGGGCTAGGAGTCCAAGCAACACGATCAATCGGCCCATCTGTATCTCCCTGTATGATGGATCACGCCTTAGCATTAAGAACCAAAGCGGCTAGAGTGTGGCACTCTTTAATTACCGCATATAGGCCTATGACTCGCATTTTTACCCGTCTCTTCGCGATCTTGATCGTTGCCCTATACCCTTTTGTTGGGCAGACCGAAGAATCAGCCGACCAAGACCTGGAAACGCTCTTAAGTTGGCTTCAGGGCACCTATTCGAATCAAGCGCAAATCGATAGCGGTGCGTTAGAGGCAGACACAGATCTTTTGTTTCCTGTTTTTCAGAAAATCGACATCCCGGCTTTTGGGCGCCATGTCGTTTATCTGCAATGGCCAATCGGTGCGCCTGACGGGCGTTTACAACGTCAGAGAATATGGGTTTTTGAACGCGGGCCGAACGGGCTCGTCATGGATTTCTTTACATTGAAAGAGCCTGGTCGTTGGCTCAATGCGCATCTCAAACCGGAGTCTGTGCGCGGCATGACCAAGGCAGATACGATTGGGTATCCACGAACGTGCCTTTTGCCGGTTCGGCGAATGGGCGATGTTTTTACAGCCAGCATCCCATCGACATGCGAAATCGTGTCCCAAGGCACTAAGATATCCATGACCCTTCAGTCACACATCAAAATTTCAGAAAATGAAATGACCTATCGAGAAGGTGGGCGACGGGGTGATGGCACGTTGGTCTTCAAGGTGCCCGCGTCGACGCAGTATCAATTCGTCAAAGTAAAAGATTAGTAGGGTTAAGAGTCGCCCGCGACCTATGGATCTTCCATTGGTTTTACGTAGGGGCCGGAGTGCGGCTTAGTATGCCAGACAACGGCACAGAAAAAGCTGTGCGATATCGCAAAGAACAGCCACACAGGCCAGGGTGGAAGAGCACCAAGCAGAACGGTGGTCATCATAAGTAAAATGATCCCAACGGCTACGGTCATCCATAGGATAACACGTTTGCGGTTCATGGGGGTGTTGCTTGTTTGAGGCATGCTGGATAATACCGCTCAAGAGATTGTTATCCAAGACCTTGCTTTAAGGCTGACAGTCCCGCCTCAGTCGCTAGAATGCGACCAACCAAAAGCGGAAGGGATTGCAATGATTGATCTGTACTACTGGCCTACGCCCAATGGTCATAAGGTTCCCATCATGTTGGAAGAGTGCGGACTCGAGTATGAGGTCCACGGCATCAACATGTTGAAGGGGGATCAATTCGATGAGGCGTTTCTCAAAATAAATCCCAACAATAAAATACCGGCCATTGTTGATCGTGACGGTCCGAGCGGCCAACCGTATACCGTGTTTGAATCAGGCGCGATCCTTCTCTATCTGGCCGACAAGACAAAAAAATTCATTCCGGAAGACCCGGCGGGTCGGTTCGATACGATCCAGTGGCTGTTCTTTCAAATGGCCAACGTAGGCCCCATGTTCGGCCAGTGTGGACACTTTCTTCAATATGCGCCGGAGCGTATTCAATACGGTATTGATCGCTATCAGGGTGAAACCAAACGCTTGTACCGGGTGATGGATAAGCGCCTTGGCGAGGTTGAGTATCTTGCTGGCGATTACTCTATCGCCGATATGGCGACTTATCCTTGGGTTAAGATCAATCACTTCCACGAAATCGATATGGATGAGTATCCCAACGTCAAACGGTGGCGTGAAGATGTTGGGTCGCGGCCAAGTGTGGTTGCGGGCTGCGCTGTTCTGGAAGATGTCATGAAGCTCGGTGGTCCAGATGACGAGGCTTTCGATAACCTGTTCAATAAACAGAACGAAGACCGGAGGTAGATGTCGTGATTCTCGATCGCGATCGATCGCAGCTCATCATTGTTGACGTGCAAGAACGTCTCGTGCCCGCTATGCACGAAAGCGACCGCATGATTGATAAATGTGCGTTGCTCATGCGCGGCGCGGCGGAATTGGGCGTGCCCATCATCGTTTCAGAGCAGTACCGCAAGGGCCTTGGCCCGACGGTGCCGCAGTTGGATGCGCTTAAGGGCGAAGCCGTCGTTCGAGAGAAAATGCATTTCTCCTGCTCAGAGGATCCGGACATTCTTGCAGATGTATCAAACTTAGCGAATGCGGGGCGTCGTCAAATGGTGATTGCTGGCATAGAAGCGCACGTTTGTGTGCTGCAATCCGCGTTGGGATTTAAGAAAGCCGGATTCGATGTTTACGTCGCGATGGATGCAGCCGCGTCGCGCCTGCAGTCTAGCGTCGACCTAGCGCGAGACCGGCTTTCGGCGAACCGGGTTACACCCGTTAATGCAGAAATGGTGCTTTTCGAGTGGCTGAATGTTTCTGGCACGCCCGAGTTCAAAGCCATCAGCAAACTGGTTAAATAGCCGCTTAGAATAAATGATCTAGGGCTCTGTTGGGTCCTTAATGCGGATCGTAAATCCAGCTTCCGTGAGGCGGCTGATGACCAGCTGGGCGTGCGCCTCATCCCGCGTTTCGATTGTAATGTTGAGTCGCGCCGCGCTCGCAGAAAGATCCATGGCGAAACGCGTGTGCGCCACCTCAAGAACGTTCGCACCTAGGTCTGCGCAAATCCCAGCAACCGCATTCAACTGTCCTGGTTTGTCTGGCATTGCGATGGAGAGAGTCAAAACTTGCCCTAGTCGGACCAAGTCGCGCATGAGTACGGACGACAACATGCGTGCATCGATATTGCCCCCTGACAGAACCAGTCCAACGCGTTTGCCAGCGAAGAGGTCTGGGTGCTCGATGAGGGCGGCTAAGCTTGACGCGCCCGCGCCTTCTGCCACGACTTTGTCGCGGGATAGAAACATCGAGACAGCGCGCTCCATGCTCGTTTCAGATACGGTCACGACGTCTTTGACGTGTTCCTGAATTAGCGGCAACGGCCGCGTACCAATTGTTCTGACTGCAATGCCTTCACCGAGTGTCGACCCCTCGCACGGAAGATTAGACTGTTTGAGTGCGTTGGTCAGCGATGGGTATAGTTCCGGCTCTACCCCGATAATATCTACGCTTGGTTTTAGACCTTTAGCCGCGACCGCACTTCCCGCAATCATGCCGCCGCCGCCAACCGGAATGACCAAGACGTCGAGGTCTGGGTCGTCTTCAATCATCTCCAGGCCAATCGTGCCCTGACCAGCCACCACGTCTATGTCGTCATAGGGATGTACAAACGTGAAGCCGTGTTGAATTGCCAGTTCTCGCGCATGGTTTTCCGCGCCTTCGAGCGTATCGCCTTCCAGTTCAACCTTGGCGCCATACTCTTTGGTTTTGCGCACTTTGACGAATGGTGTGCCCTTTGGCATGACGATTGTGGCTGGAATGTTGAGGCGTTGTGCTTGATAGGCAACGCCTTGCGCATGGTTGCCCGCAGACATCGCAACGACGCCGTTTGCACGTTCTTCATCGTTCAATTTTGCCAGGCGTGATAATGCCCCGCGCGCTTTAAAAGCGCCTGTGTGTTGAAGGTTTTCGTACTTCACGACGACGGTGGTGCTGAGGCGGCGTGATAAGGCTTCGGATTCTAAACAGGGTGTTCGCCTAACCCCGCCCTTGATGCGTTCGGCCGCCGCTCTGACGTCTGATAGGGACAGGCTCACGATGTCACCTCATAGGCAGGGTAAGTAGAGTGATTATCTTTTAAACTGTGGGGGACCATGATCGTCGGTCTCATTGGAAAACATAGACAGGTGATACAAGCGCACGGGAAAAGCCCGGATCTCCTTAGAGAACCGGGATGGTAATTCGGGCGATGATGCGCATGACGATCATTCTGTTGGCTTAGCAGTATGGCTTAATGCCGTCCAGTGAGGAGTCCTCCTAGGTCTGCCATAGTCCTTGCGGACGTTGGGGGTGGCGTATAGGACAGAAAGGTAACCTGAGCTTGAGGACGTGTTGATGACCGGGGTCTCGACGACAGAAAACCGCTCTTTCGGGATCGGTCTAATGATCAGCGCCATG
>Ga0055584_100000995_pt1 | contig 27416 bp, 28 predicted proteins | sample OSDHelmetaG_FD_58716 | JGI IMG/M metagenome (GOLD analysis project Ga0055584, IMG submission 58716) | Pelagic marine sediment microbial communities from the LTER site Helgoland, North Sea, for post-phytoplankton bloom and carbon turnover... | ecosystem: Environmental > Aquatic > Marine >...
GGTAGCGCATCTGGTTTGGGACCAGAGGGCCGGAGGTTCGAATCCTCTCACCCCGACCATAATTTTAGGAAAACCGCATGAAATCACATTTTACAGCCGCAGCCGCCTTCATGGCCCTTACACTCACCACCGCCGCGACACCCGCCATGGCAAAACCACCGCTTTTTTTCCTGAAGGGCTGCACAGCGGACAAGCAAACACTTTCCACCCATATTGTCATCGTCGGCAGCGATAAAAACCATGATGAAACAAAGAAAATTTTATCCAAAAAATTCAGCGCCCTCACAGCCGGGCTAACCGGCGCGCAAACACAATCAGACTCTTTTGATGCCGCCATGGACAAGATGCTGGAGCAAGCCAAAAAGGATCTGGGCGCTTCCATGGCCCCATGGTTTCCCGGTTCTTTAAAACCCGGCTGCCACAAATAAAACCGCCACGATGTGCATAAACAAACGCGCACAAACAAAAAAAAGAGGCCCCGCACGGGGGCCTCTTTCGCTATTCTTATTCGCACATCCGTTAGTTTTGGAAGCGGACGAAAAGGTTACAGCTCGAGGACGCAATTGATTCCTGATAGGAAACAGGCGGTCCGGCCAGAACACACTGTGCGTTACCAGCAGCCATCACACTACCCGATGACGGCACGCCATCATCCAGCTTCGAGTCAATCCGGAAAGCCTGGTTCGGTGTAATGAAACCGGCATTATCCATGGCCGCAGGGTTACCGGCAGCATCAAGCGAATTGTACAGACCCAGATAGTGTCCGGCCCTTACATTTGGAGCAGCACCACCAACTTGGTTCGTCATCGTCGCATTTCCGGCAAAGTAACCCGCAGACCAGCCACCACCGATCTTGGCTGCCGGGAACTGTGCGCCCCAACCAAGTCCGGGACGTGTCGGATCAATACCGGACACAAGGTCAGCGGCATTCATCTGCCACCAGAATGCCACCATTTCGGCACTCGGGCCACCGGCAAATGGATCTGCCGCCGCGCCGTCAACCCGACGATTACCCAAACCAGCTGCCGCCGCAACAACACAACCAGTACCAGCATTACAATTCGGCAAACGGGTATTGGCATTCAGCATATCGCCCGGCATGGAATCAAACATGTCGCGGAACGTGGTCGTAGCAGCATCAAAGGCCTTCACTTGTGCGACCGTAGCAGCCACCTGAGCGTTCGCAATCAATTCCTGCCCCTTCAAAACACCACCGATCAGCAGACCGATAATAATCATCACGACAGCCAATTCCACCAGCGTAAAGCCAGCTTCCCTGTCCCCGTCGGTACATCGCATATATTTTTTAATCATCCTTGTGACTCCTTCATTGTGTAAACAAATGGTGAATGCGGGAGAACTCCCTTAAGATACGCGCAATAATTGTACACCCAAATCGCGTCTCACAAAACACCCTATTTCTCCCAGACTGCCCTGATTCCCTTAACCGAGTATTAACAGACAGACGTACAGCACCTCACTTTGACAGTTCGATTGCTCAGAATAACAGTTTGTTTATTCTTTTGCCGTAGCATGGGTAGAATGGCTACGAAAATCAGTCGGAGTCATACCGGTTAATTCCCGGAAAATCCTGTTAAATGAAGCCATTGAGTTAAATCCGACATCCCCGGCAACCACCTTAATTGGTGCTGCTGTTTCCGCCAGCATCCGCTTGGCGTCCTCCACCCGCTTCTCATTCAACAGTTGCGGCAGGCTTTTACCGAAATGCGTGTTAATCACTCTGGATACAGACGCCTCCGGCGTCTGCAGCTCCCGCGCCAGATCTGTCCGGTTATAGCCCGGCTCCTGATAAACCTTCTCAAGATCTATTAACGTTTCAATCTTGCGGGCCAGTGCCGTTTCTTCTTCATTCATGCTTTTGTGGCCCCGCTCCACCAGAACAAGGGCTTGCGGGTATATCCTGAACAGGCTGGTTCCGGCCAAATAGACCAGCGCCAGCCCCAGACAGCTCCGTACAATCTGCGCGTCTTCCACCGCCAGCAAAGGACTGAGCCCCAGCAATATAGCCGCCATAAAGAAGAGATTGACGAATACAAGCGTCAGAGTTAGCCAATAGCGGTCCTTCCCTGCTTTTTCCGCATGCAGCCCTTCCATCAGACCCCGGTTAGCCCAGATCGTAAGCATGCTAAGTGCACCCGCAACCAGCCCGGCAATGGACAGCCATTCCTGAAAGACCGTGCAACCGGGAAGCGCTGTACACGCACCCATCTTCAATGTAATTATACGCGCCGCGCCATAAGCGACTGGAACCAATAATAAAACCCAAAAATTGAAAAAAGCAGGAATGCGCGTAATCTGCGCCACCTGAATAATCAACAACACACTCAAAGGCGGCCCCATAAACCACGCGGCCCAGCTAAAATCATTATAATACGGCACTATGCTGCCGATATAACGCTGCCCGAAATCCAGAAAAAAAGCGGCGCCCAACATCAAAAAATATGCCAACGGTAACAGCGCGCGCCATAAATCCCCGGCCCTGAATAGCATATAAACCAGCAAGTAAACGCACTGGGACAAACCAATCAGCGATAATATTTCTGGAACTGTAAAACGAAGCTGATCCATCTGCCCATACTAACGCTACTTCAAGTTTGCACAAAGCGGATGTTGCGCAGCTTCCGCTGAATCAAGAATACGGCGACATATATAATCGACCATAGAGTAAACCTCCTCCTTACGCAGCGTATCCGCACCATCTTTCAAGATCGCCATCATAATATTGTAGGACGCTTCCTTATCACCGCTTGCCATTGAGACAAAAGCAGGCATCTGCTTCATCCAAGCGGGGCGTCCCGGCTCCCACAAACCTGCCAGCTCCTCGGCCAATTCAAAAGCCCAATTTAAATCTTTCTGCCGGTAGCGCGCAATAAAAACGGCTTGTGCCATCCAACGCCACTGCTCGCCTTCGGATCGCCGACCGACAGTGGCCAAATAATCAACAAGAGGCGTCATATCCGTACCCTCCTGCGCGCCGCCAAAATAATAAGCCGCCAAAAACGGCATAAAACTGGAGAGCGGGTCCAAGCGATCGACAAGATGGAACCACCGGCCCAGCATTTCAAAATTATAATCCTTCAACGCAACCGCCTGCCCGCCTGTGTTCCCCAGATTTTGCAGCATTATACCCGATGTACGGTAAGCTAATTGCCGGTCGCCTGCCGCAAACATCACAGCACCGGCCTCTGTTGGTGCCGGCGGCACATTGCCCCAGATTGCGCGCAAATCACGTCCATGGAACCAGAACGCCACATTCGCTGCCAATATAAGAAGAAACGATACATAAATGAGCGTCTGACGCATGCTCATCAAAACTGCCTGCGGTTTAAATCAACAAAAGCAGCCCCGATCAGAAGCGCAGAATAAACAACACCCTGTATCAGAACATAAGAAAAACCAACATCCCCGGACGATCCGTAAAGCAACCACGATGTCTGCGCCATAAGATCAAGCCGCGGCACAACCATCGAGACCAACTTCATAACGATCGACATCTCATTCAAAAATGGCAGCAACAATCCCACAGACATCACGCCCAGCAGCTCGCCCATCAACCGGGCCAGAATATATAACCCCGAAGCCGCCATAACACCGCCAACCGCACTGCTCAATACCATCGCAAAAAAAAGTGCTGCATTCACCATGATAATAAACTCGACCAACAGGCTGAAACCCCACAGTAAAACCGATCCCTCCAGCATGTCTTGCGGCATCATAATAGAAATCGCCAACACAATCGTTGCCGCCAACAAAGCCGCCAACACAGAAAATGCTACGGCATGTGAAAAAAGGAATGAAAAACGGCTCACCGGGCGCGCCAGCAAAAATTCAATATCTTTCGTATCAAATGCGCGCCGTACATAAAAGACAGTAAACAGAACAAGCCCCGCAACCCCGGCAAAGCGCAAACCCGCAGCGGCAAACACAAGGGCAAACTGATCCTTTTCAAGAATAGCGGAAGATCCGATAAAAACAGATAGGCTTGTGCCGACGGCCACAAGAACAATCAGGGAAACAATAAGCCTGTCACGCAACGCCGCCATTAAGACATATGTCACCAGCGGCCACGAAAACATGATTACAACTTCCAGGGACGACGATCGCCTGAAAACTTCTTATACAGATCCCGGTCAATCTCATCCGTGCCGACATCGTTTTCCAGGATTGTCGCTTTCAAAAAGATAACCAACTCTGTCTTGCTGACTGAATCTGCCTGATTGCGGAAAACGGAACCAAACAAGGGAATCTCGGATAAAATAGGCACACCCTCTTGCGTGGAATCTACACGATCCTGCATCAAGCCACCCATCAAAATAGCCTGACCGGAATTCATCCGTACAACAGAATCTATTTCCTGCACGTTCAATTGCGGGATCAAGGAAGCAACGTCATTGATACCATTAAACTGTGTTACAAAAGCAACCGCCGGATCTGGAATACGATCGGTAATGCGGGTAATCGTCGGACGCACCGCCATAGAAATACTGCCGCTTACAAGATCGATCGAAGGCTGAACACTAATCAAAACACCTTCGGGAACATTCTTGATCTCGCTCTCAATGTCTGTCTTGGTAACACCTTCATCAACTGTAATATCAATACTGGTTTCAAAATAAACGACATTGTTCGCCATATTCAAAACAGCAGACTGGTTGTTCAAAACAGTCACACGCGGACTGGATAGTGCCTTAACAGTCCCAAAACGTGAAACCGCTTCAAGAACCGCATTAACATCATTGCTGGCATAGGTAAGCGAGAAACTACCGCTTGCTGGGTTATCAAATGTCGGGATTGCAAAATCCCCCAAGGCAATATCAATATTACCATTAACCAACTTACCCATCTGCCCCCAATCCACACCGGCAGCAAACTCATCGCTCAACTGGACTTCCATAACCTTGGCTTCAATCAAAACCTGAGATGTCACAGAACGCCGCAGCAAGTTCAAATATTCCCGAACCTGTTTCTGCTGTCGTTCAGAAGCAAAAATACTAACCATGCCCGCTTGCTTGTTAAGAGCAAAAGACGAAGCCGGTATGTCTATCTCTCCGTTCGTGCCGCCCGCAGCACCTGACGCTGTCGGCAATGACGATACCTGCAATACCGCGTTCGGCGGCTGCACTTGCACTTGCTGCTCGCCATCTGCGCCCTCAACAATAATGGGGTCCACCGGCGCAGGATTCCTGTCTGCCGCCATAATAACCGGGTCGGCGCCCGTTCTCATATTGCCGCTGGATGGTGACGATTCTAAAATCTGCAGCAGATTTGTTTCCAACTCACCCCAGAAATCAGCCTCACTTGCACTTGTTGCCTCAAAACTAGAACCGGTGCTGGCCTCACTGCCCGACACAACAGAAACATCATTGCGGACAGATCCACTACTTGTCCGGACATAACTTAAGTAGTCAATTTTATAGGTCTTATTATAAGGCAAATCCAGCTCGACACGCATGATATCGTTCTCGAAGTTATAACGCAGCCCTGCTATCTCTGCGATCCGCTTAATAACATCGTCAAACGGGCGATTGCGTGCCGTGAAAATAACCGATCCGGATATCCGCGGATCAAGCTCAATGTCATAGCCAACCTGTTCCGCCAACTCAAACAGAACATCGCGCAGCGGCACTGTCTGATTCACGGAAATCGATACCAAAGGCATCGGCTTCAAATTCTCATCCGGCGACTGTACATAGGGCTGAAACGAAGGGATGCCGGTGCCGTCATCCGCCACAGCGACTTCCTCTGGAAGGCGTGACGCCAAACCATCACGGTAATCCTGAACTTCCATATCTCCAGGACGATCTATTTTACTGAAATTCCTACCCAGGTCACAGCCGCCAAGAAATATTGCCACAGCAACAAATCCCACCACTGGAAAGACCAACCTACGCAACCCCCGAGAACTGTTATTGATAAACAACATGAAGCTTTCTTTGCTAATTTTCTTTGCTAATGACAAACAAAAGTCAGAACGCTAGTGCGAACCGTATATCCCCATACGACTCATAACATAACCATTCTATCGAAAAAAAAAGGTGGCACAAGCGGTTTTTAAGCCCCTGAAAAGGCCTGGAAGCATTGATTTTCAACAATTAATCGGAAATCGAAAGAAGCGATGTATCCATTTTGTTCAAGGCCTCACGCGTGCCCGTAGCACCGCCCATATTCAATTGCCTGATTTTAATTTTCAAATCGCCCGGCTGATCGGCCTGCGCCAATGCTGTTTCCTCTGTAATCAAATCTTCCTGATAAAGGCGCAGGAGTGATTGATCGAAACAACACATGCCCATCTGATTATTCTGCGCCATGACATCTCTGATCTTTGCAATGTCACCCGTCTGAATTAACTCTCTGACCAGCCCTTGATTCAAAAGAACTTCAATAGCAACAATCACGCCGCCTTTCTTGCTGGACACAAGGCGCTGTGAAACGATCGCCTTCAAATTCGTCGCCAAGTTCAGGCGGATCTGGCTGTGATATTCTTCCGAAAACATATTGACGATCCGCTCAATCGATTGATAGGCGTTATTCGTGTGTAATGTCGCCAAGCACAAGTGCCCCGTTTCCGAAGCCATCAGAGCCTGCTCCATAACTTCACGTTCACGAATTTCACCGACCAGAATAACATCGGGGCGCTGCCGCAAAGAATTTTTCAAAGCCACCGCAAAAGATTCCGTATCAACACCAATTTCACGCTGACTAACAACTGATTTCTTGTGTTCATGGAAATACTCAATCGGGTCTTCAATTGTAATGATATGCCCTTCAACATTGGCGTTACGATAGTCAATCATCGCGGCAAGGCTCGTCGACTTCCCTGATCCGGTCATGCCCGTTACTAAAATCAGACCACGCTTTTCCAGCGACAGTTTTTCAAGCAACACCGGAAGGCGCAATTCACTGAAAGAAGGTATCTTTGAAATGATGCGGCGAATAACCAGCGCTGCATTCTGTCTCTGGCGCAAAACATTCACCCTGTAACGCCCGTATTTCCCGACATCAAGCGACGTATTCAACTCCATCTTGATATCAAACTCACGGCGCTGCCGGTTGGTTAAGATCGTTGCCAGCACTTCATTGACCTCTTCGGCTGTCATCGGCTCGGACCGGATATTCTCCATCTTGTCCTCAACCCGCATTGCCGGTGGGAAGCCCACCGTCAAATACAAATCACTCGCCTGCCGTTTATCCATAGCAGTAAAATACTCTAAAATAACAGGTTGCTTCTCACTCAAAACGAATACCCCTCATCATTCCTGCCATCTTCATCATTTGGCGGCTTTTCATTGGCCGCCGGCGCATCGCCATTCTTATCTTCAGATTTATTTATACGGCCACCACCAAGTGATGCTGCGGCAACATCCGTATCCCGGGATTCATCATCACCATCATCATCCGTACTCTTAAGCAAGGCATGGCGGGCTTCATCCCGGCTGATCATGCCTTGTTCCAGCAAGGCACCCACCGATTCTTCCATCGTTGTCATACCGTAACGTGAGCCGGTTTGAATCATCGAATAAAGCTGCGCCACCTGATTTTCACGGATCAAATTTCGTACAGCATTTGTACCGACTAGAACTTCATAAGCACCCACGCGTCCCTGACCGTCAGCACGCTTGAGAAGTGTTTGTGCAACAACCCCCTGCAACGAACTCGCCAGCATAGAGCGCACCATTTCTTTATCGCCCGTTGGAAAAACGTCAATAATCCTGTCAACTGTCTTTGCTGCGGAGTTCGAGTGCAGCGTGCCCAGCACAAGGTGTCCGGTTTCCGCAGCCGTCAATGCCAATGATATTGTTTCATGATCACGCATTTCCCCCACCAGAATAACATCAGGATCTTCACGCAACGCGCTACGTAGCGCACGCGAAAATGACTTCGTATCTGTTCCGATTTCACGGTGATTAACCAGGCTCTTTTTCGACGTGTGAAAAAATTCAACCGGATCTTCCACAGTAATAATATGTGAGGCTGATGTTTCATTAATGTAATTAATCATCGACGCCAATGATGTCGACTTACCACTACCTGTCGGACCGGTCACAAGGATCAATCCTTTGTCCAGCTGGGAAAAACGACGCATAATCGGTGGCAGTTCCAGCTCTTCCATCGTCGGAATCAAAGAGGGAATGCTCCGAAACACAGCCGAGCTCCCGGTACGGGTTGTAAATGCATTAACCCTGAAACGTGCTTTTTCTCCAAAGGCAATGGCGAAATCCAATTCAAAATCGCGCTCAAACTCGGCGCGCTGATCTTCAGTCATAACCGAATACAACATGGTACGAATATCATCGCTTTTAAGCGGATCGGACTTGATCCGTTTCAACTCACCGTGAACGCGGATCAACGGAGGATTCTGCGGACTTAAATGTAAATCCGAAGCATTATTTTGCATTGTGAATGCAAGAAGCTGGGTAATATCCAAGATAATCTCCTCAAATACTGAACGAAGAAGAATTTTCCTCCGCCTCCAGTGTGCCGTTAAATAGTAAAAGAAACGTAAGCACAGAAAGGTTTTTGTCAGCTATATCAGAAAAAGTGCATATATCTTCAATATGCCGCTAAAAAGCCTGTAAATCCGGTCTTTTGCAGCAATAAGCAGACATAAAAAGATAAAATCAGGGCCGGCCCAAAGGGAAAGATAGGGCCTTTCCCTAATAAGCGCCATGCGCCACCCCAAAAAATACCAATAACACCGGATAATATAAAGAAAACAGACAGGTAAGACAGCCCCAGCCAGATCCCCGCGACAGCCAGAAACTTTACATCACCGAAGCCGAGCGCCTCCTTTTTCAGAACAAGCCTGATCACCTGCCCCATCACCCACATTACCAACGCATATATAAAGCCAGCGAACACAGCGCCGCCCACATGCGCGGCCAAATCAGTGCTCCATAAACCATCGCGCCATCCCGTCAGCGCTACAAACATCAACCCCATAACACCGCATATCAATGTGAGCTGATCCGGCAAAATCATCTTCTCTATATCAATCGCCAGCAATGCCACCAGAAACGGGATCGTTATCATCAGAACAAGACTCTGCACCTGCAGTCCCCACATCAGATATACAGCGACAACCCCCGCCATCACCAACAATTCTATCAGCGGATAACGCGCGGCAATCACCTCATCACAATGACGGCAACGTCCCTTGCTGCATATCCATGAAAAAAGAGGTACCAAATCACGCACACCCAAAATCGCCTGGCAATGCGGACAACGTGAACGCTCGGCATCTTCACCTTTTTTAGAAAAAGCCCACGACACACCGCGTGGCACACGCCACGCCAATGCCGTGGCAAAGCTTCCCAATAGCAAAGAAAAAACCAGAATAATGATAAATTCGACGGTCGGTGTAAACAACATCAACCCATCCTAACCACGCCGCAAAACTGACAAACGGTCATATATCTGCTCACGTGGAACGGAACGTCCGCCGCCATAAACAGAGTCCACTTCCAGCGCTTGCTCATAAAGCTTTATAGCCTGCACCCGGTCGCCTTTGCGATCGGCAACAATACCCATGTTAAACAAGTGTTGTGCATTTTTCGGCTCTAAACTTGCCGCCATCCCCAAATAACGCAAAGCATCATCCGCATGACCCAGCTCCGCTTCCGTCAAGCCCATCTGCGCCACGATACCCGCATTATCAGGATATTGCTCATGCAGGTTAATCAAACGACGCAGCGCCACTTCCGGATATTGCTCTCGCAACAGACCCAGCATATTCAGCAAAGCACCCTGATTGCCCTTATCTACAGACAGCAACTCATCATACGCCTTCAAAGCCATTTCCGACCGGCCAGCCTTCTGATAAGAAACTGCGCGCCCCAGCAAAATCGTGGGGTCTTTCGGGTTCCGGCTGTAAAGACTGTCATACATTTCAATCGCGGCCTCATACCGGCCCAGCTTCAAAGCACGGCTTGCCGATATCATCAACGATTCCTGCGACTGCTCGCTGTGCGTTTTGCGCACGACAACAAACCGGGACCCCGGTTCCTGCACCGGATCAACTTTCCGGGGACCAATGTCCCGGGTTGCCGGGTTCGTCGGAAGATTCATTTTTGATTCAAAATAATTATCCGACAAAGGTGCCTGTGCCGTATCCGCAGACGGTGCCGCAGTTCGCGGTTCCGCCGCAATAGATGATGGCACTTCCGGTGTTAGCGGCTTAGATACCGGTTCTTTTTCAGGAACAGGGCCTTCAACCTTCTGTACATCATTCATCGCCATCTCTGATGCAGGAGGTGCGCCCATATCTTCATGAACCGCCCATTCATCAACATCAGAATCCTCTATGCTAGGAGACGGCTTGAATTCATTTGCCGTTGCCCTTTGTCCTGAAGCTGCGTCTTGTTGAATAACTGGTTCCTCAACAGGAAATGCCGGTGGTTCAAATGCATCTTCAACAACCTGCACCTCTGTTACTGACTTTTCTGCAGCCGGTATCGGTAGCGGTGCAGCGGCAATCTCCGCGACAGGTTGCTCAACCGGTGGCGTGCCGAGATCTTCTGCGACATCATCGACAACTGCTTTTTCCAGTACAGGAAGCACAGCAGCCATATCATCCGGCATTGTAAAATCACTCTGGTCCCCAAAACCATCATCAAAAGCACTTTTAGGTGCTAGTGCAGGTGCTGGCTCTGGTGCTGCCGCAAACGACCCATCATCCTGATCCTGCGGTTGCTCAATCGGTGCGGGCATAGGTGGCATCGGTTCTGCCGGTTGTTGTGCTGGCGGTTGCAATGAAGGCTGCATCGAAGCTGTTGTAGAAACAGCCTGTGGCGACATGGGTGGTGCGCCACTACCGCCGCTCATAATAATATAACCACCGACTCCTGCTGCGCACACAAGCACAAGCACGGATGCCATCATTTTACTCTTACTGCTCTTATTGGTTCCCCCGTCCAGCAGATCATCATCAGGGAAAGATTCATCATCCCCTTCCGCGCCAGGCTCTTCGACGGGATCTTCAAAAACTTCATCGGCCTCCATGAAATCAGCATCAGCATCAAAATCCGTATCTTCACCGACAGAATAATCGCCTGGATCAGAGTCAACAAAATCACCAAGGCCGTTTACATCGTCCGATGCGTCGTCCGGTACACCGTCCGGAATCATCCCCGTATCTTCTGGATCATCATATTTGTTGTCATCTGAGCTCATCGTTCCGATATCCCCGATCTTATCATGAAGCTTAAAAAGTAGGCCGTTCCCTGAAATCTAACAGAAATTATGGCACAAGTGAATTATCAATCACGCAGCCTTTTTGTTATCTATAACCTTAAGAAAAGCTCTTTCAATATTAGCGTCCCCGCCCGCGTCACACAAAGCACCCGGCTTCCCTGTAAAAGCCATAACGCCGCCACTGAGAACACCCACACGGTCGCAGATTTCACTCATATCCGATAAAATATGTGAACTCAGGAACACAGAACGCCCCTCCGCCCGCATCCGCGCCAGCGCATCCTTAACCAACGTGCGGGCACGCGGATCAAGACCGCTCATAGGCTCATCCAGAATCAAAAGCGGACAGTCCGTCAAAAAAATTGAGAGCAGCCCCAGTTTTTGCCTCATGCCCTTAGAATAAGTCTGCACCCGGTTTTTGAGCGCGTCCGGATCGAGCATCAAATCCTCAGCACCGCTCATCATCTTATCTCGTGAAACTGCGGTACCGTGCAACTTCGTGGCGAAACGCAAAAACTCCTGTCCTTTTAAAAATGACGGCGGATCAAAACGCTCTGGCAGATAGGCAATTTTCTTTTTGCTGGGTGCGCTCGTCCGCTCCAGACCAAAAACCTTGATATCACCACTGTCCGGTTTGCGCAGACCAAGAACCGTTTTAATCAAAGTTGTCTTGCCGACACCATTCAAACCAATCAACCCGAATGTTTCTCCGGCCACGACATCCATATCCAGCCCGTTAATCACAGTCTTCCGGCGTCCGTAAGAAACAGATACAGCGCGTATAGATAATGCTGGTGGGGATGGCTCTGTCATTTTGCGCCTACTGCGGCACCCCTTCTCCGGGCAAGAAAATACGGTTATCCAGATTGAAACGCTGATGCGCACGCAATTTAACCGGATATATCAAGTTTGTAAAAGCATCAAACCACTTCACTTCGATAAAGTCCCTCTTAACGCTAATATCAATGATTTCCTTAGGGATACCTTCGGGCGTGATCCGCGTTCCATTCAACCATATAGTCCAGTTTTTCGGCCCCGCATAAGCAATACCACCCAGACTTATTTCCCGTGGCCCTCTGCCGCTTTCCGATGCCATGCCGGAACCGGCCGATGGCATATCCACATCATCGGGCGATTGGCTAGCACCACGCACACGGGCTTCCCGCAATAAAGAATGCTGCCACATCGTGAAAAACAAAGAACCAATCTGGCTCATATCCACATCAGGTTCGCGTACCTTACTGCGTCGCTGATACATCTCGCGCAAACTCAGAAGCAATTGCTCATCACTCAATATTTTATCTATGCCGGAAACAGAATCCAGATCATCAGCACCTGCGCCCGTCTCTCCTTGCACTTGCTCTTGCACTTGTGCCTGTGCTTGCCACGACATCAAGATAAACGCGGAAGCAAAAGCGCAAACCATACAGATCCGGCCCAGCCGTTTTAAAATACGTCCTGTCATCACGGCGTCCCTCCCGATGATCTAGCAATATCATCTTCGGACATCATGGTGCGCCAGTTAAACTTTATGCGCCCCTTCACCAGTAATGGCTCTACACCGCTTGTAATCTGCCGCAGCGTCACGTCATCAACATCAAGAATCCTATCCATATCAATCTTTTCAATCGAAACATGGCCCGGATAGGAATTTTCAAGCCAGTAAATAAAATTAAAGACATCAACATCATCCATGGCATCGATGTTCAAAGAAACAGGACTATTCACAACCGTATACCCCGTACCGACAGCCAGATTGTTGTTCTCTACAACCGCAGACTTAATGTTATAACGCGCAGCCAAAATTCTTGTATAATTCTGAAGCGCTTCAATTTTCGTCCGCGCCAACACGCGGTTCTGATCACTGAAAAAACCGATATCCTCAAGGTCATTAAAGCGGGATTTTTGTTCTTCTATTTGTGCGCGCTCCAACTGCAAGCGATCTATCTCAATGCGTTTGCTCGATACTTGTGATTTCAAGCTGCGCACGGTTCTCTCCAGCTTTGCATTTTCCGGCTGGAGGTACATATATATACCTGCCCCCAACACAGAATGTATGACGACCAGAACCGCCAGTATAAAAAATCGTTTGCTGCCGACGGCGCTAATCATTCCACAGCCCCCTTGATCCGTATGACCGCAATACGATCTTCAGACGCAAGCTCTTTCGCCGACTTCCCGGCTGTGCCTGTTATGCTATCAACATACTCATAGTCAGCAACATTCTTCTCAATAGTCACATCATAACCCGGCAAGGTCGCTATTAAACGCCGCCGCAGATTTTCAACTTCGCGAACGCCCATTTCCGGCTCCACGGTCGGCGGAAAGCTTAACTTCAAAGTGGCCTCTATGCCCGGCTGTGAAACGACCTCTGCGCCGGTAAACATATTCCCGTCACGGGGCTTTAAATTAGGAATATAATTCAGACTCAACCCGTCCAGCCGCAACTCACCGCCCAAGGATTCTCCGATACTGCCCATCAACGGCAGCGGCCTCATGCGCTCTTTTTCAAGAGCGTCAAACACCCCGATCGCGCCTTGCACCAGCTTGACATCAAAGCCCATCTTTTTCATGCGCTCGGCTTCCTGATCAAACTCATTCGTGACTGTCCGCAAAACCTGCTGCTGCGTTTCGGACTCATCGCGCATACTCAGCATCGCTTCTACGTTTTCCATCACCTGCCAGGATTGCCAACCCGCACCGAGAACCATCAAAAATATTACAAGAGAAGCAACTTGCCGGGGCATACTAATCCGCGACAACTCATCTGCTTTCATCGGCAACGTAAAGCGAGTCTTGCGCCCGGCCCATGCCACATAAAGTGGATCAGCCAGATTAGGGTTTTTCTGCCCTCCCAAAGCTATACCCAACGCGCGCGCCACTTCTGGTGCCGTCATGCTGACATAGTTACAAGGAATATCGATCAACTCTTCAAACGCAGCACCTTGTTCATGCCCGCACACTACAACGACATCAACGCCTTCCTCCGGCGAAAAACCAAAACGGGACAGATAGCTGATCGTTGCTCTGAATTCCTGACTAACATCGCGCGCCCAGGCCGTGGGATCGGCATCATCGCTCTCCGCAAGGGGTGTCATACGCGTCATGGCCAACTGGCCGTCGCGTGTTATCACCTGACGCAATGCGCCGCCATGATGCTGCCCGATAAAAATAACCCAACGCGCAGATTTTCTCTTGGACCCGGCCAGCTTTTTCGCCACAGCCTGCACCATATCCGCGCCCTCAATCGGCAGCAGATAAAAACCGGAGATCGATGACATGCACTTTTGTGCAATCGACATCGTTTTGTCCACCGGCTCGGACATCGGCACAGCTGAAAACAGATAAAGACCACCACCTTTTGTTTTATCAGCAGCAGCCCCTTTCCTCGATTGTTTAATCGCTAACGCGCCGCGAATGGGATAGGTGGGAAAAGCCACCTGCAACTTACGCTTGACCACGTTCATCTTATCCATCACGCCCACGCGTGGCATGCGCTGACCGCCTTTAAAGTGCTGGTCCGTCATGTCATTCAGAATGAGAATTGCTTTTCCACGGCATTCCTTCCGTATCAGTCGCAAGGCGGTTTCTTCAAAATCATCGCCGTGCCAAGGCAACGCCGCCAGCAACCGTACGGCACCGGGCATCACATTATAAATATGTAAGGCGTCATCCCCGATCAGAAGAACGCAGCGTGAAGGTGTAAGAAACGATAAAGCCATTAAATGATCCCGGACGCAAAAACGCGGCTCTGTTAGAAATCCATATCCTCAAAGCTGGAATAGATGGGCCCAAAGACCGCTATAGCAATCCATGCTATCATACCACCAAGAAACGCTGTAAGGAAAGGCTCAATCATAGCAATCAATCCCTGTACGGCCTCATCAACATCGTTTGTATAGAAGTCAGCCACCTGATCAAGAACGGATGTCAAATTACCCGACTCCTCCCCAACCCGCAGCATCCGCACAACCAAACTGGGAAACTCTCCGGACATATTGAAAGCGTCCGATAAGGGGCTGCCCGCGTGGACGCGCTCCTGAATCCCCTCCAGCGCTTCAATAAGCGCCAGATTGTCAACCGTATTCCGGGCCGCTTCCAATCCCTGCAAAACATCAATACCACTGGCAAACAAAGCACCAAATGTCTGGGCAAAACGGGCAATATTAATCTTCCGTACCAAAGGGCCCACAATAGGCATATTCAGCTTCCACAGATCAAACTGATATGCCATATTCTTTGATGAGCGCCGCAATATCTGCATAAATAAGAAAATAATAAACGGTGTCACAAGGACAATGATACCCCCATATACGGGCACACCAAACATATGGAACTGCGCCTGAGAGAAAAACGACGATGTCGCCATCAGGGCCTTCGTGTAAACAGGTAACTCCTGTCCTATATTGGAAATAAAGCTGGTGATCTGCGGTACAACAAACCACATCATAACAACAACCGTTATGATAACAACGCAAGTCACCATAATCGGATAGCGCGTTGCCTTGCGGATCTTGGCCTGCATCTGGTCGACCCACTTTAAATACTTCACCAACTGCCTGTAAGCGCCTGTTAAATCACCGGTTTCTTCTCCCGAAGCAATCAACGATACGTAAAGATTTTTGAAAACCCGTGGGTGACGCGCAACAGATTCAGACAATGAACTGCCGTCCGAAACATCCCGGCAAACATCCGTCATAATATCACGCAGGCCCGGCTGATCGGTTGTATCACGAATATCAGCCAAAGCATCAAACAGCGGCACACCGGCGGCTTGCATCTGCTCCAGATGCACAAAAAGCTGGATCAGGTCACGAACCTTCACCTTCTTTCCCATAGGTATAACATCCAGAAAATTATCGCGCCGGTCCAATGAAGCGCATTGAATCAGCTCAAGCTTGGCGCTTTGCAGCTGATTATATAAATCTATCTCGCTGACAGCCGAAATCACGCCCTTGACCGGGCGTCCACGACTATTCATGGCCCTGTATTTATAACGCGGCATAATCAGCTCTCTTCATAGCTCTTATCTCAGGATTTAATGTCGACCACATCAGAAAGAGACTCAAGCGTGGTGACACCATCAAGTATCTTCAGAATGCCATCGTCCTTCATGCTTTTAAAGCCTTTTTCCAGAGCTTTCTTTTTCAACTCGGCCTTCGAGCCGTTATCAGCAATTATTTCATCAAGATCTTCATCCATAAGCAGAATTTCCGCAACAGCACGACGGCCCTTATATCCCTGACCGCCGCAAACAGAACAACCACCCTGCTTTGCCTTGTAAATCGTCGGCGGATTGGCTGCATCGACCTTTAAAACGGCACATTCTTCCGCGTCCGGCTGATAAGGCACGCGGCATTCCTGGCACACCACGCGCACCAATCGCTGGGCAAAAACCGAGACAATCGCGCCGGCTATCATACCGGGCTTTAATCCCAAATCCTGAATACGCGGAATAGCGCCGAATGAATCGTTCGTATGCAATGTTGTATAAACCTGGTGACCAGTCATCGCCGCCTTCAAGGCCATCTCTGCCGTTGTTGAATCCCTGATCTCACCAATGAAAATAATATCCGGATCCTGACGCAGCAAAGCCTTAATCCCGTCAGCAAACTCCAGCACACCTTCCCGTACATGAGTCTGGCGGATCATCGGCAATGTGTATTCCACAGGATCTTCCAAAGTCTGAATATTCACATCCACCGTATTGATTTCATTGAGCATTGAGTACAAAGACGTTGTCTTACCGCTACCCGTTGGGCCGGTGACAATAATGATACCTTCGGGGCGTTCTTGCGCCCGCTTAATCTTCTCCAGATTCTCGGGACTAAAGCCGAGTTTTTCCATTGGTACAATGCTCTGACTCTGATCAAGAACACGCAGCACAATGTTTTCGCCATGCACTGTTGGCAGGGATGACACCCGGAAATCCGCCATACGCCCACCGACATTCATATGGAAGCGGCCATCTTGCGGCGCCAACTTATCGGCGATGTTCATTTTCGACATTAATTTAATACGTTGCGCGATTGCGTTCCAGTGTTGCTTGTGCAAAATCTGCGCCGTATACAACACGCCGTCCATACGATAACGCAGCCGTACAAAATTCTCTTCCGGTTCAAAGTGAAGATCCGATACGCCCAACTTTACCGCATCAAAAACCAGCGCATTCACAAGCCGGACAATCGGATGCATATAAGCATTTTCTTCCGTGACCGTAGACAGGTCAGGGGCTGTCCCCTCTTCCAGTTCCTGCAAAATAGCCGTGATCGAGCTTGCATAACCATAAGCCGCATCAATGGCCTCCGACATGATCGTCGGTGTCGACACAAGCGGCTTGATCGTTATGCTCTTCGGCAGAAAACGGCGCAGCGTATCCATAGCCACCACATCATACGGATCAGCCATAGCGACAACGGCAAAATCTTCTGTCAACGACAGCGGCAAAATCTGGTGCTTGAGCGCCAGAGATTTATCAATCAGGTTTAAAACCTCACTGTCCAAAATTGTATTCTTGGGATCGAAAACTTCAAAACCTGCGCTCTCCGCAAGAAACGATGTCAATGTTTCTTCGTCAATAAAGCCCAGCGCAACAAGCACCTCGCCCAGCAACTTCCCTGTAACCTTTTTCTCCTGCAAGGCCACATTCAGTTGATCTTCGGTAATAATCCCGCGGCTGACCAGACGATCGCCAATGCGTGTGCCCTGACCACTGGCACCGCCCTCAGCCGTACCAGCACCTTCACCAACACCAATGATATCACCATCGCCATCCTCATCGGCTTTCAGCGAACGCCCGCGCGGCACAAGATCGCGCGACGGGCCGTCAGCAGTATCACCCGGCGGTTTCTTGCCGCCAACGGGACGGCTCTCGGGCAAAGGCCTGTCCCCGGATTTTTTCTTATCCGGTTTGTCCGGTGCCGGCTTAACATCCTCTTCTTCCAGCATAAAAATAGGCTCATCCCCGCCGCCGCTTTCGGCGTCGGGGTTTTGCTTACCCATTTTACGTTTATCCTCGTGCTTCATTCTCATTTATGATCTTTCGTTCCGATACAGAACAAGAACATCCTCCCGCTATTGTAAGGTAAATCAAAAAGATAAAGAAAATCCTAACAATCACGCCGCGCCGGACAGCAAAATTTAAGCATTAAAATTCAAAGCATTAGGCGATGTATTTCGGAAATAGCCGGGACTACGCCCCCACTCTTTTTAAGCTTGCATTTCCTTAAAGAATGCTTATATTGCAGCAGATTGTTTTGTTATAAATGCGAGTGTAGCTCAGGGGTAGAGCATTTCGTTGCCAACGAAAATGTCGAGAGTTCGAATCTCTTCACTCGCTCCAATTATCTCCCACTTCCTCAAAAATACTTTTTTTGAACCCCCTCCCCCTCTTGGTGCATTATGAAAGCCTGACATTTGAAAGGTAACTGAAACTATGAGCACAAAGAAAAGTGATACTGGGCATGCACAAAATTGGCGCGTGGATTGAGGTTAATGACCTCATGCAAAGCGATTACAAATACCAAATAGCGGCTGTCGCCGGCGCAGAATTTGATGCGGGCTTTACACCGTATTTTACACCCAAGGAAATGCTGGAACATGGTGTTTTTGAAGGCAAATACATGAATGATTGCCGTGATGAGTTTCCCGATGATTGGTTTGAAAAATCTAAAACCAGCAGCACTCCTGACCCATCGCTAAATTACTTTAGTATCAAAAGCCGTCAATCTTTGGCGGTCTGGCAAAAGAAGGGGTGGATTATTGAACCTGACCCCAGAGGCTGGTTCCAATGGTATTGCCGCTACTATCAAGGGCGCAGACTTCCTGAGATTGATAATATACAAATCAAACGTTGGCGAGGTTTTGCCCGACACGCCGGGCAGATCCGGGCCCATTGTGATCCCGGGAACTTTCTATGCCGTCCGCGCCAAAGGCAAGCTTTGCTACAATGGTCATACAACCCGTTTATTTAAAAACTCGGAATAGCACCCGAAGAACGAAAGCGCGTGTTTTGGTTACGCCCTCATACATTATTTATAAATCAGGATAGCGTAAAACTCTGGGCCCTGGCCGTTAGATCAGCCGCTTCCCTTTTCATGAGAACAGCAGCGACTTCGTTTAATCCGTGTTTCTCTGCGAGTACACTTGCTTTGGAATATATAGTTTTTTCATGTTCGGTATAACCGCTGCTTAATAATCCGCCACCATGATATCTGTGTCTATCATATGATCCGGTAAGGTAAATGTCTGTTCGTGGATCATTGGCCAGCCTTAGGGCGACATTACCCGCTTTTGCTTCTAAGGCTGTGCTCAGTAATGGGTTGCGAGAAGAACTCATGCTGACTGCACTTGGTATCGCCGGGGAGTGCCAATGAAATATGTGATTGGGGTCAGGATTTTTGGCAAGTTCAAATATTTTTTCAAAGATGTTTACGTCATCAGTGAGTATGGCTTCTTTAAGTAGCTCGTCATAGTTGTCTGATTTAAATTTATCCAAACCCTCTGTCGAAGCCAGAATACTCTCAACAAGACTGTGGTCCTTATCCTTGATTGCTTGTGTAAGCGCTTTCAATTGCGCATCACGGTGCTTCTTAAGGAGCACTCTCTCCTGATGCTCATTCCAGCACTTTGTAAGCCATCCCATTCCAAACATCACAACCTCCATTGCTCTTTTATATATATGACAAAATATATACGACAAAGCAGAGAGGGCTGTCAAACTTAGTTTAAGCCATTGTTGAAAAGCCCTTATCAGGCTGCCTTTTTAATCCCGTAAAAATCGCAATACCAATTAACAAAAATCGGCAAGCCTGTACTGATTGGTGTTTGCGGGCTGTAGCCGAATACTTCCTGCGAGGCACTTATATCCGCAAATGTTTCGCGCACATCGCCGGGGGCCATCGGTGCCATTATTTTATCTGTCTTACGGCCCAGCGCATCTTCTAAAATACCAATGAAATCAAGAAGGTTTTCGGCGTTATTATTGCCGAGATTAAATACGCGGTGCGGCGCATCACCAATACAATATTTCCCCTGTGCAACCGGCGGATGATCCAACGCGCCTAAGATGCCTGCGACACAATCATCAATCCAGGTAAAGTCGCGCTTCATATCACCGTTGTTAAAAACAGTAATCGGTTTGCCTTCCGTGATATCGCGCGTGAAGGAAAAATACGCCATATCCGGCCTGCCCCACGGCCCGTATACAGTAAAAAAGCGCAAGCCTGTCGCCGGGAAACCGTAAAGATGCGCATAAGATTGCGTCATCAACTCACCAGCGCGTTTTGTCGCCGCATATAAAGACAAGGGTTCATTCACCGCATCTTCAATCGCAAAAGGCTGCTTCGTGTTACCGCCATAAACAGATGAGCTCGATGCATAAACAAAATGAGCCAACGCCTTGCAATGACGCGCCGCTTCCAACATCACAAGATGCCCGGCCAGATTGCTGCGCTCGTAATCATGCGGATGGGTCAGTGAATGCCGTACACCCGCCTGCGCTGCCAAATGCACAATCCCGTCAATGTCGGAATGATTTTTAAAAATTTCACCAATAGCATCCGCATCGGCAATGTCGGCCTTATAAAATGTAAAACCGCTAGCACCTTCAAGCTGCTCAAGACGCGCCTGCTTCAACATCGGATCATAATAATCATTCAGATTATCAACACCGACAACTTCAACACCCCGCGCCAACAAAGCTTTCGTCGTGTGAAAACCAACAAAACCCGCAGCGCCTGTCAAAAAAATCTTCTTCATCCCGTACTACCCTACCATCTCTGTAACCAGTTTTGAAACATCAGTACATTCCAGAGCCTGCAAGCGTGATTACCACGTCCTGCCAAATGCTCTGCCCAAGTTTGCCGTACCATCTGCGCATCCAGAAAACCATCCTGCCGCAAACGTCCTTCATTCAACAACGCCTCCGCCCAATCACGCAAAGGACCGGTTAACCAGGCGCCGACCGGGACAGAAAAACCCTGCTTCGGGCGCTCAAACATTTCCGACGGTACATATTTTTTTAAGACCTGCCGCAACAACCATTTACCTTGCTTGTTCCGGATCTTCATATCCAGTGGTAAACTCCACGCATACTCGAACACGCGCTGATCCAACAACGGTGCCCGCACCTCCAGCGATACGGCCATGCTCGCACGGTCAACCTTGGTTAAAATATCGTTCGGCAAGTAACAGATCGTGTCATTATATATAAGCTGCTCCGTGAAGTTTAATCCCTGCGGTTGCCACGCCTCTTGATGCAAAGGCATTTGCGGCTCTTGCGCACCCGGTACCAGCGCCTCCGGATTGAGCCACATCCCGGCGAGCGTCTCATATGCCGTTTGTGAGCTGTCCTGAGACAGAAACTCTCCTGCCTTGTGAAGCTTCTCACCGAAATGCGGCGTGCGCGGTGCCAACCGACCCAGCATCTCCGTTGGCAAAGCATGCATACCGCCACTTAACATCCGGCGCAGCGGTAACGGCAACCATCCTGCGGCCTTCCATATCTTGGGCGCATACAGATGCCGCGTATAACCACCCAGCATTTCATCGCCGCCATCACCACTTAAAGCCACCGTCACATGTTCCCGTGCAAGGCGACTAATCATATAAGTCGGAATTTGCGACTCATCTGCAAACGGCTCATCTGAAATCTCGGATAACTTCGGAATAACATCCAATACATCACGGGAGCTTAAATATAATTCATGATGCTCTGTGCCCAAATGTGCGGCAACGTCCCGTGCATAAGCTGCTTCATCAAAACCGGCCTCATGAAAACCAATCGTAAATGTTTTAACCGGGCGCGATGACAGACTTTGCATCAACGCGACAATTGCGCTTGAATCAATTCCGCCCGACAAAAAAGCACCCAGCGGCACATCGGAAAGCATACGCTGCTCAACACTGCTTCTTAAAATATCCTCAAACGCCGCGATCGCCTGTGCTTCTGTCGGTGGTGTCTGCTGCCGCGCCTCCATCACCTTTTCCGCCGGTGCCCAGTACGGCTCCATCTTTTCAATCAGCGGCGCGCCTGCCTGCATATCATCCATACGCAACGTCATCCGCATGCCCGGCAACATCTGCCATACACCGTCATATATAGAGTATGGCGCCGGCACATTGGCATAGCGCATATACAACGCCAAAACATCACGGCTGATCTGTGGTTTAAAGTCCGGATGCGCGTGCAAGGCTTTCAGCTCCGATCCGAAAACCAGAACATCCCCGGCCCAGCCAACATAAAGTGGCTTCTTACCCAACCGGTCACGGGCAAAATGGATTTGTTTTTCCCGCTTGTCCCACAACGCAAACGCAAACATGCCGCTGATTTTTTGCAAGGCACGATTTATGCCCCACACATCAAACGCCGCCAGCATGACTTCCGTATCCGACCGGCCCCGGAATTTTATACCCGCGTTCTCCAGCTCTTTTTTCAATACAGGGAAATTATAAATCTCGCCGTTAAAGACAATCACATAGCGACCGCTGTGTGATTCCATCGGCTGATGCCCTTCCGGCGACAAATCAATAATCGCCAGCCGCCGCTGCCCCAGCAACAAGGGCGCATCCGGGTCCTGCCACAGCCCTTCATCATCCGGTCCGCGATGGGCAAGCGTCGCCGCCATCGCCCGGCCGATATTCTGCATATCCTGCCGCGCGCGTTTTTGTCCTGTTTCAAAAAATCCCAGAATGCCGCACATCCCCTTCATAATATTGCGTTTTCCAGCTTTGGCAAGGGTTTATTAAGGAAAATTTAATCGGTAACGACTAGGCTGTATATAACCAAATATAATCAAGACACAAAAAAGCGAACGGGTGCGTAACAATGGATATAAAAGTTTTTCTAACAAAAAAGGGGCAAATGGCTTTCGCCTGCCAAGAGGGCGGTTTCAACAAAATCGTCACCGGCGTTGCGCTTGATTGTGCCTCAACCATGATATCACTGACACTGGAAGGGCTGGATGAGCCGCTGGAGCTTAACTGCCCGATCCATTCCGATATCATTGATCATATTAAAGACGACCAGCGCTGCGTCATGGGCTATTACCTTGGCGGAAAGCGTCTCGGTGCCTTCTTCGTGCCGCTGCAACTGACAAATTTTTATGAAGGAGCCCGCTAATGGACATGCTTGATCCTACTGGTGAAGCCGGCAACATGATGAATGAAATCGAACAAAGCGGGCTTTTTGGTCAACTGGCACATACTGCCGTTGTTGAACATACGCTTATGGCGACAACGCAAACGGCCTCAAAAGAGGATTTAGGCAGAAATCTTTCCGAACAGGAACAACGCGCCAAACTGGTGGCTGAAAGCACCCACGAGCAGAGCGGCAGAACGCTTGAGCAACGCAACGATCTTAGCAATAATGAAATAAATACAGCCCCAAAGCTTGATATTCCCAATCGCCTCGGCTAAGTAATAGGCCTCTAGGGAGGCATATATAAAAAATGAACATCGATCTTCTACTAACCAATCAGGGTGAACCCGGTCTCGTCAGTGACAAGGCTTTCGGCCATCCCGTTGCCGGCGTCATGTATGACGCGGAATCGGGTATGATGTCGCTGGAATTCAGCGATGCTGACTCATTGGAACTAAACATCCCTGTGGACACGGAAACCGGACAATACCTCCGTAACACCTTTGAAATTCAAGTCGGCATTATCGAGCGCGGCGTCATTGCCGACAACCGCCAGGTACCGCTTGTATTGCTGAATGACCCTTTTGGCGGCGGCAATGCCGGACACTTCCCGGTAGCACCGCGCAAATCAGTCATCGCCTTTGAAAGCTTTATGAATCGTTGCACAAACGGCCAGCCCGTTCACCGTGATGATCTGGGCGCTGATCTGCACACCTCCGGCAGCATTCTCGGCAGCGTCAGCCCCGCCGTCCTCCAGTTTGCCCCTCATCTGGCGCGGCAAAAAACAATGGAGGCATCCCCTCATCTTGCACCCTCAGCACCTGCCCCCGGCATGGGCATGGGTGGTGGTGGCAGCGCCGGCGGCAGTGGTGGTCCACAACGCCAGCCACAACGCCAGCCGCAGCCCCCGCGCAAATCCGGCAATACGGACGACAATTAGAGCCATAACCAGCCCCTCCTCCGAAATTCCTTGAGTTTCAGGGCCAAACACACCATATTGCAGTCCTTACACAAACAACGCCGGAGATACGATGCTTTTTGCCAACAAAAATGAAACCGCTGCACAAAACACACTAGCACCCGCCACCGATGCTATTTTCGATGTCGGCGCAGAACAGTTTGAAGATCTTGTCATGCGCGCGTCCATGGACACGCCTATGTTGGTAGATTTCTGGTCGCCGTCGTGCGGCCCGTGCAAACAGCTCATCCCCATCCTTGAAGCTGCCATACAAAATGCCGGTGGCAAAGTGAGACTGGCAAAAGTCAATGTCGATGAAAATCCTGAGCTGGCACAAGCCTTGCGCGTACAATCCGTACCCACCGTTTATGCGTTCTTCGGCGGACAACCGGTCAGTGCTTTTACCGGTCTGCGTTCACAAAGCGAAATTAAAACACTCATCGACCAGCTTATAAAAACAGCACAACAATCAAAGCCCGATGCGCTCGACATTCCGGCGACACTGACGCAAGCCGCAGAGTCCTTGTCGCAAAATGACTTCATGACAGCACAAAGCTTATACACCGCCGTTCTCGGTCAGGATGAAAATAATGCCGCCGCCTATACCGGCCTTGTCCGCACCCTGATCGCCGCTGGCTATACAGAACAAGCCCGCAGCATGGTTGACGATGCACCGGATGCCATCATTGCCAACCCGCAATTCACAGCCGCCAAAACGGCACTTGAGCTGGCTGAAAGCCTGCCTGCCAGTGCTGACCTCACAGGGCTTCAGGCAAAAATCGAGAAGAACCCGGATGATCACGCCACGCGTTTTGACCTCGCATTGGCTCTGTTTTCAGATAACAACAAGGAAACGGCAATAGATGAGCTAATCGAAATCATTCGCCGTGACCGCAACTGGGAAGAAGACAAAGCCCGCACCCAACTGCTTAAATTCTTCGATGCGCTCGGCCCTGTTGATCCCTTAACAATGGCCGGACGGCGAAAACTGTCCACGGTCTTGTTTTCCTAAGAAATTAGGGCTTTTCAAATCTGCCCAGTGCGCTACCTTGGTAATATGGATGCGCAGACAGCAGATATCACCCCGCCCCCCTTACCGGACACACTCCCGGTTTTCCCTCTACCCGGCGTTCTCCTTCTGCCTCGCGGTCAACTGCCTCTAAATATTTTCGAGCCACCCTATATAGCCATGGTCGACGATGCCCTGAAAACCAACCGCTTGATCGGCATGATTCAACCGCGCACAGATGACTCTCTTTATGAAACAGGTTGCGCTGGAAAAATTACCAGCTTCAGTGAAACAGACGACGGACGATATTTGATCACACTAACCGGGCTTAGCCGTTACAAAATAGGCAATGAAATTGAACAGCAAAACGGGTATCGCCGTATACAGCCGGACTGGGAACCCTTCACCCATGATTTTGAGGAAATAGATTGTCTTGACCTTGATCGTGCAGCCCTTAAAAACATGCTCAGCACTTATTTCGATGCGCAGGATTTACAATGTGATATGGACAGCATTGACACAGCGCCAGATGAAAAGCTAATCACCTGCCTGTCTATGATCTGCCCGTTTGATACCGGAGAGAAACAGGCGTTGCTGGAAGCAAAATGCTGCCGCGAGCGCGCGCAAAAATTTATGGCGTTGCTGAAAATGGCCGTACATGAAGACGGGTGCTGCGGCGGCGGATGCCACTAAAAAACGTCACTAAAATATGCCGATAAAGCATGCCGTCAAAACAAGGATCGCGCACCATGACAACAAAAACAGACCCCAAGTTTCTTGAAATTCTCGTGTGCCCCGTTGCACATGTACCATTGCGCTATGATGCGGCCGCACAGGAATTAATCTCCGACCAAACACGACGCGCCTATCCTATTCGTGACGGTATACCTATTATGCTGGCTGATGAGGCACGGTTAATTGAAACCGATTAAGAACTTATGTGCTTATCTACGTAACGCTGGCAAACATCTTTGAATTCCTTCACAAGCGTCTTACCGATTGGATTATCAGCTCCCGACATTTTCTGCGACACAATAACTGTAATCGCCTTATGCAGGTTATCCGCAATCACCACAATATCATCATCAATCGTTTGCAACATATCGAGGAAATTAAGAACCGTGCCCGCAGCTTCACTAACAAGCGGATAATTAAAAGTTGCTGCATTCGCTTTCAAATTCATAGTCGGATTTGTAATACTCTCGATAAGCGCCTTTCCATCGGCGTCACCTTCCCTTGCCTGCGCTGCCACAACTGCTGCCTGCAATTTTTCCAGAAATGGATTAGCAATCTCGCCAAAATCAATCTCAGTAGCTTCCATGACATCCTGCGCAGCAGCAATCTTCTTGCTATCAACATCGCCGGCACCGATCTTCTGGGCCAAGGCATTACTGGCGCGGATTTTTTTTACTTCCTTTTTACTCATACTAACAACCTTACCTAGCTATACTTCTCAATGGCCATAGCAACAATCTTCTTAAGCTCTTCCGCCTTCGGACCGCCCTGGTCCTTTATATTCTCTCTTAAAACAACCCACATCACATCCAGATGTGCGTGCACAATGATATGGTGCGCCTTATTAAGAATATCAATCTTCTGCGCAAACTCTCGCAAAGTCATGCCAAAATGCTGCATCAACTCATACTCGTACGTAGCCGCTAAATCTTTGACATGATTGGCGTTGTGATAAATCTTGTCGAGGTGTTTTTGCGCAGCTTCCTGCGTACCGGCGGCCTTTGCCTTATCCCAATGAGATGTCAGTGCGAGCAAAACCTTTTCAACTTCCGACATATAGAGCGCTTCTCGTTTTTCAACGACCGTTTGCGCACGCTTGACTGCTTTAGGATCAATACGGCCAGGGCCATCATCCACAGAAGACGCGCCCGCCTTCAACTTTAAACGGTTAACGCGGTGATATATTTCAACACCATCATCTTTTTTATCGTCCAGATTATCATCAGGGTTGCTCATGGAACTGCTTAACCTCCTCTGCTTTTGCTTTACGCCTATCTTCCCCTTGTATCTTTACGTCCTTACGACGTCTGTCCGGACCAAAAAAATCACTTATCTTTATAAAGGGGCGCGGATTATCCACCACA
>Ga0055584_100000996_pt1 | contig 27409 bp, 19 predicted proteins | sample OSDHelmetaG_FD_58716 | JGI IMG/M metagenome (GOLD analysis project Ga0055584, IMG submission 58716) | Pelagic marine sediment microbial communities from the LTER site Helgoland, North Sea, for post-phytoplankton bloom and carbon turnover... | ecosystem: Environmental > Aquatic > Marine >...
AATACTTACTAACACCCATAGAACTAACCAGCGACTTAATATCGCTTGGGCTATTCATGCAAATAACATGCTTCTCACTATCTGATAATGAGTATCCAACATGAGTCATCATGCCCTCAATTCGCTTATTAGCTTTCATAAAATCTAATTCATTCATAATCTCAAAGTAGTCCTAGCGGTGGTTATTAATTATATTTAACTTCTTTATTCTACCACAAACAGCATTTTAATCACGCTATATAAGAAAATTACGCACAAAAACACGCCCAACTACACTAAGTTTTTCTAACAATAAACCTAAAACCACACATTCAAGCATCGACTGGCATTAACAAATAAAACAAATAACCAATAAATATTGGCGAAATTAATCTCAAAATCAAACAAAATACAAAATCAATAAATTCAACAATAATAACTACTTAGTTAACATCCCCCACCGTGTGCATCAAACAAAAACACAACATGAAACAAACCAAAATCAACCGCAATAAAACAAACAAAACACCCTAATTCACCCTTAATTAATACCTAATAAACTAAAAATACACTCAAAATATAACCACAAACACCCACAAGCACCCTAAAACAAACCAAGTTAACCAATAAATATGAATCAATAATAACTACCATTAGTGCATAACCACTATAAGCAAGTACCAAATAACTACTAACTTATAAATAGTACTCACACAAGCCTATAAACCCACCATCAATAGATAATCAATACACCACCAATCAACAGAGCACTAAGTAAAGCCCATACCCATACGGATACACTACCCATTATTGCCTCAATAACCATACAAACTCACTTCGATATACAAACAATAAGACCCAAAGCTACCCCTGGCTTATTAATAATTCCCCATCACACCAATCAAAACTAACCATTATTAACGCTAACCTATACCTAACCCCCATAGGGAAGTAATAACCTCACAAAACCGCTCAAAAACATAAAACCTTAAATTAACCACCAAACAATCATCAATGTTATTTACGTTCCAACTACAATAACAACCATTCAATATCTTATTACTAAGCACTCCCACTTAATAATTCACATAGGAAGTCATACTTAAAAAATAACAAGTCATCACCACAAACTTTAAATTAAAAACAAAATAACAATTCAGATCCAAATAAATAAAATACCTTTTCAGATCCAACATAAACAAAAAAAACTCAACTTAGATCCAATTAATCAAACAAAATAATTTATTTTAATCATAAATAATCAATAAAAAACTAAAAAATAAACACAATTAGTCAGGCAGATCTAATTAACTAATGACACTAAATACCCTAAACTTAAATGCAAAATTCGTCTCAATCCATCCCAGGCCCCTAATAACTTAAATAACCATAACCCTCAAATGCTGGTGGATATTGATATTGAAACTACGCAAAAATCTGCAAATAATCATCTTTAATTAACTCAATTTCTTTACTAAATATGCCGGTTTTGGTAAAATGACTTATCGAATCAAACAGAGCCAATAAACATTGAAGCCACTAGTATTATCAGACAATATCGACATTCTACCTGACCTAATATCAGACTGTGATGGAGTGTGCCTAGATTTTACGACCGCTTTCATAACCTATATAGAGCAAGAACACGGCATAAAACCATCTACATATAACCCTATGTGCTACAACTACTCCGACTGCTTTCCCTCTATCCAAGATATACAACCTTACATAAAACTATTCCTACTTTCACCGGATAGAATAAGAAATATGCAACCTTTTAGTGGTGCTATCGAGTCCTTGTCTGCAATAAAACAAGCTGGCAAAAGGATAACTATCTTAACTGCGTGTGGAGAAAACCCCATCACTACAAATGCAAGAATAGATTGTTTTGATAATCACTTTCCTAACCTGGTTGATGATTTTGCATTCGTATCACTAAACGGTTCTAAGCTTAATACCCTAAAGAAATTAAACAAAAGCATTGTAGTTGATGATCTTTTTGATGTTTATTTAGATGCAAGCAACACTGGGCACGACTCAATTCTCGTAACAAGAAACTATAATAAGAAAGAAATAGAATTAAAACCAAACACTCGCATCAAGCAATTGACTGAGCTAAAATACTTCAAATAACCAATTTTCATTTTTTATTTTTCACCTCATTACGTGACACGCTACGCGCATCCCTCCATTAAATTTGTTAAATGACAATACCTAACTTTTATTATATTATAACGTGTTTTCGTAAAAAACAAAAAAACCACCACACAACAAACATAGATCCAAACACCTACAAAAACGATCCTTTGCGATCTTTTTAAGTAGATCATAAAGCCACAAAAAAACATCAAATAAAAACCACACGAATCAACGTTCTATATAAATTCGAATATTTTATTTTTCAATATGCTCCCCACGTTACTTCGGACGGTTTTAATATGGGGAACGCATTATTCGAAATATGAGGGAACGAGTGGTTGTTTGATGGTTAAATGGAGTGGAAATAAAGCTTCTTTGCTCTACTATTGATATCACCTATATATAGTAAAGGAGTGTATTTCGATTTGACACGTCATCCGTTGATACTTACCAATTGCCTGATAATCTATTAGTACCTAATTTAGTCTACGCTTCATAATCACATAGTGCCGTAAATACTCGCACTATTTCAATTAAATGAAATAAGCCTTATTTTTGAGCAATAAAAACAAATTGAAATTATTTTACTTTTTTTTGTTACGATTCTGAATTCTCTATTAATATGGTCTTTGCTAACTAGGGAATTGCAAGGAAGCCTCCAAGTCTTTCCTTAAAGAGCAATCATGATTGTATATTTAAAACAAAATGGAGTTCGACATGAACATGAGTAAAAAAAATAACCACATCGCATTGCGTAATTCAGGCGCTAAGAAATCAAAAGGCTTTACGCTTATTGAAATCTTAATCGCTACTGCGATCATTACAATTGTTGCTGCGGTTGTTGCACCACTTCTTACTGAAGTAAAAGACAAAACAATCGTTGTATCTCAAGAAATTCAAATGATGCGTACAGCACTGGCTAACATCGATGACCGTTACTGGGATGAAAACATCGATACGAACATGGATAACACTGAGTTATTAGCTGGTAATACAATTCCATCAGCTTACCGTAGCACGGGTACAGACAAGATATACAATCTGTTCGGTGGCAACATTACAATTGATGGCCTTGATTTTGACGGCTTAACTTGGCAGACAGAAAAAGTTCCATCTAACGTTTGTACTAAGTTTATCGATGATGCTAAAAACCTTGGCTTCGAAAACGTAAACGTAAATGGTAACGACGTTCAGTACTCAATTGCTAAAAATGCAGACTTCACTACTGCGTGTACTACTGCTGATGATGAAATAACTATCACATTCACTCGTACGCCATCTGCTTAATCTAAAGCATCAATTTAAAAGCCGCTAAAAGCGGCTTTTTTGTGCTCAAAATAAATTCACAATCTCTATTTAAGCCAAATAAAAAACTACGGGTACACTAAGCTTTCATATCTACCCAACACGCATGCTAATTATTTCATCAAGCTTTAAAAAAATAAAGACTGAAAATAATAGATGTCAATTTCGTTATAGTAATTACACACCCCAACAACTAGATTAATTTATTTCTGTTAGAAAAATGAATATCAAAAAAAACCACCAGCATATAACTAAAATATAAAGTGGGTAATATCACTACTCTGAACTTATAACCATAATACGGTAGATGTTGCAATTACAATGTTTCGACAATTCACCAGAGAGAAACTAAAGATGATAAAAAAAAGACACAAAAAAACCACAACAAAGTGGCTTTTTCGTTAAGCTTATACGGTGGTAAGCTATGAGTTATTACTCAATTAAGATAGATGGACAAAATCCTCTCTTCTTGATTTTTATAATTACACACATATTTTTACGAGTCAAATCTTTTTTATTTAATAACTGTGTTAATATGCAATATAAACCAACTCGCACCTATGAAAAGGATCTTTATGCGTAATCAACAAAAGAGACAGCAATCTGGCTTCACTCTTATAGAAATAATTATTGGGGTTGCTATTGTTGCCATCCTTCTAAATATGCTAAATGGTATCGTAAGCTATTACAACAGCGAGCTTAGAATCGAAAGAGCCTCATCTTTAATCGCTAAAGTCCCTCTCGCTGTTCAAAAAAGAAGTGCTCATGACGGGTTTCTATTCACTCATTGGGATACTAATGGTGGTAGAGCTGCAACAAATAGCACTTTATCTTGGGAAACAGAAGCTGAGTTTGAGACCTTCCTTGGTGACTACCTAGTTGCTCGCTCTCATCCTGGTTGTGGTAACTTGACGGACGGTTGGAATCCTCTAAATGGAGATGGAACACCTGTTGACGGGCCAGAGTTGTCAATGGAAAAAACAGCCTTAATCGGATGTAACGAGCTTCGTGGAAAAAAACCATTCAATGTTGATTTTGCAGCAGCACTATCAGACGAGCCAAATGGCTCTATGGGGAAATTTAGATTTTACGTTATAACTGAAAAAATTGATTTTGAAGGTTCCGACGCTCCAGATAACAATATCCTTAATTTCCAAAAACTTCAAAAGCGTCTTCTTTTAGATCTCCAAGACAAAGCCAATGGCACTCCTTCAGTTTCTTTTGGATTAGGAAATGACTACGAAGATATTGATGATGACACTTACTACACCGCGACTCAATGTGAAGATGAGTTGAAAAACGGTAACAGTTGCGACATAGTTATTGAGATTGATTTTTCGGGCGATTCAAATGGTCAATTTAAAACAACTAACAACAACAACTCATTTGTTGACGATGTTACATTTAAAAGCTCTTTGGCCGACACATTAAAACAACAATGTGCTTATTGGGAAAGAGATACTGCTTCAGCTAATGGTTGGACAGGTTCAATGGTTGATTGTGCAATAAAAGCTGGTGCCGGTGATGACGATGTTCGTTTAGTTTTTGATGCAGCTCAAGCTTCTGAGTTCATTGTTACTTCAGAAACTGATTTAAACTACTTATGCGATCTTTACGAGCAAGAAAATGTTTCGGGGTTGGGTGGAGCTATAACTAACAACACTACACCTACTGGACAAACCCCATGTGGAATACTAAACAATGGTGGAGTAGTTCAACTAGTGACAAGAGAAGCACACGTTGGACGCGTTTACGCAGACGAAATAGTTTCAGGTCCTATTTTTGCTAATCAACTGAATTTATATACTAGCGTAAGTGGTGGATTAGTAATACAAGCTTTTAACGCAGCTCAGAATGCCACAGTTTTTGTAGTTGATAACCAGGGTAACTTAGAAATGCAAGGTGATCTAGGTGTCGATGGTGACGCAACTGTTAGACAAAACTTAACAGTTGAGGGAGACATCCTTTCTCAAGGTAATTCGAACTTTGAACTTAATGTTGGTAATTCAGCCGTATTCGGCAGTTCTGCGGGCACAAGTGGCGGACTAACAATGAGCCGAAATGGCGCGGGAACTTTCTCTATAGAGACTAGAGGTGTTTCTTTCGAAATATTAAAAGGCAATAATGGCGAAGGGATTTCTCTGAACAACAACGCATCTGGTGAAGTGGAAATCGAACTAAAAGCCAATGGTGGAGTTCTTGCCGCTGATGGAACAACAATACATGGCTCTAAAAGTTCTTTAATGGACATCGACTATTCCAGCTTTACAAATCCGGCTGCTAATCTAAAAAATGGAACATCAGAATTTATAACGGGGGATTTGGCGAAAATGCTTGACGACACCTCATCTCCAATACAGATAGTTGGCATTGACAGGATTGAGGGAGAATTTACGGTTCTTGAAAAACCTAACTGTCTTTGGTTTATGGACGACTCGTTATACACAAACAATCCTTATAGAGAACTAATTGACTCTGGCTCTGTTGATCCTACCGCTGGTCGAGAACTTGCGAGGCTTGTTCTTATACCTATGTATTTCAAAACTTATAACTCTGCTTTCGGTGACAATCAAATATTTGCTCAACACGCTTCTCACTCTTCCAGTTCTACTTGGGATATTTACTTATACATGAGTGGTGAAGGAGCTTTTGGTACGGGCGCAAGAGAAGATGGTGCTGGTGGTTCATTAGCAATGACAATGTGTGATTATAGTGGAATTAATTTTTCAAGACAAAGCATGTAAAATAAACTACAATATCAAACTAGTAATTGGTAGGATTTACTTTCCAAGTGAATTCTACCAAAAACCCTTAGGGACAGAGGTTTATCAATGAAATTTCCAAACAAAAGTCTTACCACAATATTTGTATGCTTAGCACTCACTGGCTGCATGAGCACAAAGAAAGATATAAACGAAGAAACACTATCTTTGTATGAACAAAACATTCTAAAAGAAGACAAAAGAACAAATGAAATTCTTTCCAAAGCAGCTCTATTAAGTTCAAAGAGTCTTGCCGTGTTTGTCAGAACAGAACAAGCAGCTATGCAGAAAGAGCTTACCGCCGAACAAATTAGGTTAGCCCGCTTCGAAAATAACTATGTCCATGTAAACATGGAGCAAGTTGTTGAATACGCCTGGTACGCAGCTCCAGAAGCATTGATGGTAGCACTAGCCTCTAATGCTGGCTATGAGTTAATATATGACAATGAACGCCCACCAATAACTCGCGCAGTATCTATCAGTAGTAAACCAAGAATGATTGAAAATTACTTTGATATAATCGAACAGCAATCTATTAATAATGGTTATATAAAAGATATCATCATTGATGATAAGTACGGCGAGAAGTCAATTAGAGTTATTTACGCAGACTTTTAAAAAGGATTTTATATGTCTACCAAATTCAAGTTATCTTTACTTTCCGTAATGCTCCTAACTACTTCTCTGAATTGTTTCTCTGCTGAGGAAATTAATGCAGATGAAGTTAATGAAGAAAGTAAAGCCAAAAATACAGAGTATGAGCTTAATAGTGACGAAAAGAAACTATTAGACAAAACAACATACTCATTTAAGGCTAATGAGTTAAAGGATTTGTATGCCCAAACATCTTTAAATAACAATATTAGCTTTGATAAGCGATACATGTTAAATGAGCCTTTGTCATTAAGGGAAGTACTGAACTTCAACCACCCTTACTTAAATACACTACTGTCCGATTTAAATGAAGGTGATCGAGATGCTATTCTTGAGGCTACACGACTCAAGGCTGCTAAAGATCAACGTCACAAATCAATTCTTTTGACTGCAATGAAGTTTGCTACAGATTCAGCGTTCTACATGAAGTCACGTAGTTACCATAAAAAATTAATGGGTCCACTTCATTCTGTTATGACTGATATATTTCCATTTCCAGCACTAACTCTTGAAAATGGCGAAATTAGACCACCTGTGATTGAAGAAATTAGTTACACTGTTGAAATTGAGGACAAAAGAACCAAGCGTAAGATCAATAAGCGATACCGCATTGATCAACAAGCTCAAGTTATGAATGCGCCTCAAACGTACATGGACTTCTTCATGAACTTAACCACGAACAAACCAAAAACGCCAAATGTATACATGCTACCAATCACTGAAGAAGAATTAGAGTTTTGGCGAAAGGGAGTTCTTAATGGATGGTCTGAAGGTAATAGATTAGCTAACGAATTAATTCGAGCTAATATCAGAGAAGCCATGAGAAACTTCGTTGGGCAATTAAGATTTCATTATTTAGCTAGTGCAAATATAATATCTATGCCAACTAGTCAAAATGTGAATGTAGGTACTAACTCAAATGGATATGCTGTAAACATTGGCGAGTCCATATTTGAAATAACAGATCTACCTAGATTCAATGATGATGAAATTAAGTGGTTGGCTTTACCTCAAGTTGACGACATATTTAATGAATTAACCAAAGATGATGTGGACTATCTTTCTGATAATTTATATCAATCTGGAGATTTAAAGTAATGGCCGGTAGAGTCTTTGATCTAAGAAAACCAGAAACATTACTAATTCCAGATGAGCTTGATGATGACTTGCGAGCTCATGTAAATGAAAGGGTTTTCAAATCTATTTTGATGTGGGCTTACAAGTTAGATGTATCAGACGTTGCATTCCAAGAAGGTATGCCCGTTATGATAAAAAAGAATAATTTAGTTTTCCCTATCTCTAAAGCAAAAATAACATCAATTTCTATATCGAGATTCATAGGTATTATATATGGCTCAAAAGAAGGTGATAATAACGCTTTTCAACGAGTGCTTAGTGGTGATGGGACGAATTACTCTTACAAGTTCACAATATCAAAACCTGGTGAAGAGCGAAGGGAAATTCGATTTCGTACAAATGCAATCCGAGATGGATCTGACAACACTGGCTCCATAAGGTTAAGGCTTAACAACGAAACTATTTACACTTTAGAAGAAATAGGGTTAAGTCCTGAACATGAAATATATAAAAATATGTTTCCGACGAAGGGGATGGTTTTAATTACCGGGTCTGTGGATTCTGGTAAAACCACATTAATATATTCTTGCCTAAGGCATTTCATCGAGTCAAAACAAAGACCCGCATTCATTGATACTTTCGAAAACCCGATCGAGGGTAACTTAAAAAAAGTAGCGATGAAGTGTGAAAACTTCCAAGTAGTAGTTAATCAGTGCCCCGTTCCTATAGGTGTCAAATCTTTCTCAGGAGCCATACCTGAAATACTTAGACGTAATACCGACATAACGCTACTAGGAGAAGTTAGAACTTCAGATGAAGCTATTGGTTTGATACAGGGCACATTAGCTACTGGTAAACTAATGCTGGCAACTCTTCATACGGATAGTGTGCCGGTAACATTCAGTAGATTACTAGAAATGCTACGAATGGACAGTGAAGCAAAAACGAGATCTATGGTTTTCGACTTAATATCTAACCTATCGATGATAGTTTCTCAAAAGCTATTAACTACAGTTGAACTAAAACGTATTGCTGTAAATGAAACTTTAGTTTTCACTAGAGAGATTCAAGACAGATTGAAAAAAGTTGAAATAGAACACATAGCTAAAGAGATTGCCTTAATAATGATTGAGTCGGAGAATACAATGGTTCACAAAGCCAGACGCTTTCATAAAGAGGGAATACTTTCAGATGAAGTATTCTTTAATTTCGAAAAAGATTATTCTTACTAAAAAAACAAGGGGGAGTTATGGCTAGTGGCCAAGCTTTCAAGGAGAAGACATTTGATGTCCGAGCTGAATTCATATCCAGTAGAAAGTCATCATTTTACACTTTAAGTAACCGAGTTATAGTGCCTGGACTTTGGATATCATTATTGGCCTCGATACCAATATCTTTATTTCCACTTTTTTTAACTCTTTTTTTTATTGTTCTTGAAATTGTGATAAAATACATTTTCAGAACGACTTTCGCAAACTTATTTAGATCCGCATGGTTCAAGTCTTTTGGCTCTGAGCGTAAGGGAATAAAAAATTAATCAAGGATGAATTGTTATGTTCACATATCAAAAAATCACAATCTCTGTGCTGCTCGCCATCGGGATTACTTCCTATGCTCATGCAGATCTTATAAAACTTACCGACTCTGCAACTTTACAACAACAGCAAGGGCAAAAGTATTTTAGTCAAACCGGTATCTCCGGTGAAAAGGCTAAAGTCATCGAAACTGCGGGTGCAGACCTACTGTTAAGCATTGCTGTAAAAACAATCGTTCCTGAATCTTGGATTATAAACAAGTCAGGGAATTACGAAAATGCTGTTATATCTTGGGGCGGCGGTGTTAGCTGGCCAATAATACTGAGAAACATAGCTAATAACGAAGGTATCTATGTTCATCTTGATTGGGTTTTGAAAACCGTAACAATTAACGTACCAGGTCAAACCGAAAGTGAAAGCACTCTCGCGAACAATAATTCTGAAGTATTACAATATGAACGACAAGAGTTTAGAAAAAAGCAACGTCAAACTTGGGATGTTAGAAATGACGATCAAGCAAAACTTGCCAATGAAAGAAAGCAGTTTTTCGAAATGACTAACCGCCAAAAACAATCTCAAGTTGCTAATCAGAAATTTATATCTGAGTTGAACGAAAACAACGAAGAGATTAAGCGAAATAACGACAGCTTAAAAACAGCTCTTGAAAAAGAGGTAGAAAAAAACAAAATCCTTATTAGTAAATATAGCGTTATTGATGATTCTATCGTTGAAGAAAAAGACAAGCAAGATGCCGCGCAGTTATTTGTTGACTATAAAGACTCTTGGGTTCTACCATTTGATTCTAGTTTCGAGTACTATATCAAAGGTGGTCACAACGACTTTATTGAAACTTACACTCCAGCGACTTACATCGCTAAAACTGGTAGTATAAAAGAGGTCCTTGAAGTTTGGGCCGAGAAAGTGAATTGGAGCATTGATTACCGAGCAGGGATTATGCACAAAAATCCTTACGAAGTTAGTTTCAAAGGTTCATTCATTGATGCTAGTCGTTCTTTGGTTTCAATATTTGTTGATTCAAAGAGACCTATTGATATTGTATACCATCCTGATGTTATTGTTGAGATGGACGATGGAACAAAACGTAAAGGTCTTGCAATAGTAACTGACCTTAACTACAACAGACGATAAGGATTTCGGACGATGCTTAAATTAAATAAAATTGCTTTAGCTGTTACATTAGCGAGCTCAGTCACCCTAGCTGGTTGCGCAGGGACTCATGCGCCAGAGACTCAGGCTGCTATGGATAGAGCCGAAGGGGCTTTCAAAGGCGGCTTTGAGGCGCAACGCGCAGCATACAAACCTATTCGAGATCGAATCGGGCGAATTCAGACTGGGCAAGCTTATCATGATGTTGATAACTACACGCTGATTGAAAAAGATAATCGCGTGTTACCTGAAGTGTTTAATAGTGAAAGTTTTATTCATGATGAAAAAGGTGGGAAGACGCTTTTTACACTCGATGAATTTTCAGCAATGATATTTCAAGCTTACGGCGTTATTGTTGATGTATCATCTGCGGACTTATTACTTTTAGACAAATCCAAAGAAGATGACAACCAACCTTTACCACCAAGTGCTTTTGCTCAAAACCAAGGTAATGCTATCAATGGTGATTCAACTGGAAACTTCGACGCCGTAGACTCAATTTTAGGCGATAGTGTCCAATCAAAATCAGACAGAGACAATCTTCTTCTTAAAAAATTCAGTTATTCTGGTGACCTTCGAGGCTTACTTGATTATGTGACCAAACTTAATGGTGTTAAGTGGAAGTACGATCCTGATTCTCAAAGAGCATACATGTACATGTACGACACCAAAATGTTTAGCGTATATGACTTTGGTGACAAGATAGAACTTAAGTCAGATGTTACAACTCGTTCTTCACAAGAAACTGAAAGTACGACTGGTGGCTCTAATAGCAGTTTTAGTCGAGAAACATCAACGACAGGTTGGGATAACATTGTTGATAACGTATCATCATTCCTTTCGGATACTGATTATAGCAAAGCTACATTTGATAAAAAGACAGGTTTAGTATCTGTAACGGACACTGACTTTAATTTATCTAAAGTCAAAAGATACATTGATGATTTAAATAAAGCGACATCAACAGAAATAATTATTGAGTTTAAAATTATTCGTTTTACTTACAGTGACGCGAACAATAACGGTATAAATCAAAACGTATTAAATAGTAAACTACAAAATAATTTATTGGGCAACTTTGATATCAACTTGGGAGCCGGTAGTTTGTCTCCTAACATATCAGGCAACCTGGGCGCGTTCCAAGAGTTAATGCAAGGTAACTTCCTGTCTATTGCTACTGAGTCTCATGAGTTACTTATGGGCTTCTTAAATACAGTTGGTACGGCTGAAGTTTCTTATGAAACACAAGTTTCTATAACAAACAATGAAGTATTCAGTGATCAAGAGCAAAGAACTGAAGAGTATATTGCTGAAATCCAACGAGACGGCACTGGATCGTCATCAACAACCGATACTATACAAAGCATATCTACTGAAAGAGATGAAGCTGTAGATGGTATTAGCGTATCTCTGCAACCAAGAATTACAGGTGATAACATCGAAGTTAAATACACTGTATCTAATGCTGATTTCTTAGGTTTGAAAGATGCTGGGTTAGGCGCTGGATTCGAAGGTGTTAAACTTAAAACTCAAAATGCTTTAAATCTAAATCAAAAAGCTCAAGTTTTAAACGGTATACCTAAAGTGATTAAGTTTACCCATCGCTCAGAAGTGAGTACTAGTTCACAAGGATTTTTTGATGACGCATTCTGGTTCTTAGGTGGCAGTGAATCTCGCGAAAAAACCAAAGGTGCTACTATTGTGACTATGGCCGCTTACTACAACAATTAATTAAATGGGGTTTCCTATGAATAACACGGAAGTTGCGAACCGAAAAGTAATTCAGATTGGCGAAAGAAAGGTTCTTATAGGATCTCGTTGGGATTTAGAAGATAGGGCTGTTGGCCCTTTGCTAAATCTATCTCTTCGTTCTAAAGCTTCAAAGAATGGGCTGCATTACGCCAGCACCCATTCTTTAAGTAAGAATACTAAAACGGGGTCGACCCAGTACACTTTCTTGAGCGAACAAGATGTTAATTCTGAATCAGAACTAGTAATTGCTGAGTCAATAATTGCCTCTAACATTAAGAATTGGATTGATAAAGAATATTTAGATTCGTCTACGATACTAGTTTATTCAATTAGAGACAGTGAAGTAATAAACGCTTTTGACTCTAAATTCTGGATTTTACCAATAGATTCAACTGGACGAATTGAGTCTGAAAACCAAGGCATTGTTAGTGACCGATATTCACTAAAAGAATCTTTAGATCTATATTCAATAACAACTGAAAAGTTCAACATTATTTATGTCGAAAAAGACACATTTGTTGCTGATGTTATTAATGAATATGATGGAGAGCTCAATAGTTCAAGCGTTATACCACTTAAAGAATTTGTTAAAGTGTTTAACGAAAGTGAATACCAAATTAAAAGGATATACAAACCATCTCCTTTTAAAGCTAAAAAAGTGGCTATTGTATCTTCCGCTATTGCAGCATCATTTGTTGCTTGGGCTGGCTTTTCCTACTTATCACAAATAGAGTCTTTTGATTTCTTCGAAAGCCAAGAAAAAGTTGCTAAATTATCTGATAAGAAAAATACTCTTAGGGATTTAGCCACATCACTGAAGTCATCGTCATCTTCTTGGACCAATGAGTCGTTTAGAGAGGAAACCCTAAACCAGTTCATTGACGGGTTAAAATCAAACCTCTATGAACCATTTGAGATTGCACTAATAATCCAAAAGATAAACAACACACTTCCATTGCACGCAATGGAATGGAAACTTGTCAAACTTAGCTATCAAAATAATTTATTTTTTGCTCGCTATGAAAGAATTCAAAATGCTCAAGGTGTTTATTACATACTGGACGAGTATATTGAAGCTCTGGACAATACTGAGGAAGATATTCAAATAACACCTTTCAACTTACTTGATGATGGTGAAACTAGAATTTATACAATAACTCCAATACAAAAATTAAAAAGAAAAGAATTAATTTCAAGTATGGATGAAAAGTTAAGAAAAGAAAACGAACTCGAATCTAAAGTAAGAAAAGATGTTAAAGTCGTTTCTGATAGAATAACATCACTAACGGATATTTATTCAAAATTTAATGAATTGACATTTATTGAAAAATGGATAAAAAGAAATAGCATTGATTTACTATCTGACGCAAAGGCGCAAGAAACCTCTCTTGACAGTGCACTCTCTAAGCTCCGTAAAAGCGAAAAGAAACTTGGTCAATTCGAAAAACTTGAAGTTCCACAAGAGTTGGTTTTAGGGCAAACGATAGATTTCGTAACAATGCTACAGATAGACAGTTTTTTCAAATGGTCTTTTCCGGCATTTACCCGAGGCTACCCTGATTCGAAAACTCTCAACGATAGAACGAAAAAAGTAAGAAAAAGTAAAAAAAGTAAAAAAAGTAAATCGAAAAACTCAATCAGTGATAATATCTACAAACAAGCAATCGAAAGTTATGATGTAGTAATATCTACTCGTGATAGTGAAGAAGAAGGTAAAGTTCAATCTTACGGCATATCTGATATGATTCAGTTAGGTAATTTGATAAACAAGCCTTTTGTTAATGTCGATCTTGTAGACTATGACAAGACTAGTGAACAATGGAAGTTCGAAATTCACTTCCACACACAAACTCACGAGTACGCAAAACGCATACTCCAAACAAAAGACAAGGAAGTTAAATAATGAAATTTAGCAAATTAACTTTATCAATCGCTATCGTGACGGTATTATCATCAGGACAATCGTTTGGTGCAAGTAGTGAAAAAAGTAACAAACTTCACGAACAAGCACTTGATTATAAAATAGAGTCAGACACAATCACGGAACAAGCAAAGATCGACAAAGCCAAAAAGAAAATGGTAGTCCGTGATGGTTTTCGTGACGAAACAGTAATGAGTAATCTTGAGCGAGATGCAAAAGATTCTACCATTGGCCTAGTTTCAACTAAAATGGAATTAAAGAAGGAGCAATTCATTCTTGATAACGTTCCTCCTGAAGTTATGATCTCTGGTCGTGATGCTGTTGTTCAGTATATTGAAAATAATTTCGTAAACAACTCAGCCAATAGCCCTAAAGAAGCTAGTGTAAGCAAAATATGGGGAAGTACAGACAAGGCTTTATCTATACCAAATTACTCTGAGTGGGAGCCTGAAGTAAAAGCGGTACCTGTGCCTATGCCGACTTACATTCCAGCACCAATTCCTGAAATCAAAAAAGCTACTGTACTTCCAGTATCAAGTGATGAAAGGCAAGCTATGGCTGAACTCGGTTTGTCTCAAGATGAAATAGATTCTCTACTTGGTAAGAACTCTTCCGACAAAACCGAAGCACAAAAAAAATCCGAAAAAGAAGCTGAAAATGACGACCCTAATGAAGTTGATTCAAACGTAATAATTGACAAAATTGAAGTTTCAAGAGCTGTTATTATGGGTGAATTAACTAGAGCCAACGTAAAAATAGAAGTTATGGTTATTCGTGGGTCTCAAAAGAAAAAAGTAATTAAAAGTTTTGAACAAATAAAACCTGGCTTTTTATTCGAAATAGATGGGACGCGTTTCGAATTCTCAAAACTAACAAAAACTTTAGTAGTCTTCGAAAACCTTGACAACCAAAAGACTTACAGAACATTGCTTAACTAAAATTAGTTTTTCATAAAACAAAAAGGATTTCGTAAATGAAAACAAATAATATTTCAAAAAGAAGTGGTGGGTTCTCAACTATAAGCGATATTCCATCGAGATATCGCCACTTCGATTTATTGAGAAAAGATAAGTTAATCCCAGAAAAGCTAAAAAACAATATATTTGCAATTGTAGATTCAAAAACGAATGAAGGGTCGTCAGTCCTTCTTTTGTCTTTCCCTACGAAAGACGTAACTATTAACGAAATAAAACCTGTCTTGTCTAATGTAGTAAATACGTTTCGTCAAAACTCTAACTACAAACCATTTAATCTAGTTGTTGGTTCTATACAAAATGAAAATTTGTATGAAATAGTAAAAAGAGAGTTATTGAATAAAGATGCGGGTTTATCTACAAACAAAAGTGCCGAATCTGGTAGTCACATAGCAACTGCTGAAGAATTTTTATCAAGAGCCATGAAATTGAAAGCATCTGACCTACACATAGAGTCAAATGGCGAAAGGGCTATTATAAAAATAAGGGTTCATACTGAACTATTAGAGTTAAAACGAATAACCCACGACGAAGCAATATCCCTAGCTAACACCTTCTATAGCCAATTTACTCGCGGCGAAGAAGAGCAAGAGCGAGGCAGTGGTGACGGGTTATATAACAACAAAAATATATTGGATGGAGAATTCTCTAGGCGATTTTCTAATTTTGACATGAAAGCACGTATGGTTAACATTGGTATGAACTTTGGTGATGAGTTCAATATGGTGCTTCGTTTAATCGACAAAACGAAAGCTAATGTTGCCGTGCCATTTCACAAAGTAGGATTTTCTAAGTATGCCTGTGAAGAACTTCGTTTTTTACAGACTGCATCAAAAGGAATGATCCTTGTTGTGGGAGCTACTGGCTCAGGTAAATCTACATCAATACAGAATTTCATACTTCAAGAAATAGAACGCTGTGGTGGAAACAGAAAAATATACAGTATAGAGCAACCCGTTGAACAAAAAATTGATGGGGTAACTCAGATTAACGCTTCAGGAAAAGAAAATGACGGAACTGTTGATACTGAACAAGATTTTAGTTTCGATAATATAAATAGAGCCCTAATGAGGGGTGACCCCGATTCTATTTTTTATGGTGAAATTCGAGACTCAAACACAGCTACAGCCGCAATAAAAGGTGTAGAGTCTGGTCACTTGGTTTATGGCACCATGCACGTTACAGAAGCTATTGGGGCTTTCTCTCGATTTGAGACGTTTGGGATAGATGTAAGAAAAGTATGTAAAAAATCATTCATTGCCGGGATTGTGTTTCAAAAACTAATCCCTAAACTTTGCCCTGTCTGCTCTGTGAAGTATAATGTTGGCGACAAAGTTCCTTTGAGATACGGCGAATTTCATGCAGTTAAGTCATACAAATTCACTGACGGTTCCAGTGTGGATATGTCAAAAGTCCTAGACATAAAAGATAAGCTTCTACCTAACGAATCTATTATTCGTGCATTACAACGCGATAGACTAATATCTACCGCTGATGTTATAAAGATGATTAATAACTTAAGAGTTATGAATGAAAGTAGTTATGACGACACTTTTTCTACTCGCCTAAACAACTTAATAAAAACTCATAAAAGCCCCGATGGCGAAAGTAATGTTAGATTTCGTGGGGATGGGTGTAGCTCATGCTTCAATGGACACATTGGTGTTGTTCCTGCACTAGAGATATTGAAACCAGATGAAACTTTCCTTGGGTTTATAGAGTCAGGCAGAACTAACAAAGCTGATAATTACTGGAAATCAAAACTTAATGGCAAAACCGCCACTCAAGATACTTACGAAAAAATATTAGCGGGCGATGTAGATCCTCGTATCGTAGAAGAAGAACTAGATAAGTTGGGGCTTTAAATATGGAAATCGTAGAGAAGCTAATTGAAACAATTGAAGGTGTTCAGACATCTTTGAGTTACATGCAGAAAGATGCAATAAAAAAGAAACCATTAATACGAATTCGTTTTTATACAATTCTTATTGATTACATAAACAGCCCGGGTGTATCTTCACCAAATAACTTTTTCTCTTGGTACTTAGAGCGACTTGATGATCGCATGGAGTTAATGCAACCATCCATACTTTTCATTATGAAGTTATTAAAAAAGAAAAATGAAGCTGGCTTCAGAAAATTCCTTGAAGACTGTAATGAAAAAACGACAGAAGATGGGACTTTCTTTGATTATATTCGAGACTGGATACCTGATGATGAATACAGAATACTAACAAGTTCTTCTGCATCAGATATGACTCCTGTTTTGAAAATGGTTATCGAAATGTGTGAAGATAAAGCGTTTACACAAAAGCAGATCATGGAAAGTATAACCGGCAATATACCAATTGTTATTGTTGGACTTGTAATGCACTGGGTTTTATTCTCGTTTCTATATGGAAATGTGACAACCCCAGGCTTCGAAGATAGAACAACTTGGGAGGCGATGACCATAGTTGAAAGGAATTATTTAAGATACACTTGGATATCTTCAAATTTCGTTTATGTAATAATCGGATTGGTAGCGATAGTTGCAGCTTTTAAGTGGAGTATTAAGAATTGGTCAAATAGACTTATTTTTATAAGAGAAAAATACATAGATTTTCTTCCTCCCTATTCATTAGCAAGGGTTTCCGAACAATATAATATACTAATGATATTATCGTCTTTCTTGAAAAGCGGCAGTAGCTTCTCTGAAAGCCTTAAGGAAGTAAAAAAAGGCGGTAGTCCCTATGTCCAGTACCAAGTTCAAAAGATACTTGACCGAGATGACATAAAGGCTAACGATGCACTTGGCTCTTTTTACCTTGGTAGCTTTGGTGCCGATGTTCGTGAAAGAGCAAACCATATACCACTAGAAAGAGCTATATCCGACTTGTTACCTAGGATTAAAATAGAAAAACGAGAGAATTTCGATAAGATAGTAAAAATAACACTAATGCTTTCATTCAAACCGTTAATATACTTCTCTCTAGGTTACAGTGTTGTTCCTGTACTGTTTGGTATATTTGAGTCACTGCCTAAGACATAACAAAAAGAGAGCGCCAAAACTAAACTTTGGCGCTCTCTGTTGCGTTCTAACAGTCTTAATTCACAAACGCTAACTAACAGGTTAACCATGTAGTTAAACTAGTTAGGCTGGCTCTAAAGCGATTAGTTAACTATAATAGCAAACACTTCAACGTCTTTATCACCAAAATGAACGTGGTTAATAGTTTTCTTAAAAACCCCCTTCCACTTTCTTATCAGTATTTTTTCGTGATCGTCGGCTTTCGGGTAACCTAGCTTTATATGAACCTCATCATATTCCCTACCCAAAAGGCGCTTCCCCCAATAGTCTGTTTGTAATCGAAATTCTTCTGATTTAGTTCCATCTTTAATTTGGTGAAAATAAATAGACTTCACCGGTAAGTGTAACACTCTTTTTTTCATAACTAATTAACCAATCATTAAAAATTAAAGTTTAATTCACTAGTTGTTTATAAGAATCCAAATTACTATTCTTTTTTTTGTTATCCATAAATTCCTTTGAAAATTCGAATTTAGAGGGAGCATCATCTACAACTAAATGAGCGCAATTCAAAACCTCATCAACACTATACTTTTCTTTTGTGTAGAAAAAGGTTTTTACCAAAAACTTACCGTCCTCCTCGACCACTCTTAGATCCGGACAATCTACAAACATAAATCTGTCATCACAAGATGTGCCACTAAATTCTCCATCATCACCAGTGTTTGATATAAATATTTTATAACCATATTGACCTATGTTTCTTCTACACTCAATATCAAAAATCCCAACTCGATGTAACTTAATTTCACCGACTAAATCTAGTTTATAAATTTCAGCACGATTTAGGTCTAACTCTAAATCAGGTATAAGATCTACAAAATAAAAAAACAGAGCCATTATAATCGCAGCTAATAGCGTTATAAATGAAGTTAAGTAAATTACAACAGGGTTTTTAGGCACCCGGAAAAATCGTTTATCGTCTTCTTTTTTCAAAATAAACACACTGTAATATTGTTTATGGATATATAAGGATATTGAGATACAATCAAAATAGCAAGTATTAAAACAAAACAAATAAAATAACTACTGACTCTAGTTATTTTGGGTAATAAAAAAAGCCGCAAATTGCGGCTTTTTGTTATATTTCAATTTTATTAATTAGCTAATGAATTCCTAGTAATCTCTAGTGCAACCTTTGCACTTTTTATTTGACGAATTCTATCTTCAAGTTTATATAGCTCGAACTCAATTTTTCTCTGAACCGCCATCTTCTTCTGTAGGGCGGTAAGTTGACCCACCTCAGAAGCTGAACGCACAACTCTTAAGTACTTAGGTAGCTTCTCCTTTTCAACCAAGTAGTTCATAGAGTCAAGCTGGCTCATAATTAAGCCTGTAGTGTTTATAGGCTCTCTTTGTTGGGTAAGGTATAGCAATCCGTCGGTAGCCATGCTTAAGGACGCTACGAGCTGTTTGTATCCACCTACAAATCTAACTCTATTTGGATCTATCATTTCCTGATTGGTTGGTGGCTTTAAATAAAGAGCACCGGTTAGGTTCTTTATGTACTGATAGGAAGCTAGTGATTCAGTCGGTGAGTAGGTGTAAGCCGTATTATAATCATCGTTACCCCCTCCTGAACCTATATAACCTGATGGATAAAGTAAAACACCTGGGTCTAAGTCAGCATTGGGCATAAGAGAAGCCTCATCACACAATGCATAGTCTTGATCCGTTGATGAACAAAACATATCATAGTGGCGATCAACATTCTCTTTTGCCTTAGCACTGACACTACTTACTGCTTGTATACTCGCTAGTATTTTTTGAGACTTCCGATTCTTAGTTGCAATAGAGTTGGAGGTTATTTTCTTACTAACCATAGCTTGTTGTAACTTACCAGCGGAGCACATTTCCTTCACGAAGCGATAAGATGGGGAGCTAGAATCGAGTTGCCTAACCTCTCCTTCTTTTGGTTGCATCATAGAGGGATCACCTGGAAACATCATACTTTCAAGTTGCTCTTTTTCATCAGCTAAATTCATTTTGTACGACATCATCAAATCTTCGTACTGACGTTCTATTTGCATTTTGTCTTGCTGACTTGTTTGAGAAACCTCAATCATATTGGTCATTATTGAACTGAAAGTAGAAGAAAACGACTCTGCTTGAAGTTGTGAGGCCGATGTAACGGCTGATTTAACCACGCTATTCATACCTACATCAAATGCTGTTTCTGCATTTTGTATCGGCATCATCGCGGCTGGCATAAAAGCCGTTACCGGCAAAGGCGTTAGTGTTGGGCAATTTAAGTATGTTATTACCGCACTTGCGTTTGGAGAAACGAATGCAATAGGTAAACTTGCGATAATAAGTGCATATTTTATCATTCTCATTATCTTCCATCCCTCAAGTTTTGCATGAGCCTCGCCATTTCTGGGCTATTAGCTAATTGAGCAACAGACGTAGCTTCAAGTGCTAACATTTGTTCGGCCATCAAGTATCTTTTCATCAACAATTCATTTTGAAGTTGAACAGACTCATTCAACTTAGATAATGTGTCTTTTTTTGATGGGTTCGATATAAATTCATTACCTGAATTTTCAGAGCCACCATTTTGACTAGACAACTGAAGACTTGCAGACTGATTGTTTATTCTATCTTCTAGTACATCTAAAGCTGATGGACCTAATACACTCTCTTTATTGTCAGGACTGCTAGTATCTATACCGAACTTATCTTTCCCTTGGAATGAGCCATCAATAATCATAGCTTTCATTTTTTCGCCAGTGCGCATCGATAAAGAGCTAGATAAAGTCAGACGAACCATGGCTTGTGCTGAAACTTTCGCAAGAAATCTGCTTTGATACTCTGAGTTACTAACTTTTTTTCTGTCGTTAGGTGATAATCCAGAAACTAAATCATCTGCAACTAAATTGTCGATGAAGTTAAGAGAAGCCTTTACCTGATTGGCATTCCTATAAGTATGAACCATAGGAATAACTCTTTGGTTAGGATCTTCCTGAAGTGGCTCCCTATCTAAAGATTGTCTAACTATATCTTCTTTTGCCTCATCAGATAATTCATCAATAAATCCTGAGGCTGAACTGGCTTCAGGGCTACTAAAATTAGATGCCGATACGTCACCACCAGGTATTATATTACCAATCAAAATTGCTTCTTGGTATCCACCAGGTGATGAATCCAACATGCACATCCCAGCTTTATACTCACCAGGAGTACAAGATAATGATCTTTGTGAGTTTAATCGATTAGCAACTGAGCTTGATGAAGTAACAGTCTCAAGAGCTATAGCCATCTTTTTATTAGATATTGATGCTGCGGCGGTTCTAGCTTCCCTAACAGACTTCATCTCGAATAACATTCTCTTATTTACAGAACATTGCTTAAATAAAGTATTTAGTTTCGCACCTGGGTAAACCCGTTTAGCAATCGAGCACTTTCCTTCTTCAGTAACTTCTTCTTCCGTACATATACCTTTTGATGATGGAAGTTGAACAAGAACTTTACCTTCTTCATCGTTTTTATCCATTGTTTCAGTTAATATCAAAACAACTTCAGCAACGGACTTTTCAGAGTTATCATCGAGAGTTTTTAAAATCATCTCAAACTCTTCTTTACTATCATCTTTACTAACAACAGCAGTTGAAGCGCGATAAGCTAATTCAGTCAAATGTTGGTTATGAGCCATTTCTCGATCGCTAATAGCTTTTGATTTTTTCAACTCTTGATTTAATTCGATCTGAGCCATTTCGGCATTTGTAGCAATAATTTGTGAGGCAGAAGAGCTGAATGTCGCAGCATTAGAGTTAGCCATATCCATTATTGCTTGTGCAACTTGATTTGTACTCAAAGTTATATCTTGAGAAAACTTTATGAGTTCAGCGTCAGCGTTAGAACCAGCTATAGTAGAAGCTTCCGCAGTTGTTTTACAGGGAACAATTGGTGGACAGGTTGCCCTCGCACTCATTGAAAATAAAAGAGCTATAGGCACAGTAGCCAAGCCTAACTTTGTTTTTTTGAACTTCATCAATATACTCCCTGTATTTATTTATATAAACATTCTATCACAGATATTAGCTACTTTTAGATTTAGCTAATATATTCTCAGCACTTTTATTCAAAATCATAAAGTTGGAATAAAGAGCTGGGAGTAATTTTGACAATATGCTTTCCGGATTTTCTAAATAAGCATTAAGAGATGAGTTGTTTTTTATTAACTTACCATGGAAGTCATGAAGCACATTCGCTATCATTTCGGCGCAAAGGAAAACAGAACTTCCATAGAAATCTTTTGAATAAGAGCCCTGGGATGACGAAATTTTATCAAGAATCAAATCCATCGATTTCACTACGAAATCAGACGCTTCCAAGTTAAGTGTTGTCATTTTTTCTTCATCGACAATGTTAGATGTATAAAGGTTTGTGTGAAAAGTCCAAATTGGCATAAACATTTGGGATAGTCCACCTACAATATAAGACAGTGAATATTGCTTAGATTGACGTTCTTCAAACTTACTTAATCGACTATTACCAACATCATTAATAAACGCTAAGTTTTGATACTTCTGTATAAACCCATTATGCTCCTTCATCATATCTGTAAGCTCTTCTTTAATTAATGATAAAGAAGGGGCGTTGTACAGCACAATATTGTTTCTTAGTGATTTAGAGAGCGTTAGAAATAATTTATCCGAAACAAGCCCGACATCAAGTAGCGTATCACCATCAAGTAACTCTTGGTATATATCGCCTCCAGTATCAATAACTTTCTTTAGCAAATCATCTAAAGATAAGTCATCAACTCCGGCTGTCCGCTTGTTTATCTCTATAGCTTCGATTAGCGGCACTAAAATTAATGATATTTTATGAGCATTAACCAGTTGATTAATGTATCTAGTACTTTGAGTATCCATAATTATATTGCGTCCAATGCATTCGTACCGGCCGGTGGCCTTGAAAAATTACTTCCTTTACCAATACCATCAGGTACTAGTCTATCCCATTTACTTTGGTCGTCGTAAGAGTTTAGAGGGTGGTAGTTACTATGTGTGCTAAATAAATCAAAATCAAGCGCATTAATACCTTCATCTAACTGCGGCACAATTACTTTAAAACCAAACTCTCGTTCAGCTAAGTAATGAGGCCAAGCTCCAATAACTTCGACAAACGCACTTGTTCTACCTTGTTGAGTAACAACGTACCAAAGTCCTCTATCTACCGTTTTTATCCACATGAGTTCGCTTGATGCTAAAACACCATAAGTCCAACTTTTCTCGATCAATGATAACAATAAAGTTTTCACATAGTAGTGAGTTAACAATGAGTCTTGAACCAAAGCTAAACCTTTATCAAACATATCCTTTTCAGAATCCAGCTCATCAAAAGACGATGCAAGTGGATCGAACGCATCTTCAAATTGCGACTCACTAAAATAAGGCATAACGAATGCATCTTTGTGATCAAACAATATCGACTCGACTTCCTTTTCAACCTCTTTTCTCAAAGCTGGCTCTAGCCTCAAATCCGCTTTGGATTTTTTGACTTCATAAAGGTTGTTTATTTTTCGGTTTATACGCCTTGAAATACCAACCTTTCCAAAAATATGAGGAATAACGACAGCGAATAAACACTTATGAGTAAAGTCTAAAGCTTCGACACCCTTCCATGGCGCTCCAAGGTTTTCTTTGAGTAACATGTAGGCTTTACTTCGATCCATTTTAAATTTTAAACGTTCTCGCTCAGTAAACAGCGTTTTTCTTTTTCTTTTCGTGACGATTTGTAACAAGTCGTTGTTTTTCATCCAACTATAAGGTATTTCTGATAGTGCATACCAGCCAACATCTAAACTTGGATTATCAACCATCTCATCCATAATATTCACTACACATTTTATGTAAGGCCATATGTGTTTTTGAGATTGAGCATACGCCTTAAGAGCTCCCTTCTTTCTCGGAGCCTTAATGACGCTTGGTTTTCTTCTCATCTCTTTAAATACAATTAAAAAAGCAGCTAAAATGAAGTATGGGAAAAACATGAAAAGGAGAAGTTGGTCAATGCCTTTTTTCTTTCGAATACCCGACTCATCTTCTGTGTAATAACTAGAGTAATCTAAGTGGTGAATATTAAAGTCGTTGAAAATTTGAGGGATCAAGACTACAGTATCTTTTTGCCAGTAAAATACGTACTTAAGAATATCTGTGGATATGTAGTTAATCCCTTTTACAATGTAATAATTTATATGATACCAGGCATATTGGTAATACATGGATATTAGAATCATAACAGCTATACCTAAGACTCCAAATATAACCATATTCTCTGTACTTTGCGATCTACCCGCTTCAATAGATTTATTGTCAGCCATAAAAAAGTCCTTTTATTTTATTACTTATTCATTTTAGTTGTTATCAACTAAAAATTCAATAAAAAACCCCTTAACACAAAGCATTTAGGGGTTTAGTTTATTAATATGCTTTAGTTTTTACATATTTCATAACGATCTCTGTAACTGTCATATGAACCTGTTGACGACTTTGAAGCTCCACGAGAATAACCTACTGTAGAACCTACCTCTGAAAAACGATCACCACTCCTATCACTAACGAAATCTTCTAATTCATAGATTGTAACTCCATTATAAACCCAAACACGACTATCAAGTTCTTCTCGTGTTCCTTCTTGTCCATAATCACTCTGATCATAACCAGAGTCTTCAATATAATTATTAGAGTCATACTTACAACTAGGTCCAGCCGGAGCTTTCGTACCATATGCACTATTGGTCACAGTAGTATTTTCTACCTTATCCTCTCTTGCACCTTCGAGCGATGTCGTTGTGCCATCATTCCAAGTATTAACACCAAAGCGCGTTCTGTAATAACCTGTAGCACAATTAGAATACTGGGTAAACAAAACCCCATTATCGATCGTTGATTTTTCTGGGCTTGGTGTAGTACATGATTTTGACTTTTGAATCCAATCGCCCCAATCGCCTGATTTAGTACTTACTATATAACGACAAGAAATAGTTGATGTACTAAGGTTTCCGTCTTCACACGAAACACTTACACTTCCTGATGTTGACGCGTAAGGAGAGTAACCATTGTGTGAGAATATTTTCCCAGTACCAGATTGAACATCAGGAATTATTGCCTTACATGCTCCACCAAAGCTAACTGTTCTTGCCGCACATAACGCAGGAGCTCTCGAACCTTTAACTGAGGCTTGAGAAGTTTCAGTTTCATTTTTGGTTTCAGATTCAACTCTAATTAACGTTACTCTACCATCATTCCAAATATTATTTATATTACGAGTACGCTTGTAAGAAACATTACATGTTTTTGTTTGAGTAAAACTTTGACCATCAACAATAGTGTTTGCGTTTGGATAAAGCGAACAACTTCTACCAGTCTCAATCCAAGAAGACCAAACTTCCGTTTCTACTTTTGATATATAGCTACAACTAGTCGAAGATAAAGAGAATCGACCATCTACACACATTGCAGTTGCACTACCTGATACAGATGCAAAACTACTTGAACCAGTGTGGTTTAACGATTTTGTTCCACCGTCAGTAACGTTTGATATTGTAGTTGAACACTGACTACCCCAACTTAACGTTGTTCCTACGCAAGTTGATTGGCACGTACTTCCACTTTGTGAAATCGTTCCATCATCACATTTTAGTGACGTAGAACCTGTTGTAAGTGGTGTCGATGTATTCGCACTACCCGTTGAAAGGTGTTTCATCGGAGATATTGATGCCGAGCAAAGATTAACTTTACTCTTATTATTACCATCTCTACCTGTTCCCCAATTGATACCACCAGAACAATCTAGATCACAAGAACCTGACTGTTGCTGCCATTGACCAGAAACACCGTCACATTTAAATGAGGCGCTACCTGTGTTTGATATGCTACTTGAGAAACTAACAGTTTGGTTATGCTTATAAACACCACTTGGTATTGTTTGTCCGCAACTTTTTGCTCCGCGATCATCATCCCAACCAACGGTTACATTACCTGGACAGCTTTTGTAACAAATTGCATTATCAGAAACGCTAAGTGAACCATTATTACAAAGAACATCGACACTCCCATTTATTGAAGTGTTCGCAAAAGAGAATGAATCAACTTCGCCTGACAAAGCGGCTGTAACATCAATCGTACAACTGTTTCCAGACGTGATACCTGAACCATTAAAAGTAAATGTTGTAGCGTTACAACTTTCACATAGGTTACTTGGTGGCTCTGTGATTGATGAACACTCATCCCTATAGTAAACCCCATTAAGCTCTATTTTTGGAACTTGTGCATCTGAAGATACTTCATCACCAAGACACGGATCTGTTGTTAAACATGAATCAAGCCCTGAACCAGTGAATCCGCTGCATTGCGCGTTTATAATATAACTAGTTTCAGATGCTGATATTGAGCTAATTATTTTATCTAAATTACCATAATCTGCGGCGTTACAAATTCGACTTAAAACACTCGCATCACTAGGTTCTAAAGAGTAAATACCGGTAGCTGGGTCTAAGCCCCCACCTAATGTACGGCTAACTTCTGCCGAATCACACGTTAAAGGTGAAACCGAAATATTTCCATCCGGAGAACCACTTGCCGAACAACTTGGAAGCAATGGGGCGGTCTCACCCAGTTGGTAACTGGTACACTCTAGTGATGCGCTGTAAAAATCAAAGCTGCCTGTTGAATCCTCAAGCGATGTTCTATTTACACTTAGTAACCCATCAAAACCAAGTGGTTCACAGGCTTCTTTTTGCATAAACGCCGTAGTTGGCACAGTCCCTTTTGCTACTTTTAATAACCCAGATTTAACCGAAGCTGTTGTACAACTACTTGCACCCGTTACTACTGGAGAACCAAGTGCTGGTTCAGAAGAACACTGAGACTGTTTACCACCACAAATAAAGGCTCCACGGTAGCTATCTACTGTAAATCTTGATAATCCAAGGTGGATAGTTTCATCTAATGATTCAAATCCGGCCGACTTACAAATCGAAGATAAACTACTGTAAGCAGGAGGGTTCGTAAATTCACCGCGTCTGCTATCATAACTTCCACGGATATTATCTTTAATAACTACAT
>Ga0055584_100000997_pt1 | contig 27398 bp, 25 predicted proteins | sample OSDHelmetaG_FD_58716 | JGI IMG/M metagenome (GOLD analysis project Ga0055584, IMG submission 58716) | Pelagic marine sediment microbial communities from the LTER site Helgoland, North Sea, for post-phytoplankton bloom and carbon turnover... | ecosystem: Environmental > Aquatic > Marine >...
TGCTGCCGTGGATGCAGGCCGGCCAGACCGGCGGGAAGCTCGTCTAACACACCCGTGGACGCAAGCTGATGGGGGGCTTTGAGGACCTTCCGCAGCACCTCTGCGGCTGACGGTCGCCATTCCGCCCGCCGGCGCCTGGCCCGTCGCGGGTTGGAGGTTTCTTCGGCTTCGCGGGCCGGGTCGGCATGCTCGTCCCGGTCCCGGGCGAAGGTGTGCCCCTGGTCTTTGCGCCGGACAGCGAGGGGTCGGTGCACAGGCCCGCCCGAAGGTGCCGCGCTCTCCTCGACGAACTCGCCGAACATCGGGTCGTTGTTGCCCCCGTTTGGCCCGCACCCCGCTGCCCCAGTCGAAGGACTGGACGCCGACGGCGAAGCGGCCGGTGGGCTTGCTGACGGTCAGCCTGGCCTTGCGCGGCAGGACCCAGAGCAACTCGTCCGCGGCGCGGCGGGAGACGCGGAAGGCGCGTTCGTTGGCGGCGGTGCGCCGGGCCCCCGCGCCCCTCAGCCCCACGGCCGCCCGATCCGAAAGGACAGAAGGCTCCCCCGGTAGTTCGGGGCCCCGAGGTTCCGCCGCGCGGTCCGCAGGAACTCCGCGGAGTCGTTCCAGGTCCCGCCGCGGATCACCCGGCGAGCGCCGACCGGGGCCGAAGGGATCTCCACCCGGTCCGTGGGGCAGGGCGGGCCAGCCAGGCTCCAGGCGTCGGCGCACCAGGTCGCCGCGTTGCCCGCCATGTCGCGGATGCCGTAGGGGCTCTCGTCCACGGGGAAGTGCGCCACGGGGGCCGGAAGCGCCCGGTCGGAGCGGGACCGGCGCATGTTTGCGAAGGAGGGATCAAACCCGTCTCCCCACGGAAAGGCCCGCCCGTCGACTCCGCGCGCGGCCTTCTCCCAGACCAGCTCGGGCAGCAGCTGCCAGGACTCGCCGGTGGCCTCCGCCCGCCAGGCGGCGAAGCCTTCGGCGCCTGCCAGGTCCACCATCAGCACGGGGTCGGCGAGCCCCCAGGTGTCGCCGTCGGCGTCCGGGCGGAGCGAGAACCGCGCGCCGTCGAAGCCGTAGACGAGCGCGCCCTGCTCGCCGGGCGTGCCGGGCCGTTCGCGGGGGGCGAATCGCAGGGCGTCGTCCTGGCGTCCGCCGGCGACCAGGTCGTCGAGGAACGCCAGGTACTCGGCGTTGCTCACGTGGGTCACGCAGACGACCCAGTCGTCGACCCAGAGCGGTCGGCCAGGCACCGAGTCGACGGCGCGTTCGTCTCCTCCGGCCAGGAACCAGCCGGCGGCCACGTAGCACTCCTCGGGCCGCAGACTTCCGCGCGGAGGCAGGCGCACCGGCCGGCTCTGCGTCTGGCCCGGCGGGACGGACTCCCACCGTTCGCCGCGGCCCACTCGGATGGGGAACCGGACGGTCTCGCAGTCCGGGTGCCGAAGCTCGACCAGGTACGACCCGTGGGCGACGGCGCGTCCGGCGACTGGAGTGGGACCGACGTCGCCGACCAGCACCGGGGAGAGCCGTCGCCGGGCCTGCTGGTACCGGAACAGGCGCGCGCTGGCGCCCGGCGGGTCGGTGGCGAGGTGAAGCTCGCCGACGCCGTCGAGCCAGCGGAGGTGGTCCTCCCGATCCGGGTGCCGGACGGGCAGGGCGAGGGCATGTCGGCGCAGCTCGACCTCGATGCGGGCGGAGTCGCGGCGGTCGACTTCGGCGGCCTCGTGGTCGAGGCGAAGTCGCTTCGCCAGGGCCGCGTGAGCCTGGGCGAGGCGGGGGGCGTGGGCCAGCGCGGCGCGCAGCAGCGACTCGGACTCAAGATCGAGGCGATTGGCCTCTCGTCGATCCTCGGCGCCGGCGTCGAGCCGATCCCACGCGTCCACTTTCTCGCCCTCGGGTGCCGAGGGAGCGATCTCACGCAGCTCCGCCTCGGCCGTCCGCTCGGTCTCGACGGCGGCCTCGCGCAAGGCTGCGGCGCGGCCGGCGGCGGACTGCGCTTCGGCCACCAGGGCCCGCGCCTTCGCGCTCCGCTCGGCGCCGTCCAACCAGGAGGCGATCTCCTCGGCCAGCTCGCCCGCGTTGCCGAAGCGTTCGTCGGGCTCCGACGACATCGCCCGCTCACAGGTCGCCACCAGCGCCGGGGGCAAGGCGAACTCGGCCGAATGGAGCTCGTCGGCTGGCGCGTCGGGGTGGAGCAGCGAAGGCGGCGGGCCCTCCAGGACCTTTGCGAGGACGGCGATGAGCGGGCCTCGGTACGGCGGCGCCCCCCCGAGGATCTGGTAGAGCAGCGCGCCGAGCGAGTAGACGTCGGTGCGGGCGTCGACCCGGTGCCCCTCGCCGCGGGCGACCTCCGGCGCCATGAACGCGGGGGTCCCCGTGATGTCGCCGGCCCGCGTCGCATGCTCCTCCGCGCGTTCGGCTACGACTCCCTGGTCACCCTCGGGGTCGCCGGTGATCTTGGCGATGCCCCAGTCGACCACGAGGACTTCACCGTGCTCGCCGAGCATCACGTTGCTGGGCTTGAGGTCCCGGTGCACCACGCCGCGCCCGTGGGCGTAGGCCACGGTCTCGCAGGCGCGGAGGTACCAGCCGACCATCCGCCGCAGCGCGGGCTCATCCAGGGGGGCCGCGTGGGCCTCGAAGATGGCGTCGCGCAGGGTGCGCCCGCGGATCTCCTGCATCGTGAACCAGGCGCGGCCGTCGGGCAGGGCGCCGTGGTCGTAGACGGGCGCGATGCCCGGGTGCTGAAGCTGCGCGCTGATCTGCGCTTCGGCCAGGAACCGGTCGCGCAGGTCCGGGAGCTGTTGCACCGCGGGCAGGATGATCTTCATGGCCACGGTTCGACCGAGCACGCGGTCGTAGACCTTGCGCACCTCCCCCATGGCGCCGCGGCCCAGCAGTCCCTCGTCGCGGTACCGGTCCTCGCCGTCGATGCGGTGGGGTTCGGCGCCCACCGGAGCCTCCGAGCGGCCCTCGGACAGGACCACGGTGGCGACCGAGTCCACCGGCCGCCGCATCTCCAGGAAGGCACGCAGCTCGTCGATCGGGATGGACCACGCGTCCGCGAACTGGCTCAGAGTCCGGTCTGGCATCCCCTGGAGTCTACGTGGATCGGACCGCCTCGAATTCGACAGAATGCGGGGTATCGGACCCGTGGTTGTCGGCGCAAAGTACAGATGTCCGGTCTTCTCCCAGATAGAACTGTCCGGTTCTCCCGGTTGAATCCATCCCCGTAGTCGGGGCGGTGGACCGTGTGGTCAACGCATCGCGTTGTCCCCAAGTCCACGGTCCATTCGAGCGCGCCGGCGGTCATGAGCCGGCCTCCGGCTTCGGCCGTCGGGGCGTCCCAGCGCGCAGCATCCGCGCATCTCGTTTCGTCGCCCACGGCTTCGCGATGCGCGTCTCGATGCGTTGCTGCTGCTGCTCCTTGATGCACTCGAGCGCCGCTGATAGCCGCTTGTTGGACGAAATCCTGCCTCCGCACCGGGGGAGTCCTCATCGGCCCCGTCATGGGGCCTCCAGTTGCCGGCCCAGCGACGATCACTCGCACCTCCTGCTCCGCTTCGTCGAGCCAACCAAGGGCCAGCAAGGCGCCTGGTCTTGCTAGCGGCGCCACCCGTTGGACTCGCGGCACGCGAACACCCGACCACAGCGGAGAACGAGACCTCCCGGGGGACGGGCTTACTGCCGTCCGGGTGCTGCTGTGCCCCCCTGATCCTCTCGAGCCTGACGCAAGATCAGAATCAATGCTTACTCCTACTCCATTCGTCAGCCTTCGAGGAGTCATGCACGCGACCCCAACACCGCCCAAGGGCGATGCGATCGCGGCCGGTTCTCCGCTTGCTGGCTCCTCATCCCTTGCAGTCTTCGCCGCGGTCCTTTTTGGCCTACCTGGCTGCGCAGTTGGACCGCAGAATGAACTAAGTGACGACGACGATGCGGCAGGAGTCGACGACGACGACGACTCCGCCGTGTCGCCGACGGCCGTGTGCCCGCCAAGCATGCGCGTCGAAGTCGGCGGCTTGTTCGGTGTCTCCTTGAGCGGATCGTCGCACCCGGAGTCTCTCGCTCTGACATACAACTGGACCGTGCAAGCCCCGTCGGGCGAGACGATAGAGCCGCTGTGGAGCTACGACACCGAAGCGACGTACCAAGCCCGAATGCCAGGAACATATGCTGCGACCGGGACGGTCCAGGCAACCGACGGGTCCACCGCACTCTGTAGCGTCGAGATTGAGGCCGAAGTCATTCGCGCGCTGCTGGTGACTGCCAACTGGGAGTTCGGCGGCGATGTGGACCTGCATCTCCGCCGAGCGGGTGGGGAGTGGTTCGGCGACGATGACTGCCACTATCAGAACTGCCCCGGGAACCCGTTTGAGCAATCCCTGGACTGGGGGGAGCCAGGAAGTTCTACGGATGATCCATGGCGCGGCCTGGATTCGCTCAGTGGGCCCGGCTACGAACAGGTTGGCATCCCTGATCCCACGACAGCGCCCGCCGATTCCCCCTACACGATTGGCTTGGACTTTCGAGGAGACGAAGTGCGGCCTACCCAAGGAGTGGTCACAGTGGAAGTTTGGCTCCATGGGATGCTCGAAGCGGAGTACGAGTTCGCGGCCCCCGCTGCCCCTGACATCTACTGCGTCGGATCTGTCGACTGGAACAACCAGCAGTTCCTCGAAGCTCCCCTAGGCTGCGCCTGAACTCGCGGGAACCTACCAACGGGCGCCTGGGTGGCCAGAGTCTACCCAACCGTTGGGCTGAGCCTGTCCTGGAGCCCCGCAAGATCCGCTGGTAGGCAGGACCAGTCCACACGGCCCCGTCCGGGGGCCGCTATTGCACGTCGCCGGCAGGACTCCGTCCAACAAGTGGACATCCCCAGTCGAGCTTCGAGAGCAACGTGGCCGCCGGCGCTCAATCGACCGCCGGTGCTCTGCGGGTGGCCGACGCGGTCCTGTCCATCTCGGAGAACTGGTTCGAACACAACAGCGCCGGCGACGGTGGCGCGGTGAGCCTGGCGTCGAGCAGCGCCGAGATCTGGGACAGCCAGTTCGCCCGCAACACGGCATCCGATGAGGACGGCGCGATTCGATCGTGGCGCTCCGACCTCACCCTGGTTCGGCCCCGCTTCGAGAACAGCATCGCTGCCGCGGGAGCCACCGCCGTCGGGTTCGACGGAGGGGACCTGAAGGTCACCGGTGCCGTCCTTGAGGGCAACGACTGCAGCGGTGCAGGCTGCCATGTGCCCATTCCCGGGGGCGGGGGGCCCCGCCCCGGTTGCGCCGCACCAGGAGTGTCGTCCTCCCTTGAGTCGTTCTCCCGTCGGAGGACTCATGGCCGACTGGAAGCCGCTGAGCAAGGAAGCCCCGCCAACCCCTGAGCAGCCGCGCCGCGAGGGCCGGGCCGGGTGCTGGAAGGGCGCGTCGGGGGCGTTCTCCGTCGTGTGGACGGCCGGCTCGCTCGTGCTGTTTGTCTACGGCGGACGGATCGTCGCCGCGAGCGAGGGGTGGGCGACGCACCCCGAGAGCGGCGGGGAGTTTGTGTTCGGCTCGGCGGCTTGGATCGCCGGCGGCCTGGCCCTGACGATCGGCTTCCTGGGCCTGCTGCCCGCCGCGATCGCGCTCCTCGTCTTCGCCGCCAAGGCCTGGAAGAAGCTGCGTGCTCGGGGCGATGGACTGGCCCCGCGCCCCTCCCACCCCCGATCCGGCCCGGCCCCCTTGACGCCCTGTCAGCTCGGATCAATGCTCCCTGAATTCTTAGCATGAACTAAGAGTTCGATGAGTTGGGAGAGACGTGCCGGACAGCCCTCACGACGACTTCGTTGACGCCATTGGCCTGCACTTCGAGGCCATGGGCGCCCCGAAGATGATGGGGCGCATCCTGGCGTGGCTCATGGTCTGCGAGCCGCCGGTCCAGTCCAGCCAGCAGCTGATGGATCAGCTGCAGACCACGTCGGGGACCATCAGCACCAACACCCGCCTGCTCATGCTCCACGAGCTGATCGAGCGGGTCGAAGTCCCCGGCACCCGCGCGTCGCACTTCCGCCTCGTCCCCGACGCCTCGCAGAAGATGATGCAGGCCGCCCTCAAGGACATCCTGGGCTGGAAGGCCGCCGCCGACCGCGCCGTCGAGTCGATGGGGTCCAACACCCCGCCCGCCGTATCCGAGCTCGCCGAGTTCAGCGAGTTCCTCCTCAACGGCCTGAGCGACCTGATGGTCGCCTGGCAGGAGAAGCACCCGTGACCTCCCTTTCCCGCTTCGCTCCCCTCGCGCTCGGCGCCGCGTTCCTCGCCGGCGCCTTCTTCTTCGCCGCCCCATCTCACGGCGCCGACGTCGACGTGGACGCCCTCCTCAAGCTCGTCGACGACGCCAACCGCGGCAACTCGTCCCATGCCGTCGTCGAGATGTCCGTGAAGACGAAGCGCTACGAGCGCTCCATGAAGATGGAGAACTGGACGCTGGGCACGGAGAAGTCGCTCATCCGCATCCTGGAACCGGCCAAGGACAAGGGCGTCGCCACCCTCAAGGTGGACGAGAACCTCTGGAACTACCTGCCCAACACCGACCGCACCATGAAGGTGCCCGGCGCGATGATGTCGGGGGCCTGGATGGGCTCGCACATGACCAACGACGACCTGGTCCGCGAAGCCCGGTTCTCCGACGACTTCAAGTGCGCCATCGCCAGCTCCGACGACACCCGTGCCGTGATCTCCTGCACGCCCAACGCCGACGCCGCGGTGGTCTGGGGCAAGGTCGACGTCACCGTGCGCCTCGACGGCGTGCCCCTGGAGCAGGTGTTCTTCGACGAGGACGGCGAGAAGATCCGCACCATGTCCTTCGAGGACATCCAGGACCTCAACGGCACCCCGACGGCCATGACCATGCGCGTCACCCCCCACGACAAGCCGGGTGAGTTCACGGTGTTCAAGTTCCTGACCCTGGAAGTCGACATCGAGGTCAGCGACCGCCTCTTCTCCCTCCAGTCCCTCAAGAAGTAGGCGGCTCCATGCTGTTCTCCATGGCCTGGCGCAACCTCATGCGCCACAAGCGCCGCACCATCCTGACCGCCCTGACCATGTCGGTGAGCCTCGCCGGCTGCATCACGATGGCGTGCTGGATGGCGGGCATCGTCGGCACCGTGCACACGGCGTTGGTCGACCAGCAGGTCGGGCACTTCCAGATCCACCACGCCGACTACCCCACGACGATGGACCCCTACGAGACCGTCGCCGAGGCCAACAACGTCCTGAACTGGCTGGCGCAGGAGCCGTCGGTCGCGTTCGCGTCGCCCCGGGTCTTGGGCTTCGGCCTGTTCGGCGGTCAGGGAGAGGACGCAGCCACCGGCGCGTTCTTCGGGGTCGACCCGGCCCTGGAGTCGAAGCTCACGAAGCTCGACACCCTCGTCACGGCGGGCGAGTGGCTGAGCAAGCCCGGCACCGCCACCGTCGGCAAGAAGCTCGCCGACGAGCTGGACTTGAAGCCCGGCGACGAGCTGCTGGTCGTCACCAACGCGCTGGACGGCTCGTTTGGCGACCGCGTGTTCACCGTCGCTGGCGTCTTCGAGTCCAACAACGTCGCGCTGGACGGCGGGGCCTACGTCACCATCGAGGACGCGCAAGCGCTGCTGGCGATGGAGGAAGCGGTCCACGAGATCGTCGTGCTGACCAACGACGAAGAGCAGATCCAGGCCGTCACCGACGCCGGCAACGGCGCCTACCCGGAGCTGGCCTTCCGGCCCTGGTGGGACGTCTCGCCCGAGGCCGTCGAAGCCGAAGCCATGCAGGGCGTCTCCAACGGCATCTTCAGCTTCATCATCCTGGGAATCGCTGCCTTCATCATCATCAACACCCTGTTGATGTCCGTGTACGAGCGCACTCGCGAGTTCGGGGTGCTGACCGCCGTCGGCATGAAGCCCAAGCACGTCGTGCAGCTCGTCCTGACGGAGTCGTTCCTGCTGGCCTGCGCGTCGGCGATTGGTGGGTTGACCCTGGCGGGCACCGCCACCTGGTTCCTCGTCAACAAGGGCGTGAACCTGGCCGTCGCCGAGGGCAAGGGCTTCCAGATGGGCAGCGTCACCCTGGACCCCGTCGTCTACGCCGCCTGGGACTTCCAGGCGATGGTCCTGCCCACCGTCCTGCTGTTCACCGTGTCCGTCGTCGGCGGACTCTGGCCGGCCATGCGCGCTGCGGGGCTCGACCCCGTCGTCGCGCTGCGTCAGGAGTAGTCCGATGCTCGTCCGCATGGCCTGGCGAAACCTTCGCCGCCGCCCCATCCAGTCCCTGCTCGCGTCCATGGCCGTGGCCGCGGGGCTGGGCGTCACCATCTTCATGACCAACTTTCAGTGGGGAGCCTGGGCCGGGATGATCCAGGACGTGGTCATCGCGACCGCGGGCCACGTGGTCGTGCAGCCCGCCGGCTTCCAGGAGTCGAAGGACGTCAAGCTCCTGCTCGAGGACACGACGGCCCTCGCCGCGAAGCTCAAGGAGGTCGACCCCGACTCCGACGTCATCCGTCGGGTGACGATGTCGGGCCTCATCGCGTCGCCCAACAACACCGTCGCCGTCGGCCTCATGGGCGTCGAGCCCACCGCCGAGAAGGCCGTCTCCCGCATGCCCAGCAAGATCGTGCAGGGCGGCTGGTTCGAGACCGACACCGAGAACAAGGTGCTCGTGGGCATCGATCTGGCGAAGCGTCTGCAGGTCGACGTGGGCGACAAGGTCGTCATCACGACGTCCAGCAAGGGCGAGCTTCAGGCCCGCCCCTTCCGGGTCCGCGGGATCTTCCAGAGCCACAGCACGCGCACCGACTCCTTCTTCGCGATGATCCCGCTGACGGCGGCTCAGAAGCTGCTGCCCGAGTACAACGACCCCGCCAGCCAGGTCGCTCTGCTGCGCGACGACCTCGAGGTGCCCGAAGGCCTCAAGGCCGCGGTCATCGCGAAGGTGGGCGCCGGCCCCGAAGTGCTCGAGTGGTCCGAGGCCCTGCCCGAGATCAAGTCCGCCGAGCAGCTCGACAAGGCCGGCGGGATGGTGATCTTCGCGTTCCTCGGCGCCATCGTCAGCGTGGGCGTGCTCAACGTCCTGTTGATGTCCCTGTTCCAGCGCACCCGCGAGCTGGGCGTGATGCTGGCCATCGGCATGCGGCCCCTGAACGTGGCGCAGCTGCTGTTCCTGGAAGGCGCGTTGCTCGGCCTCGTCGGCGCCGTGCTGGGCGTCGGCCTGGGCTGGGCGGCGACCTGGCCCATGGCTCAGTGGGGGGTGGACCTCGCGATGATGGCCAACCAGGCCCCCATGGGGAACGGCGCCATGGACACCGTGATCCGCTCCCAGTTCGTCGTCGAACGGAACCTCGCTTTCGCCTTCATCTTCGCTGCTGCTTCGGGCCTCTCGGCCGCGTGGCCCGCCATCCGTGCGGCCCGCCTCGAGGCCGTCGACGCTCTCCGAGCCACCTGAGGAATCCCGCTATGGCCATCGTCTCCGTCAAGCAAGCCGTCCGCACCTACGACCAGGGCGCCCAGCAGGTCCACGCCCTGCGGGGCCTCGATCTGGAGATCGAAGCCGGCGAGTTCAGCGCCATCATGGGGCCCTCGGGCTCGGGCAAGACCACGCTGCTCAACCTCATCGGCGGCCTGGATCGGCCGACCTCGGGCACCGTCGTCGTGGACGGCGAAGAGGTGTCGGCCATGACCAAGACGCAGCGCAGCGACCTGCGTCGCGGCCGCATCGGCTTCATCTTCCAGAGCTACAACCTGGTGCCCGTGCTGACGGCGCGGGAGAACGCCGAGTTCGTGCTCATGCTGCAGGGCATGGATCCCGCCGAGCGCGCGCGCATCGCCACGGAGACGTTGGCGGCCGTGGGGCTCGCGGGCATGGAAGACCGGCGGCCCAACGAGCTGTCCGGCGGCCAGCAGCAGCGCGTCGCCATCGCCCGCGCCATCGCCAGCAAGCCCGCCATCGTTCTAGCCGACGAGCCCACCGCCAACGTGGACTCCGAGACGAAGGCCGAGCTGCTCGACCTGATGAAGAAGCTCAACGAAGAGCGCGGCGTGACGTTCCTGTTCTCGACCCACGACCCCGAGGTCATTCAGGCGGCGACCCGCGTGATCACGGTGCGCGACGGCACGGTCGCCTCGGACCAGCGGAAGTGATCCGAGCGGCGCTCGCCCTGGCCCTGCTGCTGCCGGCAACGGCGGCGGCGGGGACGCACGCGGAGATTGGCGGGCACGTCAAAGCGTTCTTCGTCGGCGTAGCGCCCTACGACCACCTGCTCATGCCCGACGACCCCACCGGGTCCGCAGCGCTCGATTCGCGGCTGCGGTTCGAGTTCGGCACCGACTGGCTCGACGTCCAGATCCACCCCACGCTGACGGTGAATCTGGGGACCGGCGGGTTTGGGTTGAGTACCGGCGTGGGGCGTTCGGCGCCCGAGGCCGTGCCGCTGTCCGGCTACCTGGTGGAGACCGAGGCGTTCTCGGTGTTTGCGCGGCTCGACCGCCTCAGCCTCAAGGCGACGGCGGGGCCCGTGGACGTCACGCTGGGGCGCCAGGCCATCACGTTCGGGCAGGGGCTGCTGTTCACGCCCATGGACCTCGTCGCGCCGTTCACGCCGACGACCGTCGACACCTCCTACAAGCCCGGCGTCGATGCCCTGCGCATCGACATATATGCCGGCATGTCGGGGCAGATCACGCCGTTCCTGGCGTACCTGGGCGACTGGGACCTGGACGGCCTGGGCTTCGGAATCTGGGGGCAGGGGACCATCGTGACGGTGGACCTCGCGGGCTTCGCGGCGGCCATGTACGGCGACGTCGTGCTGGGCGCGAGCGTCTACGCGCCCGTCGGGCCCATCGGCATCTACGGCGACGCCGTGGTGACCATCGAAGGCGAAGACGACGCCGAGTTCCGCGGGATGCTCGGTGTGCAGACGCGGCCGGGGCCCACGACGACGCTCAACGTCGAGCTGTACGGCCAGACGTTCGGCACGACGGAGCGCAGCAAGTTCCTGGCGGTGGGCACCGGCGACCGCTGGCAGCGCGGCGAGCTCTGGCTCAACGGCCACTTCTACGTCGGGGCGATGCTGGGCCAGGAGATCACGCCGCTCATCAACCTGGGCGTGGGCCTCATCGGCAACCTGCTCGACCCGTCGTTCCTGCTGACGCCGTCGCTGTCGTTCTCGCTGGCCGAGAACGCCGACCTGAGCCTGGGCGGGTTCATCGGGATGGGGAAGCGGCCGGAGGATCCCGACATCGAGGACCTCATCGACGACGACGGCAACTTCCTCGAGGGCACCGAGCTGCTCGAGAACGTGGGCATCCGCAGCGAGTTCGGGACCTACCCGGTGTCCATCTCGCTGCGCGGGGGCTTCTACTTCTAATGCACCGAACGACTAAGCCGACCGAGCATCGCGCCGAACAGGCGTGGTGGGGCAAGGAGCGCCGAGGACGCGTGTCGAGACACGCGACGAGAAGTCGACGCCGTCCCGCCGTGACTGGGCAAGCGAGGCGAAGCACGGGTTAGGTGATCGGTGCTTCAAAACCCTTCGGCGAGGCTCAAGCGGAACTCCCCGAAGTCCACGGGCGCCTGGTCGAACGTCAGCGGTTCGTCCGTCGAGCCGGCCAGGTCGATGCCGTTGGCGGGAATGAACTGGCCGCCGCTCTCCATGTAGACGTTGACCCACACGTAGTAGTCGCCGACGTCGATGACGGGGTTGAGCCGCACCTTGTAGCGGCCGCCGATGGGGAGGTCGGGCTCCTCGTGTTCGAGCAGCGTCGAGAACGGCGGGCCCACCGGCGGAATGTTCCGGTAGAGCGCGACGGCCAGGAGGCGCACGGGCTCGTCCAGGGGGCTGGGGACCAGGACGTCGCCGCAGAGGCTGAAGTCCTCGGCGCACAGCGGGTCCGGCTCGGTGTCCGCGTCGCCCAGGATGTCGTACTCGAAGTCCGGCTGGACGACCTCGGTGCAGCCCGCCAGCAGGACCAGGGCGACGAGCGCCCCGCGCATCAGTCGGACGTCCACGTGAAGGAGCAGTTGATCACCTTGCCGACCATCATGTCCGTCGACGCGTAGACCTTGTAGGAGGCGCCGTCTTCCAGGGTGAAGGCGCCGGCTTCCGGGACCATCTGCACGGCTCCGTCGGGGACGGTGCCGAGGGTGACGGTGCCCGACGGCAGCGCGGCCGCGTTGGAGTCGACGTAGACCGTCCACAGCGTGCCTTCGGGGCGGTCCGTGGTGGGCGGGAAGCCCGGGGACTCGGAGCCCACCTCCAGGATCCAGATCTGGCGGACCTCGTCGTCGCCGTTCCAGTACAGGACGCCGTCTCCGTCGACGCCTTCGAACTGGGTGACGCACTCGGGCGTCTCGGCGATGACCGCGCCGAACAGGGCCTCGAACTGCGACTGCGCGTGCGCCCGGTCGGCGTTGGTGCCCTCACGCCGCTCGAACTCCGACACGAAGAACGCTCGGAGCCGAGCGGGGTCGGTGCTGGGCCACAGGGTCTCGACCCGGCCGAAGCCGTGGTTGTCCTCGGCCTCGAACCGCCCGAAGAACCGGTGCAGCTCCATCTCGCCCGACGAGATCGGCATCATGTAGGTCTCCAGGGAGTCGGTCCAAACGCCCGGCGCGTCGATGTCGAAGCCCGACGTGTTGCCCGATCCGCTGACCGACGAGTGGCAGCAGCTGCAGCCCGCCGCGCGGATCTGGGCGGCGACCCAGTCGGCCTCCGTCACCCACTCCTCGTCGTTGAGCAGGGACGAGGGCGACTCGTAGCGTCGAAAGGGGCGGGCCCACCACGGGGGACCCTGGGTGAAGGGCAGCTCGCAGGAGCTGAGGTCGCCGAAGCTCATGCCCTCGGGCACCGTGCCACTGAAGTAGTCCCAGAAGCAGAGCTGGTCGCCGTTCGGGCCGGACTCCAGCTCGGCGTCGGCCGGCACGTCCAGCGTCGAGGCGTCGACGCAGACCCGCTCCGGCTGGGCGAACGGCTCCTCGTCGAGCCAGACGCGCGCTGCCGCGTCGGGGGCGGTGATCTCGTAGTCGGCCCACTCGTCGGCGCAGCCGGTCAGCAGGAGGAGCAGGAGGGCGAACAGGGTCTGGCGCATGGAGCACTCCGAAGGCGCTGCCGATCCCCCGACCGCGGCGCGTCGGAATCAATACCCCAACCGACCGGTAGGTAGCGCGATCTACCTGCGGGAATCAGGCAAAGAAGCGCAGCGCGAGCGCCTCCAGCGTGGGCGGCTCTTCGACGGCGGTCAGCCGGCTCAGCTTCCCGAAGCGGTGCAGCAGATCCCACGCGAGCAGGACTTCGGGGTCCGGCTGGGGGCGGCCCCAGCCGGCGAAGAAGGCGGGGAGGAGCTCGGGCTCGCCCTTCGACAGGAACTCGACGAAGGCGGCGACTTCGTACAGGGGGTGACCCACCCGGCCGTCGGCGAAGTCGATGACGCCGCAGATCCCGCCTTCGTTGACCAGCAGGTGTTCGCCCAGCAGCTCGGTGTGCAGCAGGACGTGGGGCTCTTCGGGGCGCTGCACGCGCTGCAGGAACGCGGCGATCGCCTCGGCGTACGGCGTCCCGGCCTGGCGCTTGGGCGCGCTGGCCTCGGTCTGCTCGATGAAGGTGGCCCAGCCGGGGTCCGGGTCCACGGGGATGGCCTGCAGGGCCGCGACGATGCCGCCGAGCTGGGCGGAGAGGCGGATGCGGGCGCTCCGGTCGAGGACGGGCCACAGGTCGCTCAACGCACGCCCGCCCAGGCGGGTCTGCACGATGTAGGGCCAGCTGTGCAGCGAGCCCTGGGCCACGACTTCAGCGGTGGCGACGGGGAGCGCGCCGGAGACGGCGTGCAGGCAACGGGCCTCGGCCTCGAGCTCGTCGCCCCAACCCGGAGCGGTCAGCTTCACCACGTGATCGGGCGTCCCCCAGACGACGTCGGAGCCGCTGGCGAAGGGGGTCAGGTTGGGGCTGGGGAGATCGTGGCGATCGAGGATCCGGCGGATCGCCCCGGCCCACACATCGGGGGCGAGGTGGTCGCGGAGCTCGACGCTGCGATCGTGTTCGGGTGGAAAGTCGACCTGCATGACCACGGCCTACAGGGACCAGGGCCTCGGGCGCAAGTCCTGTGGCCGCCGAAGCGACGACCCCTGACACGACGGCCTGCGGGAACCCAAGGGCCGGGGTTTGTCGTTGCGGTCCTGGCCGCGCTGCCGTAGTTAGGCCCCGTGAGGGCGGAGTTTTCAGGGATTTGGGGCGCGGCGGGGGCCGCGCTCAGCGTTTTGGCGGTCGGCGCCGGGCCTGCTCACGCCCAGGACTTCGACCAGCTCTCCGAAGCCGACACCACCATGCAGGCCGCCATCGACGCGGCCGAGGCCGGCGACTGGGCCGAGGCCCGCCGCCTCGCGGAGATCGTGCTGGCGCTGGACGACTCCTACGCCACTGCGCCGGCCCGCTCGGTCCTGGTGCAGGCGCTGGAGAACGAGGGCTCGCTTCGCTCCGCCTTGTACGAGGCGCGCCGCTACCTGGAGCTGGAGCTCAAGCCCGACCGCCGGGAGACCGGCGAGCGCATCGAGCGGCGCCTCACGCGGCTGGTCGAAGGCGGCGGCACCGCGGTGCCCACCCGCTCAGCGAAGGGGCCGGGCATCGGCCTGCTCATCGGCGGCGCGGCCCCCATCGTGGCCGGCGGCTGGTTCCTGGGCACCGACATCCAGTACGCCGCCCAAGGGACCGACAGCGGGACCTGGGCGGCCATCGGCACGCCGATGCTCATCACCGGAGCAGCGCTCGAGGTGGTCGGCGCCGTGTTGATTGGCCAGGCGGGCAAGGAATCGAAGGCCGCGGCCGGGGCGATCGCGCCGGTGCCGACGGCGTCCTACGATCCGGCGAGCGGGCAGTGGTTGCTCGGCGTCAGCGGGCGGTTCTGACATGCGCTGGTACCTCCTGGTTCTGGTTCTGCTCGTGGGCTGCTTGCCTCCCTGGCCCATTGGATCGTCGGGGCCCCGTCCATCGAACGACGACGACGCGGCCAACCACGACGACGCGGCGGACGACGACGACGCGGCGGACGACGACGACGCGGCGAACGACGACGACGCAGCGGACGACGACGACGCAGCGGACGACGACGACGCGGCCGACGATGACGACGCGGCCGACGACGACGACGCGGCCGACGACGACGACGCTGGGGACGACGACGACGCGGCGGACGACGACGACGTCGTGATCGACCCCGACGACGCGGACGGCGACGGCCACGAGCTGGGCACCGACTGCGACGACAACAACCCCAGCATCTTCCCGGGGGCGACCGAGCAGGTCTGCGACGAGGTCGACCAGGACTGCGACAGCGAAGACCTGTGCGACGTCTGCAACAACCTCACGGTCTTCGACCAGGGGGTCTACTCGGACTTCCTGGGGGCGTGGTCCGGCACGCTGGACGCGGCCGACCTGACCTACGGCAACGGCCCCTACCGCTTCGAGACGTACCGCTTCCAGGCCGGGCTCACCGGCTCGTGGTCGTTCGACATGAGCAGCAGCTCCGTGGACCCCTACCTGGAGATCCGCGACGAGAACTGCTCGGTGGTGACCGCCAACGACGACGGCGGCGACGGCAACGGCGCCAGCACCTCGCCCATCTTCGTCAACGGCGACGTCTTCTACGTCGTAGCGACGACGGCCTTCGCGCTGGAGTCCGGCGGTTACAGCCTGACGTTGCTGGTCGTCGGGTTCTGAGGGGCTGAGTCGCGGCGGGACCTAGTGGTCCGGCACCGGGTGCGGCGCCCGCCCGTAGGCCTGGGCCTGATAGAGGCCGTAGAGGCGGCTCCACTCCATCATCATCTCGCCGGCTTCCTCGGGGTGGCCGGCGCGGCGCAGGTCGCCGGCGCGGGCGATGACGGCGCCGTTGTCTTCCTTGTGCTCCGTCATGGCGGCCTTCCAGGCCTCGGGCGTCAGGGGCTGGGCGGCCCGCAGCGTCTGCTCGAACGGGTTGAAGAGCTGGTGGGCCTCGTCGATGGCGTCGTAGTCGTCGTCCTTGGCGTCGAGCGTCGACATGTCCGGGCGCTGCATGGCCTCGGCGGTCAGGGACTCGCCGCGATCGAGCAGCACCGCCAGGGGGTTGTCTTCGGCCGAGACCTCGCCGCCGCCGTCCTCTTCGTGGGCGGCGACTTCGGCTTCGGCGGCCTCCTCTTCGGTCATGGGCTTCGGGATCGGAGCCGCTTCGGGCAATCGCGTCGCGCCGACGCTCCGGGCCGGTGCCGCCTTCGCGGCGGGCGCGTTGACCGCAGTCGCGGCTTCCTCGGCCGCTTCGTCGTGCCGGGAGTGGTTGATCGCCAGCATCAGCAGCACCCCGGCCATCGCCAGGACGGCGACCATGGGCCAGGTGGGGCGGGCTTCTTCGGTCATGACCGGGCGCTCATGTTCGCGCGATCGCGCTGGCCCAGCGCTGCAGGTGCGCCGTCCGCTCGACGTCGCCCATGTCCGGGGTGAACCGGCGGTCCACCTTCCACGCCGATGCCGCCTCGTCCTTGCTCGACCAGACCCCCGTCGCCAGCCCGGCCAGCAGGCCCGCGCCCAGCGCCGTCGTCTCCAGCATCTGCGGCCGCACGATGGGCACCGCCAGCACGTCGGCCTGGAACTGCATCAGCAGGTTGTTGGCCGCCGCGCCGCCGTCGACCTTGAGCGCCGTCAGCGTCACGCCCGAGTCCGCCTGCATCGCCTTGAGGATGTCGGCGTTCTGCAGCGCGATGCCTTCGAGCGTGGCCCGGGCGATGTGGGCGCGGGTGACGCCCCGATCGAGCCCCGAGATGATTCCGCGGGCGCCGGCGTTCCAGTGAGGCGCGCCGAGCCCGGTCAACGCCGGCACGAACGTCACGCCGCCGCTGTCGGGCACCGTCGCGGCCAGGGCCTCGATCTCCGGCGCCGACTGAATGATCCCCAGCCCGTCGCGCAGCCACTGCACCGCCGCGCCGGCGATGAAGGCGCTGCCTTCCAGGGCGTAGTCGACCTCGTCGCCGATCTGCCAGGCCACCGTCGTCAGCAGCCCGTGCTTCGACGGCACGGGGCGGTCGCCGGTGTTCATCAGCAGGAACGCGCCGGTGCCGAACGTGCACTTCGCCTCGCCCGGCCGGAAGCAGACCTGGCCGAACAGCGCGGCCTGCTGATCGCCCGCCATGCCCGCGATGGGGATGCCGTCGGGCAGCCCCGCCACGCCCCGGGTGCGTCCGTAGACCTCCGAGCAGGAGCGGATCTGCGGCAGCAGCGTCATGGGCACGCCCAGGTGGCCGCAGAGCTCTTCGTCCCAGGCCAGCGTCCGCAGGTCCATGAGCAGCGTGCGGCTGGCGTTGGAGACGTCGGTCACGTGGGCCTTGCCGCCGCTCAAACGCCAGACCAGGAAGCTGTCGATGGTGCCGAACGCCAGGTCGCCGGCTTCGGCCGCCGCGCGCGCGCCGTCGACGTTGTCGAGGACCCAACGGACCTTCGTGCCCGAGAAGTACGGGTCCAGGACCAGGCCCGTGCGCTCGCGGAACAGCGGCTCCAGGCCCTGTTCCTTGAGCTCGGTGCAGAAGTCCGCGGTGCGCCGGCACTGCCACACGATCGAGTTGTGGACCGGGGCGCTGTCGGAGCGGCGCCAGACGGTGGTCGTCTCGCGCTGGTTCGTGATCCCGATGCCCGCGATGGAGCCGGGGTCGATGCCCGCCTTGCTGATGGCGCCGGCGATGGTCGCTTCGACGCTGGACCAGATGGCCTCGGGGTTGTGCTCGACCCAGCCCGGGCGCGGGTAGATCTGCGGGTACTCCTGGTTCACGCGGGACAGCACGGACAGCGTCTGGTCGAGCACGAGGACGGTCGTGCCGGTGGTGCCCTGATCGATGGCGAGGATGTGGCGGCTCATCGGGTCTCCAGAGAAAGGGCCGCGATGATAGCGGGCGGAAGCCCGGCGGGGGCCTACCCCTGAAGCACCACGCCGTGGTTCGCCGCGAGGTTGAAGCGGACCTGCTGCGTCATCTCCTTCTGCAGCGCTTCGCCGTCGGCGAACAGGGACCAGCACGGCTCGCGGCCGTCGCGGCTCGATGCGTTGATCTGGGCCGGCAGCGCCTGGACCAGGCGGATGCGGTCGGCGGGGCGCGGGTGGCTGTCGTAGGCCGAGGGCTCGGCGTCGAAGGCCTCCTGGGTGGCGGCCTCGATCTCCGAGGCGGGCACCGGCTTGCTGGGCGCGAACGCGTACAGATTGGAGAGCCGCTTGTCGCCCTCGACGACCTCCTGGAGCGTCGTGCCTACGTGGGCGTCGAACCGCACCGACTGGGCGATGACGTGGCGAAGCCCGCGCTCGAAGGCGTCGGCCCCGTAGGTGAACGCGGCCCAGCGGTCGGCCAGCACCTCCTGCAGCCGCGAGGCCCCCTGGGAGATGCGCAGGAACACCCGGTAGAACACGTTGAAGAAGGCCCACGCGGGGTTCCACCAGGCGGCCATGCCTCCTTCGGCGAGGCCCCGACCCATGGTCATCAGGGAGCGCCGCGCGGCCAGCGCGAACGTGCCCCCGGCGGTGTCGCGGTTGCTGAAGTGCCCGTACTCGTGGGCCAGGATCGACCGCAGCCAGTCCCGTTCCATGACGTCGAGCACGCCCAGTCCCAGGATCAAGCAGCGCTCGGTCTTGCCCCGCAGCTGCTTGCCCAGCCCGCCCCGCTCGTACACGGCGAGCTCGGTCCCCGGCGTGATGAAGACCCGGTCCACGGGCCGGGTGCCGACCTTCTCCGCGACCTCCGTCAGCAGCGCCGCGAACTCCGGGTGGCCGGCCAGGTCCAGCACCTCGCCGGGGTCCTCGTCGCGTCGCCCCGCGAACAGGCTCTTGATGATGGCGCCGCAGGTCCCGACCCCGAGCACGGCCGCGATGATCAGCAGCTTGATGGAGACGTAGCCCGCCGCGAGCATCGCCAGGATGACCCCGCCCGCCGCAGCGATCACCGCCGCCAGCACCAGGGGCAGAGACAGGTAGTAGAAGACGCACGACAGCCACAGCACGCCGGCGTACGCCTTGCGCGCGCCGCCTGCGAGGCCGACCGCCTGCCCGCTCTGGACCGAGGGCACCTCTTCGGCCGCGCGCAGGGTCACGCGACTCAGCATCCAGCCCAGCCCCAGGAGCAGGAGCAAGGACACGACCCAGCCGACGCTCACGCCCGCCACGAGCGGGCCCCACGTGATCCACACCGGCTGAGCCTGGCGGGTCACGGTGCGCAGCTCGGATACGACCTCGGCCGGGAGGCCCGTCGCCTCAGCCCGGTCCAGGGCCGCGGTCGCCCCGGCCCAGTCGTTGGACGACGCCCGCGCGAGCCACGCCACGTACCAGGTCGAGGGATCGTCGGGCTGCTCGGCCACCAGCACGTCGGCCGCCGCCTGGATCATCGGCATGTCGTCGGTGGCCATGCCGACCTGGGCGGCGGTGCCGTTCACGAAGACGCCGGTGGGCTCCAGCCGCAGCGCCTCGCCGATGACGCTGCGGGCTTCGCTCTTGGTCTCCATGGTCGGGGGATCGACGGAGATCAGGTGGCGGGCCAGCGCGGTCAGGTTGTCGGCCGAGCGGTCGATGAACAGGGCGCGTCGGGTCTCGCTGATGGCCTCGTCGAGCTTCCCTTGCGCCGCGATGGAGTAGGCCCGGCGCCGGATCGCGTGGTCGAACTTCGGCTCGGCGGCGAGCACGGTGTCGTAGGCGGCGATGGCGGCGACGTGGGCTTCGGCCTCGGCGTGCTCGAAGGCGGCCAGGAACGCGGCGCGGACGGGGCCCTCGGGGAGACCGGCGGCCTGGCGGGCCGTGACCTCCGCCGGGGTCTCCGCCGCGGCGAGGGTGGGCAGGAGCAGGCAGAGCAGAAGCAGGATGGTGCGCATGAGTCCCCCGACGGACGCGGCGGCGCGCCCGGGTCGGATTTCTCAAGCCGACCCGCAGAATCCTCGCTTCCGCGGCCCCGCCGGATCAAGCCCGGATCGTCACCCGAACCCCAATGCCCGACCCCCCTGGTAGACGACGAACGACGCCACCCACGCCAGCGCCGTCATGTAGGCGAACACGAACGCCGGCCACCGCCAGCTGCGCGTCTCCCGCTTGATGGCCGCCAGGGTGGACATGCACTGGGCCGACAGCGCGAAGAACACCATCAACGACAGCCCCACCAGCGGGCTGTAGACGGGCCGGCCGTCGGCGTGGGCCTGGGTGCGGATGCGCTGCCGCAGCGTGGGGCTCGTCTCGTCCACTTCGCCGGCGCCGTAGACGACGCCCATGGTCGCCACGAAGACCTCGCGCGCCGCGAACGAGCCGATCAAGCCGATGCCGATGGACCAGTCGAAGCCCAGGGGCTTGATGACGGGCTCGATGGCGTGGCCCAGCTGGGCGCCGTAGCTGCCGTTGAGCTGGACGGTTGCGACGTCGGCGTCGGGGGCCAGCGAGTCGGCGTCGACGCGGGGGAAGGCCAGCAGGAACCAGAGCACGACGGTGCAGGCCAGGATCACGGTGCCGGCGTCGGTCATGAAGGTGCGCGTGCGCGCCCAGGTCATGCGCCCGATCGTGCGAGCCCGGGGGATCCGGTAGGGCGGCAGCTCCAGCAGCAGAGGAGCCCGCTTCCCCTTCAGGAGCGTGCGCCCCAGAACGGCCGCGACCACCAACGCCGACCCAATGCCCAGCAGGTACATCGCCGCCATGAGCAGGCCCTGCACCGGAACCCCGCCGAAGACCGTGACGGGGAACAGCGCGGCGATGATCAGCGTGTAGACCGGCAACCGGGCGGCGCAGGTCATCAGCGGCACCACCATCATCGTCAGGAAGCGATCGCGGCGGCTCTCCAGCGTGCGCGTGGCGAGCACCGCGGGGACGGCGCAGGCGAAGCCGCTGAGCATGGGCACGAACGCCCGGCCGTGGAGGCCGCAGGCTTTCATGATCCGGTCCATGAGGTAGGCGACGCGGGCCATGTAGCCCGAGTCCTCCAGCACGCCGATGATCCCGAACAGCAGGACGATCTGCGGCAGGAACACCAGGACCGAGCCCACCCCGCCTATGAGCCCGGCGACCACGAACTCCTCGAAGATGCCGTCGGGCAGGACGTCGGCGGCCACGGTGCCGGCGAGGCCGAAGAACGCCTCGATCGCCTGGATCGCGGGGTCGGACCAGGCGAAGAGGCCCTGGAACAGCACCGTCATGATCGTCAGGAAGAGCGCGAAGCCCCAGACGGGGTGGACCAGCACGCGGTCGATGCGATCGGTGAGCTGCTGGACGGTGCCGGCGGTGCGGATGAGGCGGGGCAGCGCGTCGTCGATCGCGTGCCAGCGGGCGATGGCGACCGCGGCGTCCACGTCCACGTCCTGCAGCGTTGTCAGCGTCTGCGCGACGATGGGGCCGAGCTCCGGTTCGTCGGGTTCCACCGACTGCAGCGCCCAGAGCGCAAGGGCGCGGCGGTCGCCCGGGGAGTCACGCCAGGGGGCTGGCAGCGCCTCGGCGAGGGCGTCCACGGCGGCGCACAAGGATGCGGGAAGCGTCAGCGGGCGGGGCTTGGATGCCTGCTGGAGCACCGCCGCCAGTCGTGCCTTCAGCTCGTCGAGCCCCTCGCCCGAGGTACCCGACACCACGACCGTCGGCGCCCCCAGCCACTGGGACAGCGCGGCGACATCGAGCTCGACCCCGGCGCGGCGGGCCTCGTCGGCGAAGGTGAGGGCCACGAGCGTGGGCCGGCCCAGCTCGAGGACCTGGGTCGCGAAGTACAGCTGCTGCTCCAGCTGGGTCGCGTCCAACACCAACAGAAGCGCGTCGGGCGCCTGGCGGCCGGTGAGGCCCAGGATGGCGCGGATCGCGACCCGCTCTTCGCCGGACCGCCCGCACAGGCTGTACGTGCCCGGCAGATCTTCCAGCGTCAGCGGCTGCCCGCCCAGTTCGATGCCCGCGTGCACGCCCTCGACGGTCACCCCGGGGTAGTTGCCGACCTGGTGGCGGGTCCCCGCCAGCGCGTTGAACAGCGTGGTCTTGCCGGCGTTGGGGCGACCCACCACGGCGACGCGGCCGCGGGGGTCGGCGGCCTTGCGGCGCGGGAGCTGAACGAGGGCGTCCACGTCAGGCGACCTCGATGCCCGCGGCTTCGACGGCCCGCAGCGACAGCCGACCGCCTCGCAGCTCGAGCTCCAGCGGATCGCCCAGCGGCGCGCGGCGGATGACCCTCACCTTCGTGCCCGGCACGAACCCCAGCTCAAACAACCGCCGTCGCAGGCTGCGCTCAGCGCGAACGTCCTGAACCCGGGCCCACTGGCCGGAGGGGAGGGAGTCGAGGGTCATCTCAAGCCGTCCATGGGCCGACGGTATTGAGAATCGTTCTCAATAGCTACCGAGAAGCCAACAGATTCCTGGAGCCCGAGGCCCTACTCCACCCGCGGAGGCGTCAGGCGCCAGTTGTTTGCCCCGTGGTTGTGCAGGTGGACGCTGAGCTCGGTGCCTGCGGGGACGCGCTCCGCGATCGGGATCTGCACCGGGTGAGCGTCGGCGGCGCCGGGGATGGGCACCTCCAACTCCCACATCGAGACGCCGTCGAGTCCGATCACCACGTGCCCCACGGCGGGATCGTCGGCGGTCAGGAAGTCGTGGGCCAGCGTGGCGCTCAGGACGTCGCCGGGGAGCAGTGCATGGCCGAGCGGCTGCGATACCAGCAGGTGGTCGCAGAGGCCCGTGTCCACCTCCAGCAGCCCCTCTTCGACCCACCAGCCCTGCTCGCAGGGGGGGGCCGGATCGTCGCCGGGATCCACGGTTCCTACGGCCCAACCGTCGTCGACCAGGAGCTCCGGCTGGACGCATCCGGCGCCCACCGCGATCATCGTGGCGAGCCCGATCCGGGCGGCCGGGAGGCGATGGTGGCCAGGAAGCCGCGAGAGGCAGCGGGAGTCGTCAAGGAGCGCATCGAGCGCGCCGCCATGCGCTTGTTCGCGCTGCGCGGATCCGGTGCGGTGTCGGTGGCCCACGTGGCCGCCGAGATCGGGATGTCGCGGCAGGCGGTGCTCTACCACTACAAGACCAAGCAGGCCTTGCGGGACGCGGTCATCACCCGCGCGCTGGACGCCGGGCAGGGCTGGTTCCTGCAGTTCCTGGACACCGGCGGGACTCCGGCCTTCGACCTGGAGTCCCTGACCAGCCACTTCATGGCCCGCTACGAGCAGGACCCGTTCGTCGCCGGCGTCATCCTGCGGGAGATCGTCGAGGACCCCGACGAGGCCGGCGGGCGCTTCCAGGCCGAGTCGTTGCCGTGGCGCTCGAACCTGAACCAGCTTATCGAGGCCGCGAAGGACTCCGGCGTGGTCCGGGCGGACGTCGACACCGATCACTGGTTCGACCGGACCGCGCTCATGCTGGTCACGACGCTGGCCTTGCCGCCGCGCTCAGAGCCTCCTGTCGCCGACTCGGTCGAAGGGCAGATGCTCCGGCGCCAGGTCCGGGAGGCCATCCGCATCGCGCTGACGTCCGTGCTGGTGGACCCGTCGGGGTGGCTCACCGCGCCGTGAGCGTCAGCAGCGCGACGCACATCTCGTCGAACGAACCGTCGCCCCAGCCCATGTCGATGGGTTCCGCGGGGATGGCCCCGACCTGAGCGCGGTACTCGGCGCTGTTGTCCCAGGTGCAGTCGACGCGGATCTGGTCTTCGGGCCCGACTTCCAGCGCTTCGTCGAACACGTATTCGCGCTGCCAGTTGAAGTCGTACTTCGGGATGCGCAGGAAGAGCTCTTCGCTGCCGTCGGGGAGGATGCGGGTCAGCGAGATCTCGCGGCCGATCTTGTGCATGTGGGGCAGCACGGAGTGGATGCGGGCGCCCGCCGGGAGGTCGCCGGAGCCCGAGCTCAGGGCCTGCACGCTGCCGGTGAGCGTGGTCTGGAACGAGTGGTGCGCGGCCGCGTCGCCCGCCGCGATGGCCATGCGCTGGCCGTCGGCGACCCAGCCGAAGTCCATCCACGGGACGATGTAGGCGGTGTCCTCGACGGGCTCGGTGGTGACCTGCAGGCCCATGGTGCTCTGGTCCGGCGCGAGCACGTCCACGGCGGTGGTGTAGTGCATCTGCAGCACCAGCAGGGTGCCCGGGGCCACGCGGATGCCGGTGCCGTCGGCGAGCTCGAGGCCCTCCATGCCCGGCGCCCACTGGCCCATCATCGTGACCTGGATGTCCGGCGCGCCCTGGTCGATGGGGGTCACCGAGCCGAAGCAGGGGTAGCCGGGGCCGTCGGAGTTGGCGTCCCACTCGTGGACGAGGGCGGCGTTCGCCTCGGGGACGAGGAAGGTCAGCATGTGGTGCACGACGGGGTCGTAGTCGGGGAGGCCGATGAAGCCCGTGATCCAGGCGTCCTCAGCGTGGGGCCACTCGAGGGGGAAGCAGCGGTAGTCGTCGAGCCGGTCCGGATTCGGGGTGTAGGGCTCGGGGAGCTGCAGCTCCAGATCGACGTGGCTGATGCCGCCGCGATCCAGGTCGATGGGGGCGCCCTCGGTGTCGGCGGTGCCGGAGCGGCCGCCTCCCTCGGCCCACTCGGTCAACGTGTGGATCTGGGCATCGCTGAGGCTGGGGTCGTGCTTCAGGTCGCGGATGCCGGGCTCAGCCCCCCACGGTGGCATGGTCCGCTGTTGCACCGACCAGGCGATCAGGTCCTTCACCGCCGCGGCGTCTTCGGGGGTGTCGAGCCGGAAGGGGGCGACGCCGTCGACCGAATGGCAAGACGCGCAGTGGGCGTCGAGGATGGGCTTCACGTCGGCGTAGTAGGTGGGCGCCGTGGAGCAGCCGGCGAGGGCAACGGTCAGAGCAAAGGCGAGGCGCATGGACGGAACTCCGGTCGAGACGGAGTCGGACTTTCTGCTTGGTAAGTAAGGCTGTCAACAGATCAATCTGCCCCCGTTGAGGAACGGATCCGGTTTTCTCGTTGTCGAGGGGCCTGGGCGTCCTAAACTGCTCAAGCGGCAAAACTTCGCCACGGTCGGAAGGCGAGCGACTTTGAAGATCACGTGCCCAAGGTGCGATGCGGCGTATCGGCTCCCGGATTCCCGGGTGTCCGGGCGTGGCGCGAAGATGACCTGCCCCAAGTGCAGTCACGCGTTCGTGGTGCTCTTCGACGACGTGCGCGACCAGCCTGAGGCCCTCGACGAGCTGGCCATTGAGCCCATCGACGTGCCGGTGCCGGCCCGCATCGTTGCGCCGGGCCCCCGCGGTGCGCGGTCGGTGGTGGCCACGGGCGAGATGCCGGCGATCACGGCGGCCGACCTCGACGTCGAGAAGGTCGACCTGGTGAAGCGCGGGCTCGGCCCCCTCAAGGTGAAGACCAGCATCGGGCTGACCTTCGACTTCCCCGACGTGGCGACGGTGCGTCGCTACCTCGAGAGCAAGCGGATCAAGCCGACGGACATGCTCCTGTCGGCGGACGCGCCCGTCGGCGAGGTCGACCTGGCGGCCCACGTAGAAGGCCTGCTTGCGGCGGTGTCTCCGGCGCCCGCGGCGGCGCCCGTGCCGGTAGCCCCGGCGGCGGTCGAGGTCGACGCGCTCGATCAGACCGGTCGGCTGGCGGCGCTGCGCTCCCTGGCCACCGACGAAGCGGCTCGCCCCGTTCGGCCGGCGCCCAAGGCCCTGGACGTTCGGCGCACCCGCGACACGATCCCGGCGCTGCCCGACTGGGCGGCGGAGCAGCCGGCGCCGAAGCGCTGGCCGGCGGTGGTCGGTGGAGTGGCCGTGGTCGCCGCCGCCGTCGCGTTTGCGCTGCTGGGGCCCCTGAAGGCGGTGGAGCCCGAGCCGATCGTGGAGCCCGTGGTCGAGGCCGTGGAGGCGCCCGTCGCCCCCAACAAGATCATCATCCCCGCTCCGCCCGTGGACGAAGCGGACCAGCCCGGGGCCGTGGCGTCGGATCCGAAGCTGGTGGGGAAGAGCCCGCCGTCGAAGCCGACGCCCCAGGGTGGCTACTTCAAGAAGATCGAGTCGCCCATGGAGCGAGCCGAGCGGCTCCGCGCCGAGCAGGCGTTGGCCCCCAAGCGCGTCGAGCGCTCGGCCCCGACGCCCCTGGAGCGCCCGCAGGATCGGGTCGCCGAGTCGTCGGACGACGCGTTCAACCGCGACCTGCTCCGCCTCGCCCGCGCCAAGCACGCGGCTGGCGACTGGGGATCCGCCGAGTCCGCCTACCGCAAGCTCACCGACCGCGACCCCACCTGCGCTGACTGCTTCCAGGGCCTGGGCGAAGTGCTCGTGGCCCAGAACCGCGGCGACGAGGCCGCGCCGATGTTCGCGCGGGCGAAGGCCGCCGCGGCCGAAGAGGGCATGACCGCCGGGGTGGACCCGACGCGGTAGGCGACGTCGCCCGACCCGTGCCGGGTCCGCCGACTCAGTTCAGCTTCAGCTCCACCAGATCGTCGTCGGCGTCGTCGAGCACGAGCAGCCGCTCGTTGGCGGCATCCCAGGCCATGCCCTGCACGTCGCTGATGCCCGCGTCGCCCAGGTGCCCCAGCTCGATGAGCTCATCCTCGTCGAAGTCGTAGGTGAAGAGCGTGCGGCCGCGGGCCAGGTAGAGCGTGCCGTCGGGGGCGACCGCGGCGCCGCCGGCGACGAAGTCCAGGTCCGGCAGCGTGCGCCACGCCAGGTCGACGCCCGAGGTTGCGTCCCAGGAGCCGACCAGCGCCTCGGTGACGACGCCGTCCTCGACGGTCTGCGGCTGGGCGAACAGGCGGTCGGAGCCTGGGTCGAAGGCCACGGAGCTGGTGCGCTGAATGCGGTCTTCGACCCAGTCGCCGTCCCAGCCGGGCTCGTAGCAGAAGTGCTGGCGCAGGGTCTGCTGGCCCAGGTCCAGGATGTAGCCGTCGCCTTCGTTGGTGATGGCGAAGCGGTCGCCCCCCAGCGACGCGAAGTCGGTCCAGCCAGCGCGCGGCCAGACGTCGGGCTGCGGGAACTCGCGGATCAGATGGGAGATGCCGTCGCCCACCTCGAAGATCCCGTTGAACTCGGTCAGCACGAAGCGCCGACCGGTGTCGGGGTCCACCGTCACGCCCGTGATGGACGCGTCGTCGACGCCTTCGATCAGGGGGAGGGGGGTCACGCCCGTCACCTCGAGGGCGACGGGTTCGCCGCAAGCGACGAGGGCGGGGAGGGCGAGCAGGACGAGGTGCTTGTTCATGGTCTGCCCTTCTTCACGGGCCGTGCCAGACCGCCCGGGCACATTGGGAGTGGGGCCCGGTACCCTTCCGTCGCGGGGGCACCTGGACCGCGGGCGCCCATGGAGACTCGACGATGTCCCGATTCACTCTTCTGTTCCTGATTCTGCTCGCCTTCGGACTGACGGCCTGCCCCCCGACCGAGGGCGTGTTCGACGGCTGGCCCTTCGACGGCGACGACGACGACTCCATCGCGTCGGACGACGACGACGCGGCCAACGACGACGACGCGGCCAACGACGACGACGCGGCCGAC
>Ga0055584_100000998_pt1 | contig 27395 bp, 25 predicted proteins | sample OSDHelmetaG_FD_58716 | JGI IMG/M metagenome (GOLD analysis project Ga0055584, IMG submission 58716) | Pelagic marine sediment microbial communities from the LTER site Helgoland, North Sea, for post-phytoplankton bloom and carbon turnover... | ecosystem: Environmental > Aquatic > Marine >...
TGATGAGCGGTGCGCTGGAGCCAACGAATGATGCTTATGCGCTTGCCAAGATCGCCGGAATTAAGCTGTGCCAATCATACCGGAAGCAATATGGCTGTGATTTTATAGCTGCCATGCCATGTAATCTGTATGGTCCCGGTGATACATATGATGCACAACGCTCGCACGTTATTCCTGCACTCCTTATGAAGCTGCATCAAGCCAAGGATGATGTTAGCTTGTGGGGTACGGGGACGCCTTTGCGTGAATTCCTTTATGTAGATGATCTGGCTGATGCGCTTGTGTTCTTATTAAAAAATTATTCTGATAAATCACATATTAATGTTGGTAGCGGTGCTGAGATAAGTATTGCTGATCTTGCCCATGAAATTGCTGCTGTCGTCGGCTACGAAGGTAAGATTGCATTTGATCCCGCTATGCCAGATGGTACGCCGCGTAAGTTGATGGATAGCCGCCGTATGAATGAGTTGGGCTGGCAGGCACAGATATCCTTGCGCCCGGGGTTGCAAAACGCGTATGCTGACTACCTTAAGAAGGTAGAACAGCGTGATGCAGCCTGAGAGCCATTTGAAAGATATTATTCCTGTTATTCTGGCCGGTGGGCAGGGGCGTCGTTTGCGCCCTCTGACAAGCAGTAGAACACCGAAGCCTTTTTTGCGTTTGCTGTCGCCGCATACATTTTTACAAAAAACAGTATTACGTGTTCATTCTTTAAATGCACCGGCGCTTGTCGCAAACGTGGCATATCGTGATAGAATTAAAAAGGATATGGCTGCATTGGGCGTTACGCCTTCGCAGATTTTTCTGGAACCGGAAGGGCGTCAAACGGCGCCTGCTGTTGCTGTTGCCGCTCATTACTTTGCTGCAACAGGAAATGATCCGTTGTTGCTGGTAATGCCTTCTGATCACGCCATTGAAAATCCGGATATGTTGTTGGATGCTGTGCGCCATGCTGAGCCTGTTGCGCGGCAAGGGAAGATGGTTTCATTTGGTGTGCGGCCTATCCGTCCTGAAACAGAATATGGGTATATAAGGCAAGGCAAGCAAATACAGGAAGGCGTGTTTTCTGTTTCTTCTTTCATTGAAAAGCCCGATGTTGCTACGGCAAAAGATTTTATTCAGAGCGGTGATTGCTATTGGAATAGCGGTATTTTTCTTTTTTCAGTGTCTTGTTTCCTGGCGCAGTTAAAGCAGTTTAATTCTGTTATGTGCGATCAAAGTTATGCTGCTGTTGCCCGGGCATCCCGGCTGCAAAATGCGGTGTTTCTTGAAAAGGAGGCATTTTCTTCCTGTCCCGCCGAATCGCTGGACAGGGCGGTCATGGAGAAAACGGATAGTCTGGCGGTTATGCCGATTGATGTGGGGTGGCGTGATTTGGGCCGCTGGCCGGACTTGTTTCGGTATGTCTTGCGCGCAGCTTGAATTACCAGCTAGACTTTGGTGTTGGGCACACGAAAATTCCATAATGGGGAGCGATGCAAAAACAATCAACCAATCATATCATGCTTATTGAGCCGGCGGAGTTTTACGCGAACCCGGAAACGATGGAAACAAATATCTATCAAAGCGACATGCATGAGCCGCATGAGGTCATTCTCGAAAAAGCGTTAGAGGAGTTTAATGGTTTTCGCGAAGTGCTGGAAACCAATGGCATAAAGGTTAGCGTGACCAAGGGTAAAAAAGGCTGCCCGGATATGCTGTTTCCTAACTGGATGTCGACCCATGAAGGTGGCGGTATGATTTTGTACCCCATGCTTAATGACAATCGCCGAGCCGAGCGCGATCCAAAGATTATTGAGATGCTGCAAAAGGATTATAAGATCCTGCATGATTTGCGTGATTGGGAGAAAGAGAAGTTTATTATTGAGGCCAATGGCAGTCTTTGTCTGGATCGCATGTTTAATGTTGCTTATGCCGCCCTGTCAAAACGTACGGATGCCGAGGCTGTGCGTGAGTGGGGCGACCTTACGGGGTATGATGTCGAGATTTTTGAGACACGTAGTCATACCGGCGATCCTATCTATCATACGGATCTGGTCATGTTTATCGGTACGGAAGTTGCCGCTATATGCAAGGACTGTATTCTAGAAGAATACCAAGATCATTTGATGCAGCGTTTGTCTGCCAAGAGGGAAATTATAGAATTAACGCTAGAGCAACAGAAACTATTCTGCGGTAATTCATTGGAGGTTATTGGTGCGGGCGGAGAGAAAATGCTTGTTATGTCGGATACAGCCTTTAATGCGTTGAACGACTCCCAGAAAAGCAGCTTTGGTAAATATTACAGCCGTATTTTACATGCGCCGATATCAACTATTGAAGCATATGGCGGTGGTTCTGCTCGTTGTCTTATGCTGGAGTTGTTTTAGTCTTCTGGCTCGATAATTTTGCGCATGGTTAGAAGCACAACTTCATCACCGTATTCAATGCGGCCTGACATTTGAATGCGCTCCCCTTTGCGTCCCAGCTTTAAAATTGTTTGGTATTCAACCGGCTCGCGTGTCAGGCTTCCATTGGGTCGTGTAAGAGCAAAGTCACCTTGCGCGGCGGTGGGGTCGGCAATGGAAATCATTTCCACTTCATTTTCATTGATAACGGTAAAGCTGCTGTTCCAGACAACTTTGTTGTCATCCACACGCGATGTTTTGCCATCCCGTATTTCTGTGATGCCATCACTCTTCCTTTGCAGCGGTCCGTCATAGCTGCTGGTAGATGTCACCTGATATTTACCGTCAAGGCTGATCGTATTCATACACATATGGTAGCGCAGGTGTTACGAAGTGCAATGAAAAAATTTAGAAGACGTGTGGCGGCTGTTTATTTGAAGGATTTCTTGCTTATAAAGTAGGGTGGTGGACGGCTTTGGCAAGGATAATGCCATGGTGCGCACCGTCTTTTCTGTATGATCCGGTTATTTCGTAGCCTGCTTTTTCAAACATAGGTTTGTAGTCGCTTTCATCCCATTTGTAAGACAGAATGCTTGTTAGGCTCTCATCTTTTTTGATTGAAATGGGGCCGCGTATGGTTGAGATAACATGATCTTCGCGGCATATGGCACGTAACCTGACGGCTTTGGCGGTTTCATCGTAGTGCGGTTGCATTTTCCAGTAGCGGAAAGGGTCGTAGGTATCATCTGTAATGATGCTCTCACCGACGGCACGTGTAAAAGCACTGAGTACAAAGGCACCAAACTCATCTGTTGTCTGGTATTCCTTCAGCAATGTTTCCGGGTTGTTTTCCGCATCATAGGTTATCATGATGTATGACCCTATACCGTGCTGTTTGTTCATACGCGCAAGGTAGGCAGATGCGTTGTCAGTGCTGCTCATACCGCCCTGCGCCGAGTTGTCGGGTGCATTGGCCAGTGTGCCGCCAAAAATCAATGCTAACGGCGTACAGTTTTCTTTTGTAGGCATTTTTATTTTCTGTGCAGCCATGAAGTCGCAGGCGATAGCTTCGGCATGCAGGTTAAATTTATCGTGCACGGATAAGGCGGCTTCATTCGCATAGCGACTTAAAATGTCGATGGCGGTGTATCTCGAGATTTTATGCTCGTCGCTCTTTAGTATTGCTTCGATCAGCTTTTGTGGCTTGGTCACACCGGAGTTTCCACCTGGGCCATATTCAATAACATGAAGAGAGTGGGGCAATGTTGTGACCATGTGGTTTTCAATGGCATATTCTAGTGCGTTCAGGTCGCTATTGATAAGGTCATAGGATTTGCTGTGTTCTATGTGCGCATCCCAAGCAAGGCCGCCATATAATATCCGCCCAAACCGTTTTTGCAGTGTGTCAAATATTTCTGATGCGCCAGTTGGTTTCTTTGAGTCTGCGGCTGCTTCTGTTTTTGTTGTTTTGTCCTGAGGCGGTTCATGGAACAGGTATCGGGTTAAAAGCCCTTGTCCCTTGTGTCCGATGGTATCAAAAAATGCTTGTGTAAAGGCCTGGATTTCTTCTGCTGATGCTTTCACGCCGTTGACTGAATCTTTAGGATCAACGCCATCCTTGGGTACGAAAAGCCCAACGACTTGTCCCTCACCTGTCTTTTTCTTTTTATTTTTCTTTTTATCAGTCAAAGTATTTCCACGCTTATTCCACGGCTATGCCTTATGAGCCTGTTTTTGCAGTTTTTAAGGTGTAATCCGGGGGCATAATAGCAACGCTCCAAATAGCACTGAATTGCATTCTGTATGCTTCGGCCACGGCCGGATAATCTATGATAATTACAGTTGGTTCTGTATCGAATAGCAGGATCGCCAGTTTTTTGCCGTACACATAAAAAGGTACAGAGCTAAAGTGTTCTTTCGGTGTCCAGCGATATTCGGCGTAGTCCGGTGTTGCTAGATAGTAATGGTCTTCTTCGCGCACCATTATCTGGTAGCTTACACCGTTAACATCTTTCATCCGTGCTACGTGCGTTTTAACATTTTCAGGTCCCAGCCACTTTTCAAATTCACGTTCATTGACGTTGCTAACGAGGACTTCGCCGGGGCTTTTGCTGAGTGTGTCATGTACATCTTGATAAAATTCCCAAAAACCCTGACGTCCTTTTAAAACCCTGACGTCACCTGTTTTTTGTCTGACGCCTTCGCGACCGATGAATTCGAGGCCAGCGTCTTCAAATGCTTTTTGGATGGTTTGCATTGTGTTTGCACGTGGCGTGCTCTGGCCATTTTCAATGCTGCCGATGGATGTTGCTGAAATTCCTGTGCGCTGTGCAAGTTCAGTCTGGCTCCAATTCAGGATACCGCGTGCGCCTCTGATTTGTGCAGTTGTTATGCTCATTAGTTACATCTCACCTGTAATCACGCTTGTTACGGCGCTATCTTAATAAAAAACAAAGTTAGAGCGGGGCTGTGTGAAGATTAGTACCGCATATGTATATTTTACGCAACAAAAAATTGCCATATTCCGTAAAATAGTGGCCCATCTTAATAATATGGAATAAAAGTCGCTGCTTAGGCTGCTTTGTCAGCCAACCCTTCGCGCCGCAGTAAGGCTTCCGGGTCGGCATCCCGGCTGCGGAAGCGCTTATAGAGGGTGCGGGGGTGCTCGCTGCCACCCCGGGAGAGAACCTCTTTTTTATAAGATTCTGCTGTTTTGCGGTCATACAGCCCTTTTTCAAGGAATAGTTCAAAGGCATCAGCATCCAGCACCTCAGCCCATTTATAACTGTAATATCCAGCTGAATATCCCCCGGCGAATAGGTGGCTGAAGGAAGCGGAGAAGGGCCCGGCCATACGCGGGAATAGTGATGTATCGGCTGTTTCCGCATCCTCAAACGCAGCGACATCGTGAATTTTGGATGGATCATTTGTGTGCCATGCCATATCGAGGGTACAAAAATTAACTTGCCGCAGTCCGCCCCATCCGGCCATAAAGTTTTTCGCATTGTTAAGTTTTTCGATCAAGTCGCCCGGGATTTTCTCGTTTGTCTTATAGTGACCTGAAATTATATCCAGTGTTTCTTTCTGGTATGTCCAGTTTTCCTGCAGTTGTGATGGCAGTTCAACAAAGTCCCATTTCACATTCGTGCCGGCCAGAGATGAATAGGTTACTTTTGATAAAAGCGCGTGAACGGCGTGCCCCATTTCATGGAAAAGTGTGCTGACTTCGCCGTGTGTTAAAAGCGAAGGTGCATCTTTTGTTGGTTTTGTGAAATTGCAGACAATGGCTACAATGGGCCGTTCAATTTTGCCGCGGAACAGTCCTTGATCGCGGTAACTGGTTTTCCACGCGCCATCTTTTTTCCCGGTCCGCGGAAAGAAGTCGGCATAAAGCGTGCCGACGAAGCTTCCATCTGTCATGTCGGTTACATCATAACCCGTGACGTTCGGGTGCCAGGTGGCATAGTCTTTGTTCTCTTCAAATTTTAAATTGAACAGCTTGCTAAAATGCTGGAAGCAGCCTTGTAAAACGGTTTGTAACGGGAAGTAAGGGCGCAGATCTTCTGATGAAAAATGATAGAGGCTTTGTTTGAGTTTTTCAGCGTAATACCCCACATCCCAGGGCATGATTTCTGCTGGCCCACCATTTTTCACGGCAAAATCCTGAAGGGATTTAAAGTCTTCTTCCGCAGCCGGTTTGTAGGACTTTTTCATTTTTGCAATAAAGGACCAAACCTCATCTGTGGTTTCGGCCATGCGTTTTTCCAGAACGAATTGCGCGTGACTGGTATAGCCAAGAAGTTTTGCGCGTTCGTTGCGCATGCCGACGATATCAAGAATTGTCTTGCTGTTGTCGAATTCATCACCATAGGCACGGGATCCAAATGCGCGCCACATTTTTTCACGTAAGGAACGGTTGTCGGCATATTGCATGAACGGGCCATAGCTTGGGTATTCAAGCGTAAACAGCCATTTCCCATCATGCCCTTTGTCTGTAGCGGCTTGTTGTGCGCCTGCGCGTGCTGATTCAGGCAGGCCGGATAAGTCATCTTCATTATCAATGAATAGCTCGAACTTTTCTGCTGATTTTGTAACATTATTCATGAAGGTTGGGCCCAGAACGGAAAGCTGCTGGTTGATTTCACGCAGGCGTGTTTGTTTCTTTTTGTCCAGAAGCGCACCGCCGCGTACAAACCCTGAGTATGTTTCTTCCAGTAGCGTCATTTGTTCTGTTGTGAGATTAAGGCCGTCTTTTTTGTCATGAACAGCCTTAACGCGTGCAAATAGCTTTTCATCTAATAAGACATCACTGCTGAATGAGGAGCTGAGCGGTCCGATTTTTTCTGCTAGCTCATGCAGGCCATCTGTTCCGGCTGCTGAGAGCTGGTTATAGAATACGGATGATACAACCCCCAGCGTTTCTGATGCGCTTTCCAGTGCTACGATTGTGTTTTCAAAGTCAGGTGCAGCTTTATTGTTTTTAATGTTATCGACATTGTTTCTGGCCATGGCGATAGATTCTTCTACGGCAGGAAAATAGTGATTTTCCTCTATCTTGTCGAAGGGCGGCGCCTGATTGGGTAGGCTCCATTGTTGCAGGAGCTGGTTTTCTGATTTCATGGCTGTCTTTGTTTGTTGTTTCATAATTTTATTCCGTCAGGGTAAAGCTGGTTGCGTCCATGCCAGCTTCTTTTGTTACTTTGTCAAAAGCGGTTACGATAAGCCGATATGTTCCGGTATCGGGGATTTGGATGTTTTTGATAAATTGTGATGCTTGCCCTTTGTACTCCATAGGAAAAGACTTTATGTAGATGTCATCTACATATATATGAGCGTCTACTTCGTAGCGTTCTGGTGGCCATGGTGTATTCGGAGCAATGTGGCATCCGCACATTTTGACAATGTTGACATGTAAGGGTACGGGTTTTTTAGGATCAAGTTTGATCTTGGCATTTATGGGCGGGTTAAGAACATCAACGGCAAACCCGGGAAGCTCCAGCATAATGCCATTGCCTTGTGTGTAATCCTTGCCGGGGATCAGGATCATGTCTTCGCTTACGGTAATGCTTGCCTGTGCCTGCCCTACCGGTCCGGTTGCGGAGATGGTAACGGGGATGGGTTCAAAAATCTCGAGGGAGAACTGGAGCTTTGCTGTGTCATCATCAACAAGAATGGCATCGCGGGCTGGTTTGTCGCTCATAATTTTTTTTGTATCGCCGGTGCCGCCGGATGTGTTGCCGTGAATTAGAATATCACCAGTGCGTCGGTCACGGATGGTCACTAATGCGCCGCCCATGGCTGTGCCGACAAATTTAGCATCGCGGGCTTTAACAGTGATAACAAAATTTGTATCCGGAACTAGCTCCTGTGCCTGTGCAACAGGCATAAAGAACAGAAAAGTGGACATTGCAAAAATCGTCAAAAAACGCATAAGATATCTCCTTGAACACGAAACCTTCGTATAGTGTCCCGTTAAGGCAGGCGGAAATCAAGGCAAAACTCATGAAGTCTATGCAGTTCGATGATATATATTTTTCACCTGAAGACGGTCTGGCGGAAACGGGACATGTTTTTATCGGTGGTAATGGCTTGCCGGCAGCTTGGGTAGGGCACGACATATTCACGATTGTAGAAACGGGTTTTGGTACGGGGTTGAATTTTTTGGCCGCGTGGCAGTTATTTGACAGGTCAGCACAGCCTGACCAGAAGCTTCATTATGTCTCCTTTGAGAAATACCCGTTGTCATGGGATGAGATTTTTCGGGCGCTGGCGCCGTGGCATACGGAATTTGGCGGCCGCCTTGATCGCTTGCGCGCTCTTTACCCCTTGCGTGTGCCCGGTTTCCATCGGATTGCCCTGAGCGAGCAGGTGACATTGACGCTTATATTTGATGATGTGAATGATGCGCTACCGCAGCTGGTCGTACCGTATGGTGTTGATGCTTGGTTTCTGGATGGTTTTGCGCCATCAAAAAATCCGGATATGTGGTCAGACCTTCTGTTTGCGCAAATGGCACGTCTGAGCCATGGCGGCTCTACCTTCGCAACTTTTACTGTTGCGGGTGTTGTCCGGCGCGGGCTAGAGGAGGTCGGGTTTTCTATTGAAAAAAAGAAGGGATTTGGTCGCAAGAATGAAATGTTGCGCGGCACTTTTAATGCGGGTAGGCCGTTATCTTGTAAGCGTGGCATTAAAAAGGTTGCCATTATTGGCGGTGGTCTTGCCGGCTCGGCAACAGCTTTTGTTCTGAAGCGCAGGGGGGTGCATCCTGTTGTTTTTGAAAAAAATGAAATACTTGCATCTGGGGCATCAGGAAATATCTGTGGCTTGTATAATCCGCGTTTGTCGGCACAGCGAACGCCTGAGTCTGATTTTTACACAGCGGCTTTTGCGCAGGCTGTGCGTACGCTTTCGGAGTTACAGTGCGGGTATGATATTGATTTTAATCCTTGTGGTAGCTTGCATCTGATTACAAGTGCAGACAGAGAAAAGAAGTTCTCTAGTGCTTTGCAAAACTGGGGATGGCACAAAAGCCATATGCACCTTTTGGATTCGGAAGCAGCATCTCAGCGTGCCGGTATTGCGCTGGAGAACGGTGCGCTTTGTTTGCCTGATTCTGGCACGGTCAGTCCGGTTGCTCTTTGCCATGCTTATACGGATGATCTGGAAGTGCGGTTGGGGGCAAAGCCAAATGCAGAAGATATAAGTTGTGAGTTTGACGCTGTTGTTTTTGCTAACGGTGCGGCTGTTACAGAATTTTCTCTTTTTGCAGATTTGCCTATTCATACTGTGCGTGGGCAGGTCACACATTTTGAGGCTTCGCATGAAACTTTTGATTTGCGTATGAATTTATGTTTCGGGGGTTATCTGTCGCCACAGCGCGCCGGTGGACATATATTGGGCGCAACGTTCCAGAGGTGGATGGAAGATAGTGATGTAAAAGATGAAGATCACGAGGAAAACTTTTTGCGGTTAAGTGCTGCCATACCGCAATTGAAATTCCAAGCGGTGACGGGGGGGCGTACCGGGTTGCGCTCTGCTTCAAAGGACATGTTCCCGATTATTGGCCATGTTGCAGATAATATTTATGTCTCTACGGCACACGCGTCGCATGGAATTATTTCAACATTGGCGGGTGCGCATATGCTGGCGGATATAATGGTTGGCGATACGCAAAGCTTGTCACGGGATAGCGTTAAAAAGCTTGCACCGGGGCGCTTTGCCGAGCGGGCGGCCAAAAAAGGAAAATGATGGCGTGTTGCGGTCCTGTTGGTGCTTTAGGGCTGTTCGCTGCAAATATTTTATAGTTTTGATATAAATCCTGTCAAAAAACAGGTGATCTTTAAGATATGTAGGGGTATACTATGAGAAGGTTCGGTTCTCCATTTTCCATTTGTAACGCAATCATCATGATCACATTGATTAAAAAAATATCGCAGCTGGCAGTTGTTAGCGCTTTTGTTGCCCTTTCACCGTTGTCGGCGATGGCGCAGGGCGCAGACGATTCCGACATAGGGGTGTTCCCGCCACAGGTTGAGGCGCAGGCCCCGGAATATGTATTGTCCCCAGGGATGGACACGCATCCGATGATACGGCTGACGCCGGATAAATCAGAGATTGTTAATCTGGATACTGAGGTGAAAAGCATGATTGTTGGCAATCCGCTGCACCTTAATGTTATTATGGACACAACAAAGCGACTTGTGCTTGTACCGCGTTCACCTGGCGCGACTAGCTTTACGGCTCTGGATGAAACGGGAAAAGTTATCATGCAGCGGCATGTGATTGTTAACGGTCCGGAAGAGAAATATGTGCGTATACGCCGTAGCTGTGATGCGGCGCGTGCGGGCGGTGCATCGGTATCCAACTGTGAGGATATGAGCGTTTATTATTGTCCGGAAGGGCTATGCCACCCCATTGAGATGATTACTTCCGGTACATTTGTTACCGGTAGCCAAAACAGCATTATCTCGCCAGGTACCACCAATGGTGGCGCAGGAGGGATGAACAAGGCTAATGCTGGTGACTTTAACGATAATTTTGATGGTAATGGAGCTGCTAATCCATTTGATTTGTTGATGAAAGCGCTGCAGGATGGTGCCTCTAACTCACAATCGGGCGAATAGGAATTGTCTGCAATGAAAAAAACAATGCGTTTCTCGTTTTTGCTTTTATCTACGGCATTAATTTTGCCGCTGGCCGCGTGTCAGACAACATCTGAACATGATTTGAAGCAAGAGCGTTCTGATAAGATTGGGGCGGTTCTTGAGCGTGCCGCTGCGCAGGCTTCGAGCGCAGGTAATCAGGCAGAGTCTCTGGATTTACTGGAGCGATCCTATAAACGTGATAGTGACAACATGGAGCTGGCAACCAAATACGCACATGCTTTGCGTATGGCAGGGCGTTTAACGCGTGCGACGCTGGTTCTATCACCCTTTGTAAATGATAGTGATGATGCTGATACTGCTGCGCATACTGAGTATGCGGCGGCTATGGCGGCTATGGGGACTTATGCGCAAGCAGAAGACCACGCTCGCAGAGCTGTATTGCGGGACCCTGAAAACGGGCAAGCATATCATGTTTTGGGCATTTCTTTGGATGCGCAGGGGCATTACAAGCCGGCTGAAGTTGCTTTTCGCAAGGCATTGGATTTCTGGCAGGGTAACCCCGGTCCGCTTCTGAATAATTTGGGCCTTAATCTTGCTACGCAGGGATTTTTAGACGAAGCATTGGATACACTGCGTAAGGCCGCTGCTGTTTCTCCTAACCGTCAGGAAATTGAGCGTAATCTTCGTATCGTTACGGCGTTACAGGTGCCGCCACCACAAAGTGGTTTTTACCCAGTGCCTAGACCGAAACACAAGCCGAAATATACGGAAGCAGCCGCTGCGCCTGTTGAGCCTGTGGAAGAGGTGCCTGTCGAAGAAGCAGGTAGCGCCGAAGAAGGCTGAACGAATATTTATTTACTCGTAGCTGTGAACACGCCATCCCAGTCTGTACCGGGATCATTCTCTTTAAGTCCGGCAATTCGTTCTTCATATAGTTTATAGAAATCAGAAAGATTGCCATCGGATAGATTTTGGCATTCTGCTATTAGTTTTTCTGCTTTAGAAAAGTTTTGTGTGCGGTAATGTGTGATCATTTCGTTGTGCGCTTGTTGCCAGTCACGGAAGAGCTGTTGTGCGGCATATTCTTCATCTCCTATTAAAGTAAAAACATGCACGGGTTCTTGTTTTCCCTTAACGCGCAATAGATCCAGTTCTAATGTCGCAAACGCCGGCACTTGCTTGCATGTTTCTGCCCCGATCAGCGTGTTGACCCCGTATGTCTTTGTCTGTCCTTCGAGGCGACTGGCCAGATTTACCGTGTCACCGAGAGCTGAGTAAGCAAAACGCTGTTTTGATCCCATGTTGCCAACGCTAGCTGTTCCTGTGTTTATACCGATGCCGGCATTCAAAATCAGCGCTGTGGTGTTTTGTGCTTTTGCTTCTGCGCGCAGGCGTTCATTAATTGGTGCCAAGGCTTCGTTCATTTGCAAGGCTGTATGACAAGCATGTGCAGCGTGATCCTTGTCATCCAGTGGCGCGTTCCAAAAAGCCATCATCGCATCACCCATATATTTATCAATCGTACCACGATTGTTCATGACTAGGTCTGACATGGGTGTCAGGAAGTCATTCATGAGTTGGATTAACGCTTCCGGTGACATTGATTCTGAGATTGTAGTGAAGCTGCGAATATCCGTGAACATGACAGTTAGTTCTCGTGTTTCCCCGCCCAGCTGTAGTTTGTCCGGGTTTTTGGTCAGTTCTTTCATGAAGTCAGGGGAAATATAATACCCAAATGCCTGCTTGACCTGCTTGCGATCTGCTTCTGTGCGGATATAAGAAAGAATGCTGGACAGCATAAAAATCGCGAGTGCGGCGATTGACGGGTAAAAGGGGTCAATTAAGATGCCGCTATTTAAAAACATTATGTGTGAAAAATAAAATGTAAATGCTATTAAGCCTCCATATACAAGCGCAAGGAAAAGGGCGCCGACAAAAGGCGCTATAAAAATTGTAATCAGGCCGACAAGAAGAATAAAGTTGTTCTCTGTGTCCTTGATAATTTGAGGGCGCAATAGATAGTGGTTGCTTAAAACCTGTTCAATAGCGTTTGCATGGATTTCAACACCAGGTATCAGTCCTTGCGGTGTTGGTCGCAAGTCAAGTAATCCCTCTGCACTGGAGCCGATAAGAACGATTTTGTCCTTAAATCGTTCTGTCATTTCTTCTTGCATATCAGGATCCAGAATTTTATATGCAGGGACGTAATTATCCTTTTTATTCCATGCGCGGTAATGCAACCAGATCATACCGTCATCATCAATCGGAGCCTCATATTTTTCGATGGCAAGTCTGAATTTTGTATCAATCTTGTTCTCATCGAAGTCTTTGTTTCGTCCCAGTTTGATAACAGGCTTTATAGTCCCTGAGTGTGAAACCCGTATGACTTCTGTGCTTAATGCCGGGTAGAGTGTGTTGCCATCGGAAAGTATAAGGCCGGTACGACGGATAATGCTGTCTACATCTTCCTGTGCCATAAAACTACCATTTCCAGCAAGCACAGCTTCAAATACAGGTAGAAATTTTGCAACGGATGCAAATCTTTCTGCGTGTCTTAAGAAATGGGTCTTGGTGTCTTTTTTACTTAAGATAGCACTGACAATACGTGGTTTTTCTTTGTTGGAGCCATGGGAAAATGCGCCTACAAAGTTTCCTGTATTTTTTATGGCTTCGGCCAAAACAAGGTCGTTATCTCTTAGCAGTAAGCCTTCTTTTTGTTTAAGCTCCTTAACGATGTCCGGAGGTAGGTATTCCGATATCTTGGCAGGTGATGTCCGGTCCGGTTCGGCAAGAACGCCATCAAATCCAACAACTTTTACACCCATTGTATTGAGGTTTTGGATAATATCGGCAAGAACCGTTCGAGACCAGGGCCATTGCCCCAGTTTTGTTAGAGATTCATCATCGATATCAACAATAACAACATCACCGGTTGTCATCCGCGGTGTTTCTTTTAGATAGCCATCGAATACTAGGAACTGAATTCTGCTCCGGAAGTACCCATCCGCATCAATCATGAACACAAAGGTAAAAAGCGTGCAAAACAGCAGTAAAAAGTGGAACCATCGGTTAATAAGTATTTTTTTCATGGTCAGACCTGCGCTCCGGCATCTAAGGCGGTAAAGAATAAATATTATAACTTTTCAGCCATTTCGTCCACGGCAGGTGCGAGACGGCATGGCTTATGGTATGGTTTGAGGGACATGAGCACGTTTCCTGTTCCTTATCCTGTCGATATCCGGCCTTTGACGTCTTTGCGGTTTTTCGCCGCTCTGGTGGTTGTTTTCCATCATCTGGGCTATTTCATGCCTCCTGCGGCACATGAAGTCACTGATTTCCTCCAGAAAGGGTATTTGGGTGTAGATTTCTTTTTTATCTTGAGCGGCTTCATTCTGGTTCATGTTTACAGCGAGAAGCTGCAAGCGGGGCATTGTACGGCACGATCATTTTATGTCCGGCGTTTTGCGCGGATTTACCCACTTCATCTTTTGACATTACTTTTGATGGTGCCGCTATTTTACACCCAATTGGGGTTTGGGTTTGTCGGTGATTCACCGGATAGTTTTCCTGTGAGGACATTTTTGGATCATCTTCTTATGATTCACGCCTGGGGAATGGAATCTACATTGCGCTTGAATGCGCCGTCATGGTCAATCAGTGCAGAATGGTTTGCGTATTTGTTCTTCCCAATTTTTATGGCTGTATTTTCTAAATTCAAGCCTGGGTGGTTGCTGGTGTGCTTGTGTACAATTTTCTCTGCTGCATGGCTGCTTTCTTATAGCGTGGCACCGGAAAGACCACTGACAATGCTTAGTGTTGATTTTGGTATTTTCAGGGTTATTCCGGAGTTTGCTATTGGTATGGTGCTTTATCAGTTTTTTGGCAAGCGTGCGCCGCTCAAGCATGCATCTGGATTTTTGTTGCTTTGTACGGTTACAGTTATTGCTTTGATGCATTGGGGCGCACCAGATTTGATGATTGTCTTTTGCTTTGCGGCAATCATTGTTTTGGCAGCGGATATGTCTCGTGTTGGAAAAAAGATGTCAGGACGGCTCTTCGTTTGGCTGGGAGAGATTTCCTATGCTGTATACATGACTCACTATATTGTGATGACCGTTATTTTGTGGGGCGCGTGGAAAGTGATGGCGCAAGCGGAATTTCTAAGCATATATCCGTTACTGGCACTGGCTGTGATTGTTGTGACGATAGGGTTTTCTGCTGCTTTATATCACGGGTTGGAAAAGCCTGCGCGCCGATGGATAACAGGAAAACTATCCTCTTGATAGAGGGCGTGAGGAGGGTTAAATATATAGTTATGCTACGCTTTGTTTTGACATTATTTTTCTGTTTTTTGATTTCTCTTCCCGCCTATGCTGAGGAGCGTGTTGTGCCTGTCGGGCGGGAGCAGGTGCAGATGTCTTTTGCGCCGCTTGTTAAACAAGTTGCACCGGCTGTTGTTAGTATTGCAACCAAACGTACGGTTACGCAGCGGGTTAGCCCTTTTACAGGTGATCCATTTTTTGAACAGTTTTTCGGGCGCTCTTTTGGTTTGGGTGGTGGCTTGAGTAAAAAACGAGTGGATAGCGCACTCGGCTCCGGTGTTATTATCGAACCAGATGGCCTGATTGTAACAAATGCGCATGTTATTCGTAGTGCGGAGGAAATAACAGTTGTTTTGGTTGATGGGCGGGAGTTTGATGCAAAAGCGGTGCTAACGGACGAGCCGTCGGATCTGGCATTGTTGCGTATTGATACGCACGAGGAAAGCCTGCCTTTTGTATCGTTAAAACCCAGCGAGTCACTGGAGGTCGGTGATTTGGTGCTGGCGATCGGTAATCCGTTTGGTGTGGGGCAGACGGTAACCAGTGGTATTATTTCGGCACTAGCGCGGTCCTCTCTTAATATTAATGATTTCAATTTTTTTATTCAAACTGATGCAGCGATTAACCCCGGTAATTCCGGTGGCGCGCTGGTGGCGATGGATGGCGGCGTGGTCGGAATAAACTCTGCAATTTTTTCTAAAACAGGTGGCTCTCTTGGCATTGGTTTTGCTATTCCGTCGGAAATGGTTGCTACGGTGATCGCCGCAGAAAAGGCAGGGCAGAGTGGGGCGCATGGTATTGCGCGTGCTTGGCTCGGTATTGCAGCGCAGGGTATTACCCCAGATATTGCAGAATCTCTGGGGTTTGAAGTGCCGCACGGTGTTTTGATCGCGGGTATGCACCGCGCCAGCCCTGCAAAAAAATCGGGTTTAAAAACAGGCGATGTTGTGATGGCGGTGAATGACAAGGCTGTGCGCGATCCGGCGGAGATGAAGTTTCGTATGGCGACTGTGCCTCTGGGGTCTGATGCTGAATTTGAAGTGCTGCGTAAAGGGAAAGTGAAAACCCTTCATGTGGCAGCCATGGCGCCACCGGATGACCCGCCGCGTGATGAAACACTGCTTTCCGGCAATCATATTTTAAATGGTGTAACTGTGGCAAACATTAATCCGGCAGTGGCGGTGGAGTTGGGCCTGAAGAATGAAGAAGGTGTTGTCGTTGTATCTGTGGATCGGCACGGACAGGCCCGCCGGGTTGTTAGCTCTGGTGAAGTCATACTTAGTGTAAATGGTGTGGATATACAGGATGTTGCTGCGTTGAAAAAGCTCTTAAAGCGTGGTGCAAATTCATGGCGGCTTGTTTTGTCTGCTGATGGTCATCAAAGACAAGTTATCGTGCGATGATCATAAATATTACTCATCCGGTGCAAACGTTTTTACGTCGTTGTTTGGCTTTGATTTCGGTGCGGGTTGAGCTTGTGGCTGTGTTGTCGGCGCAAAGTTCTGTATAAAAACAGCCAATTTGCTCGTCGCTTCCTTTTGGGCGCGTTCAAGCCGATCGGTAATGTCATCAGGATCATCCCAGGATAAAAATCGTGCGCTATTCCGCAGTGTAATCAGGGCAGGTGGAAGGTGTTCCGTATCGTCATTTGGCATGAATGCCGGATCAAGCATCGTACCGGTATGTAGATCATCCGCATAATGATGCGCGGGGCTGTATTGACCGTTATGTTCTTTTTTCCATTCAAGCTTTGTAATGCTGTGAATGTCACGAAAACTACGCAGGGTTATGTTTGTTATATTGTGTAGGTGATCGGCATTTGTGGCACGAAAGTCGAGTGTTTCACTTATTGTCTGCTGAGCTAGATAAGAACCGCTGGCGTGATCTAGTTTTTCCAGCGTGTGCAGAGCGCTCTTTTCTGTCATTTGTATCTGGTTGCATAAGTGATGACGGTCACGCCATGTCAGAAGGCTTTGTCCATCGTTCAGTATGATCAATGTTGCCGGCATGATTTCGGGAATTTTGGTCACTGTTTCCGGCGGCATCAGAATTGTTTGTCTGTTAATCGTGTCGGTGTAGTCCGTATCGGGAGAGTATGCACGCTTTCCCGGTTTTAGGGCCCATTTGATGTCGACAATGAAGGCGATGTCCTGATAGTCCGCAAGTGTTGTTTCGGTGCTCTCACCCTGCCCAGCGGGTGTAAATATCCCATCAATGTGCAGGCTTTTTGCACGGGCCGACGGCATGATTGCCGGGGTGGCCTGTGTGCGGAAGAGCGGGGCCAGCTTTTGCTCTGTTTTTAAATCTTTTTTACCCATGTTTGTCAGCCTAGCAAGAATATCGATGTTATGCAAATAATTTAACCCTTGATAGTTGGGCCCCGTTCCTCGAATGTCCATTAATAATGACTGATTTATTTGCAGTAGAAGAGCAAGAGAATGATACGCCACGCCCTTTGGCGGATCGGTTGCGGCCGCGCATATTGGATGATATTGCCGGGCAGGAACATTTAACAGGGCCGGGTGGGACGATTCGCTGTATGGCAGAATCCGGGCGGCTATCTTCTATGATTCTGTGGGGGCCGCCGGGTTGTGGCAAGACGACGTTGGCACGGATTTTGGCTGGGCATACGGACTTGGCCTTTGAGCAGATTTCAGCAATTTTTTCTGGCGTGGCTGATCTAAAAAAAGTTTTTGAAAGTGCCCGCCTGCGTCGCCGCAATGGCAAGGGCACATTATTATTTGTCGATGAAATTCATCGTTTTAATAAATCGCAGCAGGATGCGTTCTTGCCTGTGGTGGAAGATGGCACGATCACGTTGATTGGTGCGACCACGGAAAATCCCTCGTTCGAACTGAATGCGGCACTTCTTTCTCGTTGTCAGGTTTTTGTACTTAAGCGTCTTGATGATGGCGCATTGGAAATGCTGTTGCAGAGAGCGGAAGAGGAGGCAGGGTGCATTTTGCCGCTGTATGATGACGCACGCATTGCATTAAAAGCCATGGCTGATGGTGACGGGCGCTATGCTCTGACTATGGCGGAACAGGTTCTTGCGCAAAAGGAAGTTATGAGCACAGCGGGTTTAACCAAGCTCGTTAATAAGCGCGCTCCTCTTTATGATAAAAGTGATGATGGGCATTACAATTTAATATCGGCCTTGCATAAATCCATGCGTGGTAGCGACGCCGATGCTGCTTTGTATTGGTTAGCGCGGATGTTGGCGGGTGGTGAAGACCCACGCTTTATTGCGCGGCGTATTACGCGCATGGCGGTGGAGGATGTTGGGCTGGCTGACCCGCAAGCTTTGCCCATTTGTGTGGCAGCGTGGGAAACGTATGAACGATTGGGCAGTCCTGAGGGAGAGCTGGCACTGGCGCAGGCGCTTGTTTATCTGGCAACGGCACCCAAATCGAATGCGGCTTATACGGCTTATAAGGGCGCTATGAAAGCGGCGCAAGAAACAGGATCACTTGCACCGCCCGCGCATATTTTGAATGCGCCGACAAAAATGATGAAAGAAATGGGTTGCGGTGCGGGATATGAATATGATCATGACGCAGAAGATGGCTTTTCAGGGCAGAATTATTTTCCTGATGGTATGGAGCGCCCGCAATTTTACAGACCACCTGAACGTGGTTTTGAGCGTGAAATCAAGAAACGCCTTGATTACTGGGAAAAGTTGCGTGGAAAAAAGACAGGCTAACTGATCTGCTTTGTTCGCTTTTTGGCAACAGCAAGGTTAAGCGCTTCGACGCTGACGGAAAAAGCAATCGCAAAATAGAGGTGGCCGTCCGCAGATGATAGACAGGAAAATAATATTATCTTTGCCAAGAACGATCCCCAGCATGCTCAATGTCAGGAATGCAGCTCAGATTTCAGGGTTGAAGAGCCAGTCAATCATGCAGGAAGGGCCCTTTCTTTTTTGTCAGATAGAGGGGATAATGGCCTCGATATGAAGGAGTGTAGCAAATGCCATTGATTTTGACGATAGCAAGTGGTGGAGCCGTGGGTGCTGTTTTAAGGCACTTCATGAATAATGCTGTAACGACGTGGTGGGGCAGCAGCTTTCCATGGGGGATTTTTGCAGTCAATGTGGCCGGGTCTTTTGCTATGGGGCTGCTTATTTCTTTGTTTGCACATGTTTGGCAGCCGTCACAGGAAATCCGGATGTTTTTGACAGTAGGGCTTTTGGGCGCATTCACGACATTTTCAACATTTTCACTGGATGCTGTGACATTGATCGAGCGCGGCGCTGTGGGCGCAGCGGCTTTATATGTGGCGGGTTCTGTCGTGCTTTCAATCGGTGGATTGTATGCTGGTATGATGATGGTACGGGTGTTTGCATCATGAGCACAGGGCGCATTATTAAAGTCAATGCCGAGGATGACGGACAGCGTCTTGATAGATGGCTGAAGAAGAATGTACCTGAGGTGCCTTATGCACTTGTGCAGAAATTAATTCGCAAGGGTGCGATTAAGGTTGATGGCAAAAAAGCCAAGACCGATGCGCGCTTGAATGAGGGGCAGGAAGTGCGTCTTCCCTCTGTAGAAGATCGTGGGCAACATCCTAAAGGGCAGGTTCCTTTGAAGCGTACGCCGCATGATGAAAACTACATGAGGAAAATGGTGATTTTTGATGATGGTGATGTCGTTGCACTGCATAAGCCGGGTGATATTGCCTCGCAGGGCGGTGGTGGCGTGGAGCGCCACATTGATGGATTGCTGGAGCATCTGAAGGATAAAAAGGATCGTCGTCCACGTTTGATACACCGTCTTGACCGGGAAACGTCCGGTGTTTTGCTTTGCGCCCGTTCGCCGGAGGCTGTGCGTAATCTTGGAAAAATGTTTCATGACAGGCATGCACAGAAGGTTTACTGGGCAATCGTTGTGCCGGCACCGATAAAAAACGAAGGAACCATCAAGGCGCCTCTTGAAAAAGGTGCTGGTGCGCACAAGGATCGCATGTATGTCAGTGAGGGTGAAGATGCAAAAATGGCGATTACAGATTTTGTAGTTCTTGAGCGCGCTTCAAAAAAAGCGGCGCTGGTTGCCTTTTTACCACGTACAGGTCGCACACATCAAATACGTGTTCATGCGGCAGATGTATTGAAGTGCCCTATCCTGGGAGATGATAAATATGGAGGTGAAGCCGCGCAGATCAAGGGTATGGCTCTGGGGAGCCGGTTGCATCTGCACGCACGCCGTCTTGTTTTGCCGCATCCGAAAGAAAAGGGCAAGATGATCGATATTAAGGCACCTTTGCCGCCGGATCTGAAAAAAAGCTGGGCGGCGCTCGGTTTTGACGAAAATCACCCTGACATCGATCTTTAATTTGTGGCGCAGGGGTTCTATAATGTCCCTATGATAAATAGAATAAAATTGCTTTTGGCAGATAAGAAGCGTGTTTGTTTTTTAGCAGCCGTGTTGGCCGTGCTTGTGCTTTTTGGAATAGTTTTTTCAACAGAGGATCAGCAGCCGGCAATCCCCGAATATTATAAAGAAGCTGATGTCGCTAGCTATATGCGTGATTGTGTGGAAGGTGTTCTTGATGGTGGTGGCGTTGTCCCGGAAACCTGTCGTAGCGCGGACGGCGTACAGCAGATTTACGGGGTTGATGTATGGTTTTTATTACAAGCAGAGCATGCCCGGGCTGTAGATACGGCACAGCGTATTTTGCGTGGTGAAATCCTGCGGAGAGATGATTACCGTGCTTGTATTAAAAGCGGTCTGTGTTCCTCTTTGCCTTTACCGCGTAGTGGCAATCAGGAAAAAGATGCAAAAGTGATGCAGATGCTACGAGAGCTGGCGGATGGTGGGCAAATGAGCTTACGATTATGTGCGATTACTGATATTTGTCGGGCGCTGGTAAAAGCAGGAATTTATGATCCTCGAAGAAATGAGAAAGAATAGCCATGGTTTTATTTTATGAAGACGAAAAAAAACTGAAGCCAGAGCCTACGAAGCTACGGCGTAGAGTGCGTTTGGCACTGATTATATTGGTTGTTATGGCGTGTTTTTTTGGCGTGGGACTTGTCATTTTAAGTGCTATGGGTGGGTCTGGTGAAACGCTGCGTTTGGGTGCGCAGGATTACTTGCGGCAAGCAACAGGACTGGAACCGAATATCGGACAGCTTGATAATGTTACCTTTTTCCCTGAAGTCAGTATTTCCATGAAGGATATTACATTTAAAAAAATAGATGGCGACGATAATGTCGCGTCTGTCGGATCCTTTGATTTTTCTATGAGCTTTTGGGATGTGCTTTTTGCGCGTCGACGGATTAGATCGCTGGAAGTGCAGAAAATTCATATTGATGCTGGTGTTATGGTGTTGCGGACCCTTGATGTTGAGCGCATGGGGATTGACTTGAGTAAAGAAAATTCGGGGTTTGCTCGTTTGTTGATGCGAGGGCGTTACGGTGCAGATCCGTTTCATGCCACGTTGGCGCTGGCAGAGCGGGATTTGAAAGGTGGTAAAAAGTCTTTCCAACGCCGGAAGAAAAGTGATTTTCTTATCGATTTTCCTTTTGTAAATCTAAAAGGATTTATATCACCGATGCGGGGCGGTGGGATACAAATTAATATTACAGCACTCGGTGCGCCTGAAAAAATCCTGAGCGGTCAAGTTAATGTTCGTCATAAAAGTAATGGCTTGAATGTTGTTGCAACGATGAAGGGCGGGGCCAGCACACTTGTAGCGGATATGCGTATGAAAAAGGATCGTATTGATGGGGGCATTAATGCACCTGTGTTCGACCTGAAGGATGTTGGGCGTTATATGGCGCTACGCGATATATATAGTGATTTTGCTATTCCTGATGACCAAATAGATTTTAGTGACCGGAATATGTATGTCGAGATTAGCGTTAAAAAGATAAAATTGGACGGCCATGATTTGGGTGCTGTTCGCCTGCCGATGCATGTTGCCGATAACGCTTTAAAGATTGGTCCTTTGGAAGGCGAGGTCAGTGGCGGCATATTGCGTGGAACGGTGGCAATAAATGCTGCAGTAGATCCTGCAACATTTACCATGAAAGGTGGGATTAAGAATTGGCACTACGCGCAGATTAGTAATGCCGTTGCGGAAGGCACGGCTGATGTTGTTATATCTCTGGATGGCGAAGCAAAAAATTGGATGGCGCTGTGGGGTAGTTTGAATGGAGAGGCTGTGTTGGTCGCGGGTGCAGGAGAGCTTGCCAGCGGCATGATAGATTTTTGGGGCGGTGGACTTTTGAATACTATGCTGCCTGATATTAGTTCTGATGATAAAATGAAATTAAACTGCGCGATTGCAGATTTAAAAGTTAAGAACGGTATAGCAAAGCCTGATCCGTTTTTTATTGATACCGGACGGGTAACAGTTGTTGGTGATGGTGAAATTAATATTCCCGAGCAAAGTATTTCTTTGCGCCTGAGCCCAAAAACAAAGAAAATTTCTGCAGGCACTTTGACGTCTGTTCCCGTACGGATTTCCGGCTCTTTGTCAAAGCCATCTATTGGTCCCGATACTATGGGGCTGGGAACGAAAATAGGCGGGTTGTTGTTAGGCGCTGTGAACCCGGCGTTTTTAGTGTTCTCGATGACGGATCTGGGGTTAACGGAAAACCATCCTTGTTATGAGTTTATCGGTAAACCGCAATCAGAAGATAAATTAGAAGTGAAGCAAGGACAATGAAGCGTTTTTATAAAGTAGTAACGATAGAAAAAAAATTAGATGTCTATGAAATTCATTTGGATGGTAAGCCGGTTAAAACGCCCGCGGGCGTTGCGCTGGCCGCGCCGAATGAAAACTTAGCGCATGCCATTATGAATGAATGGGCGGCACAGGATACAGATATCGTGCCTGATTCCATGCCTTTATCACAGTTGTTGATCACAGCGCAGGATCGTGTGGCTTCGGATCGTGCCTCCATAGAAAAGACAGTGCAGGGATTTTTAAATACGGATTTGCTTTGTTACCGTGCGACGTTGCCGGCGGCGATTGCAACACGACAAGCTGATATGTGGAACCCGTGGCTGGCATGGTTTGAGAAAACATATGGCGTGCCGCTTGAAACCACAACAGGATTGCGGGCAATTGAACAATCCCCGGAGGCACACAAGGCTGTTGCCTCTGCTATTAAGGGCATGAGTGATCTGTCATTTACAGCATTTCAATCGGTTGTTTCTCTTTGTGGGTCAGTCGTTTTGGGTCTTGCCTTTGTAACGGATTCGGCCAGTTCAGAGGATGTTTTTGCTGCCGCGCATGTAGAAGAAGCATTTAAGGCTGAGTTCTATAATGAAGATAAGCATGGTATTGCGCCAAATGAAGAAAAGCGCCGTACTTTCATGCAGCGTGACTTGCTCGCCGCAAAAGATTTTTTACGTCAGCTGTAACCCGGTGTTCCGATGTGGCGAATATCTGTATGTAGGCGAATGGCAGGTTTAGTATGATGAATAGACGGATGGCAGGTTTAGTATGATGAATAGACGGATATTTTTAACCACGGCAGCAGGTGCCGTATTCATGGTTCTTTTGATGAAGGAAACAAGTGCTATGGGGTTGTTTGGTGATAAAAGAAAAGATCCGACAGAAAAATTCTCTTTTGCTCTGAATGATGATGAGTGGAAGGATCGTTTGAGCCCGGAAGCCTATAAAGTCCTGCGTCATGAGGCTACTGAACGGGCTTTCACTTCTCCTTTGAATGATGAGAAGCGCAAAGGTGTGTTTCATTGTGCCGGGTGTGATTGGCAGTTATTTTCCAGCGACCATAAATTTGACTCCGGTACGGGGTGGCCATCCTTCTGGCAGCCGGCAAGCGATAAAGCTGTGGGGGAGTCAACTGATTATAAATTGCTGTCGGCACGTACCGAAGTGCATTGCGCGAATTGTGGTGGGCATTTAGGACATGTTTTTAATGATGGTCCCGATCCAACGGGCTTGCGTTATTGCATTAATGGTGTGGCACTAAAATTTCTGCCGCAATCAGCATAATTGATAGTATTCCGTTGTGTTTTCTTTTGGGTTTTTATACTGTTGCTTCGCTTGCCGGTGATTGGGATACGGTCTCTGTTGCGAGACATCCTTGTAAACCGGATTTGTAATCGGGGTACTTTAAAGTTATACCAAGATCCTGTTTGATACGCTCATTGCTGACACGCTTGTTGTCCGAATAAAAGCTGCGTGCCATGGGGGTTAAGTCAGCTTCTTCGTACGGGATAAGCGGTGGCACAGTCATACCCAATAATTCGCAGGCATAGGCAATTACTTCATGACTCGGTGCTGGGCAGTCATCAGCTAGATTGTAAATTGTGCCGGGGTTGGGCGTGCGCATGGAAGCATGTAGCGCAGCTACGATGTCCTCAACATGAATGCGGCTAAAAATATGTCCCGGCTTATCAATGCGGAGAGCAAGCCCAGCCCGGATTGTATCAAGGGCGCTTCGTCCGGGGCCATAAATACCGGCCAGCCGGAATATATGAACGGGCAGGTTATAGTTGTGAAAAAGGGACATCCATTGGGCTTCTGCGCGCGCGCGTCGTGATCCGCGTTTAGAGCGCGGCTCTGCCCCGAAGGATTCATTAACAATACCACCGGCGTGGTCACCATAGACGCTGGTGGAAGACAGGTAACCGATCCAGCGCAGTGACGGGATGGCAGCAATATCGGCAGCATGAATATTAAAGGCAGGGTCGCCGTCATCGTCCGGCGGTGTGGAAATTAATAAATGAGTTACGCCTTCAAAAAAAGCTGCGGGGTCACCGAGCGGTTTCTGGTAGTCAAACAGCCATGTTTTAATGCCGCGTGCGCGTAACTGTGCTTTTTTATCATTGTCGCGGGTTGTGCCGGAAATACGCCAGTCGCCAGTATTCTGTAACGACGCGCCCAAGTAGTCACAGCAATAGCCGTATCCAAAACAGAAAAGATGATTGTCAGTGTTGGGCATATTTTATTTTACTTTTACGCTTGTCTTATGCATGGGGAAGCATAGCACTGTTGTTATTAAAAATCCACGTTTTCGTAGTGCTGTACCGGTGTGAAACCGGGAATGCGGTCTTCCAGAAGAGGCCGGAAGCTGGGGCGCGATTTAACGCGGGCATACCATTCGCGGGCGGCTTGGTGTTCTTCCCACGGCACGTCGCCAATATAATCAATGGCGGACAGATGTGCGGCGGCGGCAATATCGGCTTGTGAAAAATGTTCTCCGGCGAGCCATTTGCGCTTTTCAATAAGGAAGCCAATGTAATCAAGATGGTAGTGTATATTAGCATGTCCTGCACGGATCGAAGGGCCGTGCGGTTCACCCAGCTTCAAAAAGCGCTTCATTAGTTTTTCGCCGACAAGGTTGTCTGTGACTTCATGGTTGAATTTGACATCGAACCAACTGGCCAGGCGGCGGGTTTCTGCGCGCTGTACCGGATCGATACCGAGTAAATTGTTCTCTGGATAGACTTCTTCAATGAATTCACAGATAACCTGGCTGTTCGCCAGTGTGGTGCCGTCCGGCTCAATAAGCACAGGTACATCGCCTGCCGGGTTCAGGGCGAGGAACTCTGTACGCCGTTCCCAGATCTTTTCGATCTTCAGGTCAAACGTCAGCTTCTTTTCGGCAAGAGCAATCCGCACCTTGCGTGAGAAAGGGTGAAGCCACAGATGAAATAATGTCCTCATAGAATCAACACTAACGCACAGCCCTCTCTAGTTAAACCCTTATTTATCGTGCCCTGCTTTCGGGATGACATATGTAGAGATATATATAACGCAGTCTTTCCTTATTCCGGCATAGAGATGTAACCGTCTGTATGCGCCACCAGAAGCACTTTGATTGTTACAGGGTTCCCGACAAAGGAGGTGTCTTTCCACTCACCTGTGCCAATATTATAATCAAGGCGCTGTAAGATCAGTGTGCCTTGCATGTTTGCTGTTTTACGATTGTCCGCATCTTTTGAAATTGTAAGCGTGAAGGGCAAACTTACAGATAACGAAACGTCCCGTATTGTTAAATTAGCGTGTGCTACATAGGCATTTTCATCCGTTTTTTCAAATGACGTGGTTTCAAACTTGGCCTCCGGGAAACTGCTTGTAAAAAACCAGGGTGAGCCCAGAATATTGGAATCCCGTTCTTCGTTTTTTGTGATAACGCTGGTCATATCAATTGTAATGTTGGCTATGCTCGCGCTCGGATCGTTCGGGTCGAAAAAGATGAAGCCGTCAAATTTTGTAAACTCCCCCGTGAAGGGTGCCTTCATCTGTGTGCCTTCAAAGGTCAGGTGACTTTGCGTATGATCGATGGTCCATTGCGGGATAGTCGGCGGTGAATTAGCGTGCGCTGCTGTTCCCGTAAAAATCCCAAGCAGCGCTATTGTTATCGCAATCTTGCTGAAAGGCAGTATACGACGCAGCGTTGAGTCCTTGTCGATAATGTGATGTTTTATGGCACCTCCAAAATGAAGGATGATGCAGATGATCAGTATGTCGCCGGCATAGTTGTGGGCGTTATGCAGTAAATGACCAAGCTCCTTGTTCTCCTCGATCAGGTCCGGCAACGTAAACCAACCAAATACGCTGACGGAAAATCCTTTGGCGGAGGACATCATCCAGCCTGTTAGCGGCATGGTAAATAGGCATACATAAAGAAGTGTATGAATTATTTTGGTTAGCTTCTTTTCCCACGCTTTGTGGTTTGCCAATGGTGCCGGTTTTATATTTATAAAACGCCAGATCAGACGTAATGCAATCAGAGCCAGTATCGTAATGCCAATTGATTTGTGCCAGAAGAAAAGTTTGAACTTTAATGGTGATGTGTCCATATCCCTCATATATAAACCAAGAGCGAGTATGCTAATGATGATAAGGGCCGTTATCCAGTGAAAGCTCTTGGCAATGATACCAAATTGCTTGCTCGTATTCTTCCATATCATGGAATGACCTGTTCATTGGAAGAGGATTCTTCGCGGATGCCTTCTACTTCAATAATAATATCGATATCATCACCAATAGCAGGTAAGCCATAGGTCATTCCAAATTCAGAACGCTTTAATGTGGCTTGTGCTGAAAAGCCTGAGACATACTTATTTGAAAAGGGGTGTATGGCTGATTTGTTATGCTTTGTGTGCAGCGTAATCGGTTTTGTTACACCCAGCAGAGTTAAATCTCCGGTAATGTCGGCTGTGTTGTCGGACAACACTTTTATATCTGTACTCTTAAATGTCATCTCCGGAAACTTTTCGGCGCTGAAAAAGTCATCACCTCTCATGTGAGCGTTCCACTTTTCGCTCTCAAGATCGATGCTGCCGGTTTTGATTGTAATCTCGACATGGGATTTTTCAGGATGTCCGCGATCAAACACAAAAGAGCCGTCGTAGTCGGTGAACTTTCCGACAGAGCGGGAAAAGCCGAGGTGGTTAGCCATGAATACGATTTGTGTGTGTGGATTATCGAACGTGTAACGCTCAACTTCTGCATGGGCAGGAAACGAGAGCAAAAGAACAAACAGGGCAGGTATTAGTTTTTTCATAGCAATAAATCCTTCCAGACGGGTAATGTTACTAATATTCAGCATAATGAGTGTAGGCTTGATCCGCAGCAAATCAATGGGTGATGA
>Ga0055584_100000999_pt1 | contig 27381 bp, 23 predicted proteins | sample OSDHelmetaG_FD_58716 | JGI IMG/M metagenome (GOLD analysis project Ga0055584, IMG submission 58716) | Pelagic marine sediment microbial communities from the LTER site Helgoland, North Sea, for post-phytoplankton bloom and carbon turnover... | ecosystem: Environmental > Aquatic > Marine >...
TGTTGGCGCTTGTTGTTGTGGCCGTTGTCGGACGTGGTTTTTGGCCGCTGTCTCTCACCATGGGCTTCATCGCTTGGACCGCGGTTTCGCGCGTGATCTATGCTGAATCACGGGGCCTTTTGACCCGTGAGTACGTTTTGGCGGCGCGCCTATTCGGCGTTTCGAAGTGGTCGATTTTGATCTTCCACGTCCTGCCGGGGCTACGACCCACCATTCTCGTGATGGCAGCGTTCTTCTTTGCGGTCCTCCTGATTATCGAAAGCGCTTTGTCGTTCCTTGGCCTGGGTGCGCCGCTCAATGCGCCTTCGTGGGGCAATATGCTTTCCGACAGTCGACAATATCTCACGATCGCACCGTGGATGATGTTTGCGCCGGCAGGGGCAATCGTGCTGGCGGTGATCTCGCTTAATCTCATCGGCGACGGGTTTGCCGAGTTATCGCGCAAACGCGCACGGGCGGTTGAAGTATGAGTATGGCTAGCGAAGGCGTCGCAGATGCGGCGCGAACAGCGGCGTCCGGCGAAACGATTCTGTCGGTCAATGACTTGGTGGTGGAATTTCCGCGACCGGGGCAACCGACAGACTTCCGCGCCGTTAACGGCGTTTCCTTCGATCTAAGGCAGGGAGAAACGCTCGGCCTGGTTGGCGAGTCGGGATCGGGCAAAAGCATGACCGCGCTCAGTCTGCTCGGCATCGTCCCGGCGCCTGGCAAGATCATTGAGGGTTCGATCAATTTGCGAGAGCGTCGGATCGATAACTTACCGGTCAACGACCTTCGCAAAGTGCGTGGCAACGACATCGGTATGGTTTTCCAGGACCCGATGACCGGCCTGAACCCTGTGCGCTCGATCGGGTCGCAGTTGATCGAATCGGTGATGCGGCATCAGAACGTTACCAAGAAGGAAGCGACGGAACTCGCCTTCCATGCTCTCGATGATGTTGGCATTCCTTCCGCACGCGAGCGCCTCGAAGGGTTCCCGCACGAACTTTCGGGTGGCCTTCGCCAGCGCGTGATGATCGCCCTGGCGCTTATCAATCATCCGGAAGTGATTATTGCGGACGAGGCAACGACCGCACTCGATGCCACGATTCAAGCGCAGATCCTCGATTTGTTGCGCGAGCGTTTGTCGTCGGCAACGATGATTCTCATCACGCACGACATGGGCGTGGCCGCTGAAATCTGTGATCGGATCATGGTGATGTACGCCGGACGGATCGTGGAAACCGGTACCATTGAAGAGGTGCTTACAAGCCCCCGTCATCCGTACACCGTTGGTCTCCTTTCTGCGGTGCCGAAGTTCGACATTCGGCGACCCAAACTCGTGCCGATCCCAGGTATTCCCCCGACCGCGGAAGATATCGTGCGCGGCTGTCCGTTTGCGCCGCGTTGTCGCTTTGCCGAGCCTGATTGTGATCAGCGCCCGCCGCTTGAATACGCCGAAGACCGCTTGGTCGCCTGCTGGCACCCTCGTCTTGCATCGGAGAAATCCAAATGACCGAAACAAGCGGTGCAACTGATCGCGTCGGCAACGACGAATTCCTTCTCGAGGCCGAAAACCTGAAGGTGACCTTTCGGGCACCTGGTGGGCGAAAGCTTCACGCCGTTGATGAGATCAGCCTGGGCGTTCGCCCGCGGGAGACCGTCGGTCTGGTCGGTGAATCAGGGTCAGGGAAATCCACGGTGGCGCTGACGCTGATGCGGGCGCACGAACCCGAAGGCGGCCGCATCATCTTTGATGGCCAGGACATCACCCACCTCGACTACAAAGAACTGATGCCGGTCCGACGCCGCCTCCAAATGGTGTTCCAGGATCCGTATTCCAGTCTCGATCCGCGGTGGAGCATCCGTCGCGTTATCGCTGAGCCTCTGAAAGCGCACAAATACGGTACGCGTCAGCAAATCAATGATCGGGTTGCCGAGTTGTTGGAGCAGGTGGGCTTGCCGCCTGATGCCGCTAACCGTGTGCCGTCGCAATTCTCTGGTGGTCAACGCCAGCGTATCGCCGTGGCGCGCTCGCTTGCGCTCCAACCTAGCGCGTTGATTGCCGACGAACCCGTGTCGTCTCTCGATGTTTCAATTCAGGCGCAAATCATCAACTTGCTGCGCGACTTGCAAGATCGTCTTCACATCGCGTTGCTGATCATCGCGCACGATCTTGCGCTGGTGCATCAGATCTCGGACCGCATCATCGTGATGTATCTGGGAGAGCCAGTTGAGGAAGGCCCGTCGGACGAGGTTGTCGGTCGACCGCAACACCCCTATACCGTGGCGCTGCTGTCGGCGACCCCGGTGCCGGAGCCCGGTGGGGATCGCAAGCGTATCGTCCTAACCGGCGATCCGCCGTCGCCGATTTTCCGGCCGAACGGCTGCCGGTTCCATCCGCGTTGCCCGATTGCACAAGATCGGTGCAAGGTTGAGAAACCACCGCTCAAGGAAATCGGTCCGAACCGAAAAGTGGCCTGTTGGTTCGCAGGGCAGCTTGATGCGCCGCGGGATCTCTGGGCGCTCAAGGACGTTCCACTACCGCCGGGCGTCGAAATGGCGCGGCGCCCATCCGAGAACGTTTAGTCACCTAACCTCCTTTGCCGCCCCGCTGGGCGGCGCTTGGAGATTGCTGCGGACGAGGGGAGTTTCCCATGGCGCGGCCGCATATCGAGTTCATTCAAGTTCAAGCCTTGCCTTGGCAGCGCGGCCTTTATGGAGGCGCGCGAGACGATGTCGACTCGAAGGTCCTTAGCCTTGACGACGAAACGGGTGCGTCGACCGCCATTCTGCGCTATCCCCCTGGCTGGTCCCGCACCGGTGCAGAAACCCTCGCGGCTGATGAAGAGATATTTGTGCTCGACGGAGACCTCGCCATCAATGGCGTGGACTACCGAAGCTACGGCTATGCATATCTCCCGGCAGGTCACGAACGGCGTACCGCTTCGAGCAAGAACGGTGCGGTTGTCCTAACTTTCTTTGAAAGCGAGCCGCGCAAGGCGCGGAGCGGAGAATCGTTTCGTACCGATGGCGGGCTGGTTGAACACATCGATACCAATCTCCAGGAATGGAATTTCCACACCAGCGATCCCAAGGTGCCGACCGGACTCCTGACCAAGACTCAACGTGTGGACCCCGATAGCGGTGATCGAACGTGGCTCAACGCTCGGCAACCCGGTGGTGTGCCTGACGGCTTTATGGGGTCGCGGGAGTTCCACCCTGTGGTCGAGGAAATGTTCATCCTTTCGGGCGATCTCTATGTCGAACGGGGGGTGATGCGGGCCGGTGCTTATTTCTGGCGGCCGCCAGAGATTCACCATGGCCCGTTCGGTACCCGGGCCGGCATGTTCATGCTGGGGCGCTCAAAGGGTGGGCCGCTCGTCAATTACTGGACCGAAGAACAGTACAAGTTCTCTTTCGACCCGCCGCATAACCCCGACCTACCCCCTGAACTCGAACCTTACGGCCGCGAGCCCTATCACGGTCTGGAACCCTACTAAGGGATCTGCGCCGTTTGCCCGATGAGGCGAACGAGCTGACGCGCCAATTCTGACGTTACCTGAAAACGTTCGGCGCCTTGATGTTCGGCGCTAGCTTTGCCGCTCCAGACGATCTGACGCGCGTCGCGGTCGATCAGTTCCATCGTCACCTCGTAACGAACCAAGCGATTCGCGCGGTCGGGATCTGGCAAGTCAACACCGACTCTAAAGTCATCAAGCCCCACACGATTGCCACCTTCACCGTAGAAGCGAAGCCGCAATCCGTTTCCGGTCGTGCGGCGAATCGAGGTGCGAAAGTCCAGCAGCATCGTGGGCCGGTCGCGTAACACAAACCCTTGTTGAGTGAGTGTCCGATTGATCTCGACCGCAAGGCGGCTGTTGAGTTCCGTGTTCTCCCGGTAGTCTACGCGCACGTCGCCGGCGCGAATACCGGCAAACGCGCGAGCGGTCACTGTGGTGGTGTCAGATTGGCCGTGTGCTGGCGCCAGCGGGCCAAGCGACATGGCGGCGAGCACGATAGGAAGGGCCAGTCGGCGCATGGTTGACGCGCCGCTAGTCGGCGGCGGCCTTCTTTGCGGCTTCTTCGGCGCGACGCTTGCGAAACGCGTCAAGCGCTTCTTGAATTTGATCGAATGCCGGTTTCAACGTGGTATTGGCGGTGATGTTGCCCCACCAGGTCTTGAGTTTTGGCCGCGGCTCAAGCCATCCCTCAACCCCGTGATTGCCGAACACCAGTTTCGCGAGGTTTACGGCACCATGCAGCGTGATGTCGGCAAGGGTCAGCGTGTCACCCTCGGCAAATTTCGTTTCGCCAAGGAAATGCTCGACGTAGTCGAGCGCTTTCAGTGCATCGGTTTTCGCGGAGTCGATTGCCGCGGCATCGCCATCTGCGGGCAATCGCAAGAGGGCAATGGCGGCTGGATAGAGGTAGAGATCCGTGATGTGGTTGAGTAGACGCATACGCGCCAGCGCGGTCGGATCGGTGGGCGCCAGGGCGGGTCCCGGCAATACCTGATCGAGATATTCGCAAATCACGCCGGATTCTGGGATCGCGGTGTCGCCATCGACAAGTAGCGGCATTTTGCCAATCGGGATCATGGCGAGATAGCCGTCGCTTTTGATACCGCCTTCGTACATTTCGAGGTCGGCGCCGCCGCCTTTTGCGGTGACCGTAAGCCAGCAGCGGGCCACGAATGGCGATGCTAAAGATCCGTAAAGCTTCATGGTCTTCCTCCCAGTTTCGGTCCGGACTATCGGGCGGCAGATACGGCGCGTCCAGAACTAGGTGCTGATGAGGCCCGGTATTGCAGTAGCGCGGCGGCTATCGGGGAAGATGTGATCGTCGAGTTGGCCTTCGGCGATCATGAGGTGATCGCGAAGGACGCCCTTCACCAGCGCTCGAACATCGGTGGTTGGGGCAAGGTCGCGACCGTCGAAGAGATGCCTTGCCTCAATACCGGGCCATGGCGTAACCATTCGGCCGCCGCGCACCGCGCCCCCCAACACCATGGCAAGGCTTCCGCTGCCGTGATCGGTCCCGTTGGTGCCGTTTATTGCTGCGGTTCGGCCGAATTCGGTCAGAACCAGTACGACCGTGTCGGTCCATCGCGCACCTAACCCGTTGTGGAGTTGTTCTAGACCGATCGAGAGGTTGCTGAACTGGCTGGCGAGCGATCCGGCGGTGGTCCCTTGGTAGGCATGGGTATCCCAACCATCCGTATCCAGAATAGCGACCCGAGGTCCACTTGGATCTGCCAGAAGTTTTCCCGCCGCGCCGAAGGCTTCCTTGAAGTAAGCATCGCCGCCAATCCGACCCATGCCGGGACCAAGAACCTCCGCCTTCATGGCTTTGGCACGTTGTGCCTCGGCGAATATCTTGGCGAGCACTGGGTCTTGTTGGTACATCATTTCGATGCGGGCGAGAAAATCGGTTCCGGCGACCGGTAGGATTTGTGGCGCATAGGTCGTATACCGCCCGTCACCGCGCATGATCAGTGGCACCGACGGACCAACTGACAATCCTAGCGGCACATGACTTTCGCCCAACGCCGCCACTACACGGTTGAGCCACCCGTCTTCGGTGCTGTGGGGCGTGTCAGCCCCGTTCTCGAGAACGTTTTGCGCATCGAAGTGCGATCGGTTGCGGTAGGGGATACCCACCGCGTGAGCAAACGCCAACTCGCCGCGGTCGAAAAACAGCTGAAGCGGCTTGAGGGCGGGGTGCAATCCGAAATAGCCATCCAGGTCGATCACTCCATTGTCGTCACCCGGCACAGGTAGAGCCAGATCGCCCCGCTGGCGCCGGTACGCCGGATCACCATACGGCGCCACGGCGGCGAGGCCGTCCATGCCGCCTCGCAGAAGAACCACGGCTAGTCGCTTTTCTGTCGAGGCTGCCAAGGCGGGGCCTATGCTAACCGGAGAGGCTGTGAGCGCCGCGCCGGCCGCCATGCTTTGCAGGAGTTGTCGACGGGTCGGCATGGCTATTTCCTCTGAAACTCTGGGCTAGCGAATACTAGGGACACTGCCTCGGTCTGACTCTGCGCTTGTCCAATGGTGATCCTCGATTCTTCAGAAAGGACGGGGCCCAAAATCGCATCCGCCCACCGCAGCGTATTGGGCACCGGCGCTCGTTTGCCGACCGAGTGCATCCACTCAAGACGATTCATCAGCGCTTCCGGCCCCAACCAATCTGCGGTCTGGTCGAACCAGCCTGCCGGTGAGGGAGCGCTGAACGGAAACTGATTCATCAGCGCGAGGCCACCCACCACAGCTCTATCGGGTACATCGGTCGCATTCAGCGCGCGAAGGCTTGAAATGACCAGGTCATTGGGGGTCTTGAACTTGGACAATGGTGCGTCCCATACCTCGGGGTCGTCAATCAGCGCGCCGGCAAGAGCGCGTAGGTCACCCCCTGTTTCTCGGAATACCGACTCAAGCCGTGAGACGGTTGCGGGTGTGGGTTCATCAGCAATGAAATGACGGGCGAGCTTCGTCGCGACAAATCGGGCTGTCGACGGGTGCGCGGCAAGATCGCGCAGGGCTTGCTCGCCCGTTTCAACGCTTTCGCCGCGATAGGTCTTGCCCAACAGCGTTTTCCTGCCAGGTTCGTGCCCGTAGGGACGAAACACGAACGCACCGTCTTTGCCCGTGCCCCGCCTCTCCTGGGGACGTTTGACGCCCCAACCGGTGATGAGTTTTGCCAGTGCGACGACGTCGTCCTGGTTGTAACCACCGTCGACGCCGAGGGTATGCAGCTCGAGAATCTCGCGGGCAAGGTTCTCATTGAATCCAACATCGCGCCGACGTCCGCCAATGCTGTTCGGACCGAACGAAACATAGTTATCAAGATAGATCAGCATGGTGGGGTGCTGGGTCACCGCAACGAGAAGGTCGGCAAACGTGCCAAAGGTGTTGGGGCGAATAGCTTCACGTTCGAACGCACCCACGGCCACGGCGATCTGTGGCCGTTTTGCCGAAACCGTGAAGTGGTTGCTCCAGAAGTGCACCAGCCGTTCGCGGAACGGGACGTCGGATTCCACCGCCGCGACGGTGCGCCGGCCCACCTCTTCCGAGAGGATATCGCGCGCTTTGCCACGCAGGTATTTTCCAAATCGTTCGACTTGACCCTGCTGGCGGAACATTTCCGAGAGGTGTTCTGTCGAGTGCTCGAGTCCGCGCAGCTGGCGGGGCATTTCTAGGTTGCCAATTTGGGCACGCAGCCAGCGCTCGGGGTCGCGGTCGATTATCCGCAGGTCTCCAGGGCGTGGTCCGTAGCCGAACCGAGTTGCGGCGATATATGCCTGCTCAGTGACCATCATGCCTCCGTGGCGAGGCGTGCAGTGCCCCTTAGACTATACCCACGGGCTGGGTTGGAGGTTTCCGTCGCTTAGGCGGCTTCGGAAATTGCGCGCCACACCCGTTCAGGGGTTGCCGGCATATCGATGTGTTGGACGCCCAATGGTGCCAATGCATCCAGTATGGCGTGCACCACAGCCGGTAGGGCCCCGAGCGTGCCGGCCTCGCCGGCACCCTTGGCGCCCAGCGGGTTGGTTTGGCAGAGAATTTCGTTGTAGCGAAAATCGATGAACGGAAGGTCGTCCGCGCGCGGCATGCAGTAATCCATAAATGAGCCCGACAAAAGCTGCCCGCTTTCGTCGTCATAGACGGCGTGTTCGAACAAAGCCTGACCCATACCCTGGGCGATACCGCCGTGAACCTGGCCGGCGACGAGCAGTGGGTTGATGACCTTGCCGAAATCATCGACGACCGTGTAGCGCGTGATCGCGACCTGCCCGGTATCACCGTCGACCTCGATCTCGCAAATATGCGTGCCGTTCGGAAAGGTCGGGACTGGATAGGTGTAGTCTCCTGTTTCGTCGAGGCCTGGCTCCATGCCATCGGGAAGGTTGGCGGGGTCCTTCGCGGCCGCGGCAACATCCATAATCGGCAGTGACCGGTCAGTCCCCGCAATGGTGAACGTGCCTTCGTCAAACTCGATATCAGCCTCTGCCGCTTCGAGCATGTGCGCCGCGAGGGTGCGGGCCTTTTCCAGAACCTTGTTCGCCGAGGTCATCACAGCATTCCCGCCAATGACGAGCGAGCGCGAGCCCGCGGTGCCGCCGCCTTGCGGCAACAGCCGGTTGTCGCCCTGGCGGAAGTCAATTTTGTCGAACGGCACGCCAAGCGCCTCGTTCACGAACTGCGCGAAGGTCGTCGGATGACCTTGGCCCGTCCCAAGAGTACCCATGTCGAGCAAGACGCGGCCGTTATCCTGGAAACTGATCTTGGCGGTCTCGGTGGGATCAGCGCCGGTTGCCTCGATATAAGTCGCCACACCAAATCCCAAAAGCATGCCTTGCGCCTTGGCGTCTTGCCGCCGTGCTTCGAAACCACGCTGGCCTGCGGCTTCGAGCGCATCGTTCAGGTTGCGGGCGAAGTCGCCTGAATCGTAACTCAGCCCCATTGCCGTTTGAAAAGGCATGTCTGACGGGCGGATGTAGTTGCGCTGGCGCAAAGCATCGGCGGAAACGTTCATTTCGCGGGCTGCCTTATCCACCAGTCGTTCGATGACGTAGGCGGCCTCAGGGCGTCCCGCACCGCGATAAGCATCCGTGACGACCGTGTTGGTGAAGACACCGGTTACCTCCGCCAGCGCTGCGGGGATGCGGTAGACGCCAGGCAACATGCGGCTGTAGAGGAGAGTAGGGACCAAGGGGCCGACTTGATTGGCGTAGGCCCCGAGACTGGCGACCGTTTTCACGCGCAAACCCAAGAAGTCGCCATCGGCCGTCATCGCGAGTTCGGCTTGAGTGACGTGGTCACGGCCGTGCGCATCGCTCACAAACGATTCGCCGCGTTCGCCATACCATTTGACGGGCCGGCCGAGTGCCTTGGCGGCCCACAGCACAAGGATCTGTTCGGCGTAGATATAGCCCTTCATACCAAAGCCGCCGCCTACGTCGTCTGTGATGACGTGCACTTGCTTTTCGTCGACGCCTAGAATGCCGGCGGTCACTTGCCCCAACTGAAATACGTTTTGGCAGTTGGTATTGAGGGTGTAGGTCGCCGTGGCGTCGTCATAGCGTCCTGTTGCACCACGTGGCTCCATCGAGGCGCAGACGACGCGGTTGTTCACGAGTTCCACCGTGGTCACACGGTCGGCCTTGGCGAAGGTTGCCTTCGTTGCTTCGGCATCACCCATCGACCACTCAAAACAGGTGTTCTTGGGGGCTTCGTCCCAAATCTGGGTTGCACCGCCTTGGGTTGCCAACGCCGTGTCGGTAAGCGACGGGCGCATGTCGTAATCGATCTCGACGATTTCGGCAGCTTCACGCGCTTGTTGCAGCGTTTCCGCAACCACCATCACGACGGGGTCCCCAACGTGTTTGACGGCGGTTGTCGCCAGAACAGGTCGGGGCGGGACGTAGGCTGGCGTGCCATCGCCTCGTGTGAGTTGCAGAATCGCGGCCGTGGGACAGGGCATATGGCCCACACCGGCGGCCTCCGCGTCGGCACCGGTGAACACGCCGATCACGCCGGGCGCAGCCTTGGCGGCCGAAACGTCAATGGCGCCTAATGCTGCGTGGGCGTGGGGTGAGCGCACGAGAACGGCGTGGGCCTGTCCGTCCACCACGATGTCGTCGTGGAAGCGACCCTGGCCGATCAACAGCCGGTCGTCCTCGACCCGGCGGACACTTTTCCCAAATCCAAATTCCGACATTAGATCCCTCCCAAGGCCGAGCGCCGTTTACCGGCGCCTCTGTGGGGGGAAGGATACAGGGGCGAGGTTGGCTCGTCGCCCCTTCTGGGCGTGTTGGCCTATGCGGCTTTGGCGTCTTGGATCGCGCGCCAGACGCGCTGCGGGGTTGCCGGCATTTCGATGTGTTTGACCCCTGTCGGGGCCAGCGCATCAAGGACGGCATTGATGACCGCCCCTGTCGCACCTGTTGTGCCGGCCTCGCCCGCACCCTTCACGCCCAGCGAATTCGTGGTGCAGGGAACGGCGTTCATGTCGATCTTGATCGAGGGCATATTGAGCGCCCGCGGCATGCAATAGTCCATGAACGAACCGCTCAGCAGTTGTCCTGAGTCGTCGTCGTAGATCGTGTCCTCGTAGAGCGCTTGGCCGACTCCCTGGACAATACCGCCGTGGATCTGGCCGTGGACGATCATGGGGTTCAGTACCACGCCAAATTCGTCCACGACTGTGTAGTTCTCGATGCTGGTGTGTCCTGTGTCCGGATCGACCTCCACCTCCACGATGTGACACCCATTGGGAAAGCTGGAGGCTTCTGACTTGTAGGTCGCGTCTTCGCTCAAGCCCGGTTCCATTCCGGCCGGTAAATTGGCGGGATCGTTCGCGGCCTTGGCAACGTCGCTGAGGCTAACGGTTCTGTCGGTGCCAGCGATCGTGAAGGTTCCGCCTTCGAATTCAATGTCGGCCTCGGCTGCTTCGAGCATATGCGAGGCGATCTTGCGCGCCTTGTCGATGACCTTCTCGACGCCGGCCAACACCGCGCCGCCGCCGCTATAGCCGGAACGCGAACCCCCGGCGCCGCCGCCCTGTGGCAATAGGTCCGAATCGCCTTGGTGCACGGTGATACGGTCGTAGTCGGTCCCCAGTTTATCGGCGACGATTTGGGCAAACGTCGTGGCATGGGCTTGGCCTTGCGTGAGTGAACCCGACAGCGCCGTTACCGACCCGTCTGCGTTCACGTCGATGCGGGCGGTCTCGGGGACGCCCCCCGCGGTGGCTTCGATATAGACGGACATACCAATGCCCCGCAGTTGACCGCGCGATGCAGCCTCGGTGCGCCGGGCATCGAAACCATCCCAATCTGCTGCCTTCAGGCAATCGTCCAGGTTCTTTGCAAAGTCACCCGAATCGTAGATCAAGCCAGTGGGGCCGCTGAACGGCATTTGGTCAGCTGCAATCAGATTCCGCCGCCTGATCTCGACCGGACTAAGGTCCATTTCACGCGCGGCCAAATCGACCAGCCGTTCGATGACATAGCTTGCTTCCGGCCGCCCCGCACCTCGGTAAGCATCGGTGAAGACCTTGTTGGTGATGCTGACTTCAACCTCGGCATAGACCTGCGGGACGCGGTAGACCCCCGGTAGCAGGCGTGTGCTACCGACCGAGAGAATCATCGGGCCGAAGTTCGATGCATAGGCACCCATCGATCCGACCGATGTGGCGCGCACCGCGAGAAAGTGCCCGTCGGCGTCCAGGGCAAGCTCGGCGTCAGTCACGAGGTCACGGCCTTGCGTATCGCTCAGGAAAGCTTCACTGCGGTCGGAATACCATTTTACCGGCCGGCCCAGTCGCTTGGCAGCGACCATGACTAATGGTTGTTCGGGGTAGGGCATTCCCTTCATGCCAAATGATCCGCCGACCTCAGGGCACGTGACGTGTATTTTGCTTTCTTCAATGCCCAGCATTTCGGCGCAAATCGCTCGATTGCGATAGACGCTTTGGGTGTTGGTATGAAGCGTGAAGCGGTCGGCCGTTGCGTCGTAGACACCGATGCAGCCGCGCGGTTCCATCGAGGCTGCGACGATGCGCTGGTTGACGTGCTTGAAGCGCACGGTCTTGTGGGCGCCGTTGAAAGCCGCATCTGCGGCTTTGGCATCACCCATGGTGAACAAGAAGGCGTCGTTGCCGTCGGTTTCATCGGCATAGATCACTGGCGCACCGGGCGCCAATGCCGCGGCCGTATCGGTCACGCTTGGCAGAATCTCGTAATCGACGAATACCGTTTCTGCGGCATCCTTCGCTTGTGTCCGGGTTTCCGCCACGACGAATGCGACGGGATCGCCAACATGGCGCACGTGGCTACGGACCAGCACGTGGTGGGTTGGGAAAAACCGTTTGTCGCCATTCCGTCGTTTGAACGCGAACATACCGTCGGCGGCGCAGGGCAGGGGCCCTACATCTTCAACGTCCTTACCGGTGTAGATAGCCAGAACACCGTCCATGGCGGCGGCATCAGACACATCGATCGACACGATCTTGGCATTGGCGTGGGGCGACCGCAGAACAAAGCCATGCGCTTGTCCTGGCTCGTTCATATCATCGATATAGCGGCCCTGGCCGACGATCAGTGTGTCGTCTTCCTTACGCTTGACCGATTGCCCGATTCCGAACTCACCCATGATGCGCCTTTCATTGTGTCTAACGGCAAATGGCCGCCGGATGGCGGCCACCTGCGCATGTTCTAACTACGATGGACTACGCGGCTTCAGCCTCGTCCATCATCCGCCAAAGCCGTTCGGGTGTGGCGGGCATTTCAACATGCTTGATTCCCATGTCCTGTAGCGCATTGACCAGCGCGTTGGTGACGCAGCCCAGGGCGCCAACGGTACCGGCTTCGCCCGCACCCTTGATGCCCAATGGATTGGTCTTACACAGGACTTCATTGAAATCGAGCGTGAACGCCGGGAAGTTGTCGGCGCGTGGCATCGCATAGTCCATGTACGAGCCGGTAACCAACTGCCCCGAATCAGCGTCGTAGGCGCAATTCTCCAGCAGCACCTGGCCCACCCCTTGGACAATCCCACCATGGACCTGACCGGCGACGAGCAACGGATTGATGACCTTGCCGAAATCATCGACGACGACATAGTTGATCAGCGCCACGTCACCGGTATCACGGTCAATCTCCAGTTCGCAGACATGGCAACCATTGGGATAGGTGCCGGAATCCACGTCCGAGCCGGCACGCGTGTCTAGCCCTGCGTCCATGCCGCTTGGCAGGTTAGCTTGATCCTTCGCCGCGGCGGCAACTTCACCGATGGTCAATCGGCGATCGGTACCGACAATGGAGAACGTCCCGTCGCCAAATTCGATGTCCGACTCCGCTGCTTCCAGCATATGAGCGGCAACCTTCTTGCCCTTCTCGATGATCGATTCCGATGCGTGCTTGAGGGCTGCGCCACCGAGCATCATCGATTTGGACCCGCCGGTACCGCCACCGGTTTTGACCCGATCGGTATCACCTTGCACGACGTTGATTTGGTCAAACGGGAGGCCCAGCATTTCTTCCAGGACCTGCGAATACGATGTCGCGTGCCCTTGGCCGTTCGTAAGGGTGCCGATTAGCACTGTAACGGTCCCGTCGTCTTCAAAGATCACGTCGACATTTTCGTTGGGTCCGCCAGCGGCTGCTTCCACGTAACATGCCATGCCGATGCCGCGGAGTTTGCCAGCCTTGGCCGATTCCGCACGCCGCGCGGCGAAACCGTCCCAGTCCGCGAGTTTCATGGCGTCGTTCATGTTGGCTTCGAACTCGCCCGAATCGTAATTCGGCCCGAGCGGCGCCTTGAACGGGAGTTTCGAGGAGGGAATGAGGTTACGCCGCCGGATTTCCGCCGGGTCTATACCCATTTCCTGCGCGGCCGTGTCGACGAGGCGTTCAATGATGTGCGACGCTTCGGGGCGTCCGGCACCACGGTAGGCGTCGATCGGCACCGTGTTCGTGAAGACACCAATGACGTTCACGTGGGCGGCCGGAATGTCATAAAGACCCGTCACCATGCCCGTGCCCGCCATGGTCGCCACCATTGGCGCAAAGTTGGAGAGGTAGGCACCCATTGCGGAAATGTTCTCAACCCGAAGACCCAAAAACTTGCCGTCCTTGTCCAATGCCAATTCAGCATGGGTGACGTGGTCCCGACCTTGGGTGTCGGTGACGAAGGCTTCGGTCCGTTCGCTGGTCCATTTCACCGGTCGACCGATTTTTTTCGCGAGCCACGGTACCAAGCATTGTTCGGGATAGACGAAGACCTTCATACCAAAGCCGCCGCCGACGTCGGGCGAAACAACGCGGACCTGGTCTGCCTCAGCGCCCAATGACCCGGCCACGATGTCGCGCATCATGTGAACGTTCTGGCAGGGTGTGTGGAGCGTGTATTGATCGGTCTTCTTGTCGTACTGACCCAATGCACCGCGCGGTTCCATCGAGGCAGCGACCACCCGGTTGTTGACGAGATCGATCTTGGCGACATGGGCGGCTTTGGCGATCGCCGCGTCCACTGCTTTGCCGTCACCGTTCTCCCAATCGAAAACTTGGTTGTTTGGCGCGACATCCCAAATCGTGGCGTCGCTCTTCAATGCGCCAGCGGTATCGGTCACTGATGGCAGAATGTCGTAGTCCACCATGACGAGGTCGGCGGCGTCTTTTGCTTGTTTGGCCGTTTCGGCAACGACAACGGCAACTGCGTCGCCGACAGTCCGGACCCGGTCGGCCGCCAACAAATTATGGGGTGGCTGGGCCATCTTCGATCCATCGCGGGAGGTCAGCACGGCTAGACAAGGAATGCCACCGAGTTTGTCCGCGACGAGGTCCTTGGCGGCAAAGATGCCAATCACGCCGGGTGCAGCGGCGGCCTCCGCCGAGTCGATCCCATTGATCGTTGCGTGCGCATGGGGTGAGCGGACGAAGTAGGCATAGCTCTGCCCCTCCATCGTCACGTCATCGAGATAGCGCCCACCGCCCGTCAGCAGTCGATTGTCTTCTTTACGACGGACCGACTGGCCCACACCGAATTGACCCATTCCTATTCCCTTCTGGTTGGCCGGTAGACCCAGCCCTGTTTCCTCCGCAGACGCCTACAATAGGCAATTGATTCAGACCCGACCAATGCCAATTTTTGGCCCACCGCTGCGTGGTTTTGGGGGCTAGGGCCGGGCCCCGCCACGTCCGAAAATCACCCGAAAAACCAGGGCGCCGGAGAGCATAACCATCATAACTCTGAGAAAGTGCATCACAGTGACAAAGGCGGTATCCGCTGCCAGCGCAAAGGCAATCAAGCTCATCTCGGCAAGGCCGCCCGGGGCAATCGACAAGAAGAGGATGAATCCGTCCATGCCCACCAACCGGGAGAAGAGCGCAGCGGTGCCAATCGCCAGGCCAATCATCGAAAGGCCCGTGAAAATTGCAATCCCGATCGTTCGCAGCATCTGGGCTGGGGACAGGCGGTCGACAAAACGGCACCCGACACCGGTCCCAATCACCAACAAACCGATTGATACGAGCCAGGCGGGAACCGAGGCATCCGTTATGCCCGTTGCATGCAGAAGTGCCGACAGCACCATGGGCCCGATCAGGGGGGCTGCCGGAATGCGCATTCGTCCAGCGATCGCGGCTCCGATGACGGCGCAACCCACCAACAGGGCAATCTCAAATGGGGTTGACGCGATGTTGGCGCCGCTGGGCGGCGTCGTCGGAACATCCAGGCCTTCGATGTACCGGAAATAGAACGAAATAAGCGTCACGACCAAGACGATGCGCACACCGTGGTTGAGCGGGACGATGCGGGCATCGCCACCCAATGCTTCGCTCACTAACGTCATCTCCGAGAGTCCGCCGGGCGTCGAGGAGAAATAGGCCGTGGTGCGGTCGTAACGGCCAACCTTTCGGTAGATCGTGTAGCCCAGTGCTGTTGCCGCCGCCATGAAGGCGACTTGAATCAACAAGGTCCCACCGAACCGACCGACTTGCTCGAGGAGCTCTGGCGTGAAGGCGCTGCCCAGTAGGACACCGATGACCGTCACGAAGACCGCGCGTACACCGTTCGGCAGCCGTACCGGGACCCCTGCGAGGGCGGCGATCATGACGGCAATCATCGAGCCCAACATCCAGGCCAGAGGCAAGGACAAGGCGTAAAAGACGGTGCCGCCGACGATCCCGATCGGTAGGGCGTAAGCAAGGCCGCGCAGTGTGTCGGCGGGCATCAAGATCGGTAGCGACCGAATCGAACCGCGGTTTTGCCGCGTTTGATCCGGAGGGTTGGCATGATGAGGACACAATCGTCATAGGGTGTCGTCACGGCTCGCGTGCCGTCACGGGCTATGGTGGTGCCGGCGCGGGGTATCACTTCAAGCCCCGTGTAATTCTCGAGGAACTGAAAACGATCGTCTTGCACGGTAACGGCTTCGGTCACTTCTATGATTTGTTGGGGAGCGGGAGGCGAATTGATCCTCTCCGCGACCCAGTTTGGGTCAACCATGCCGAATGCGGTCAAGAATCGGAGGGCTGAGTCGATCGCCACGTCGCGGCTGTCGTTGGCCCAGTGTTGTCCGCATTCGATTAAGACCGCGGTGCGGGTCGTTTGTTCATCGGTAAACGGGGTGTAGTCCCTGAGGCGAACGCCTTCGGCGTGGCCAGAATCGAGGACAACATGCGCTGGCACACCGATCGCCTTAGACGTGGTTCGGCATTTTTCGCTAGTCCCCGCTAGTGCGAGGGGAGGGCTCGGTGTTTGCATCGAATGTAAATCAAGCAGGTGGTCAACCGCATCCATCAGCGGGCGCATCGCCTTGGCTCGCTCATGCTCTCGTGAGCGGGCGGGGGCATCGAGAACATCGGCGGCCCACAGTCGGTTGAAGTCTTCGTCCAAATAGCGCGACGCGCCTGGAACGCTTGGATCAAACGTTGCGTAGGCGGCCGTGTTCGCGAAGCTGAGGCTCAGGATGCCGCGCACCGGCCGGATGTTGTTGCGGAAAAGATAATCAATGGCATGCGCCCCGCACACCTCGTTGCCGTGGGTCAGTGCATTGATCAAGAGATGCGGACCGGGCGCGCCGCTATCCAGCGTTGTAACGTAGGGGATGGTCGTATTGCCGGTGTAGGCGGTAATGTCGATGGGCAGCAGTTCAAGCGGCTGCGTCGACCGGTCGGTTGCAGGGCTCACGGAATGAATTGTTCGTTCAGAATGCGTTCTTCGAGGTTGTGTTCGGGGTCGAACAGCATGCGCAGGCGTGTCGTGCGGTCTTCACGAACCTCAACCCATGACACGTCGCGGACCTCGGTATGGTCGGCCACTGCGCTGACGGGGCGCTTCTCAGCCTCGAGAATGTCAAAGCGGACAAGGGCCCGTTGGGGCAGCAAGGCACCACGCCAGCGTCGTGGCCGGAACGCACTGATCGGGGTCAGTGCCATGATATCCGAGCCGATGGGAATGATCGGTCCATGCGCCGATAAGTTGTAGGCCGTACTGCCCGCAGGGGTGGCCAGCAGAATCCCGTCGCAGACCAATTCAGGGATACGCACCACGCCGTCGACCGATATCTTGATCTTGGCGGCCTGCCGCGTTTCGCGCAGCAGCGAAACTTCATTGATCGCGACCGCGCGTTTGCGGCGTCCCTTGCGCATCGCCACCATTTCCAAAGGCCTTAGCGAGACCTCTTCGGCGTTGACGATCCGATCAATCAGTTTGTCTTCCCGAAATTCGTTCATCAGGAAGCCGACCGTTCCTTTGTTCATGCCAAAGATGGGAACGTCTCGTTCCATGTAGCGATGCAGGGTTTCCAGCACGAAGCCATCGCCGCCGAGCGCAACGATGACGTCGCTCTTGCTCGGTGGCACATGCTTGTAGCGGCGCTTGAGTCGAGCAAGTCCGTTCTGCGCGTCTTTGGCACGGCTCGCAACAAAACTAACGGTAATACGGTCCGGCATAGCGTTGGCTTCCCGGGAGGGGTGCGAGGAAGGGTGAAGTCAGTATAGCTGCCAGCATGTCATCTGCCACCCGGCGCGATTTGCCGGTAGTCACCAAGCCTGGGTCGCCGCCTAGCCGTTTCTCGATGACGAAAGCACTATGTTTCTGCGGCGCGATCGCCGGCCGATTGTGTTTTAGAAATCTGTGAGCAAATACCCCTGTGAGGCGCATTGCGACAGCACGTTACCTCTTGCATCATGCCAGAAGGTTCAGACGGAGTTTATGTTGGTGCGCGATCTCATCTCGGTTCTGGCTGCTGTCTTCCTTGTGAGTTCAGCCACAGCGGCGAATGCACAGGATAAGACGGACCGGCATGAAGGCTATTACTACCCTGTGTCCGTCAGCCAAGAGACGTATGTTGCGCGCGCTGTGACGCTCCCGCAAGCGACCCGCGAATCCCGCATCGGTTTTGTTACCGGTATGACGGCGCAGCAACTCCGTGCACCGTTTCCCCCGCAGTTCGCGATCTTCGCTAAGGGCGATGAAGCGCAAAAACTCATCATCGTTGCGCTTAACGACACCGCGATCGGGACGGTATTCCGTGCCCGAGCGTTACTCGCCCAGATGACGGCCCAAGTGCGGACCACACAGTTCTTTCAGGAACTTGGTGTCGCTGATTTCTTCACGTTCTTTGATATGGCGAAGATGATGGGGTTCGAACAGATCACCGTCTCGGATGGCGATACTTTTTCCCACCAGGTGCTAATCCGGTAGTGCGCGCGAACTAACCGCCAGTGACGCTCATATGGCGATCGACTGCCGGCCCTCGATTGGCCCGGTCGATGATGAAGTCGTGCCCTTTGGGCTTCAGCGCAATGGCGTCATTGATGGCGGAATCGAGTTCGCCGTCAGACTCGCTCGCGCGCAACGGTGCGCGCAGATCGGCCGAATCGGCTTGTCCTAGGCACATGTACAATGTGCCGGTGCACGTGAGCCGTACACGGTTGCAGGATTCGCAGAAGTTGTGGGTCAACGGCGTGATGAAACCAAGACGACCGCCGGTTTCCTTCACGCGGACATATCGCGCTGGCCCGCCGGTTTGGTAGCCGATGTCTTCGAGATGCCAACGTTTGTCAAGGTCGGTTCGGACGGTCGAAAGCGGCAGATAATCTGCCGAGCGATCACCATCGATATCACCCATCGGCATGGTTTCGATCAGTGTCAGGTCAAACCCCTGCTCACCACACCACGCGATGAGTCGATCGTACTCGCCGTCATTGATGCCATTCAGGGCGACTGTGTTGATCTTGATCGCCAGTCCGGCGCGCTTCGCCGCGGCGATCCCGCGCATGACTTTGTCGATCTCGCCCCACCGGGTGATGCTCTTGAACTTGTCGGGATCGAGTGAATCGAGAGAGACGTTGATCCGCCGGACGCCGGCGGCATAGAGATCGTCGGCGTAGCGATCCAACTGGCTGCCGTTGGTGGTCAGCGTTAGTTCCTCTAGCGCCCCCGTTTTCAGGTGGCGGCCGAGGCTATGAAACAGAGTCATGATGTCCTTGCGGACCAAGGGTTCGCCGCCGGTCAGCCGCAACTTGTTGACGCCTTTGCGCACAAAAGCCGAACACAACCGGTCCAATTCCTCCAACGAGAGCACGTCTCGCTTGGGAAGAAACGTCATGTGTTCGGACATGCAATAGACGCAACGGAAGTCGCAGCGATCCGTGACGGATACCCGTAGGTAGGTGATTTCACGGCCAAACGGATCGATCATGGAAGGGCTACTTTCTGACGCGGCGACAAGCGTTATATATGGCAGTATATAACCCTCTCAAGGGCAGACGGGCTGTTTTCTTGATCGAATCGACGAAGATGTGTGGCGATGCGCGAATTTGAGGTTGGGCCTGACCCCGCAGACACCCGTTTGACCCGGCGGGTCGTCGGGCGTGACCAAGATGGCGCGCCGATCGATACGACGGTCACGGTGGAGCGACCGTTGACCGTCTACCTGAACAGCCAAGAGATCGTCACCATGATGACGATTGGTGATCACCCGAAGTGGCTCGCTGTGGGCTATTTGCTCAACCAGAATATGCTGCGACGGGACGATCGAATCGAGGGCATCGACTACGACGATGAGCTCAAGGTCGTTGTCGTCCGCACCGAACGACCCACCAATTACGAAGCCAAACTTCGCAAAAAGACGCTGACCTCAGGCTGCGCGCAGGGCACTGCGTTCGGCGACCTGATGGAAACCTTCGAAGATGTCACGCTTGCGGCGGATGCCGTGATTCACACGTCTTGGCTCGCAGGGCTCGTCAAAAAGATCAACACCCAGCCAAGCCTATATCTCGAGGCGGGGGCCATTCACGGCTGCGTCCTCGCGCACCATGAGGTGCCGTTGCTCTACCTAGAAGACGTCGGGCGGCACAATGCCGTCGACAAGATCCTGGGGTACATGTTCCTCAACAATGTTAGCCCGGAAGACAAAATCTTCTACACCACCGGGCGTCTGACATCTGAAATGGTTATCAAGTGCGTCAACATGCGCATTCCTATCCTGGTCTCACGTTCGGGCTTCACCGCTTGGGGTGTTGATCTGGCCCGGCAGGCCAATCTCACTCTCATCGGCCGTGCCCGCGGTCGCCGCTTTGTCGCCTTAGCGGGCCACGATCGCATCGTCTACGACACCGTGAGCGGCGACGTCGATGACGGCCCATCGCGCAAAGGCGAAGAATGAAGGCGCATCACTATGTCGTCGGTGTGCTGCTAGCGGGTGGCCAAGCACGTCGTATGGGGGGTGGTGATAAATGCCTGCAATTGCTTGGCGGGCAGACAATGCTTGATCGGGCAATTAAGCGTGCGCGACCACAGGTCGATACGCTCATCCTCAACGCCAATGGCGATGCCACCCGCTTTGCCGCCTACGAGGTGCCGGTGGTCGCCGATGTGATTGACGGTTTCGCTGGTCCCCTCGCGGGGATCCTGACTGCATTGGAGTGGACGGCCGAAAACGTGCCCGATCATGAGACCGTGGCGTCGTTCCCAACGGATGCGCCGTTCTTTCCCGCTGATTTGGTCGACACGATGTTGGAGGCGCGTCGTCTTGCCGGCGCGACGATGGCGTGCGCTGCATCGCGGGGCCGCAGCCATCCGGTGTTCGGCATTTGGCCGGTCAGCCTAAGGCACGAGCTTCGGCAGGCGTTAGAGAATGGCGAGCGCAAGATCGATCGGTGGACCGAACAATTCCCCATCGTGACGGTCGACTTCGCCGCCGTTGGCGTCGATCCGTTCTTCAATACCAATACGCCTGAAGATCTGCTGCAAGCCGAGCAACTCCTGGCGGAAGGGGTCTCATGAGCCGACCGCCCGAATCCGCCGTCCCTCAGCTGCGGGTGTTGTTGGGGTCCGCGACCGCGATGGGCCCAGGCAAGGCGGCTCTTGTCGATGCCATTGAGCGGACCGGTTCGATTTCGGCAGCGGCGCGGGAGATGAGCATGTCCTATCGCCGCGCCTGGGACCTCGTCGAAACGATGAACCGCTGCTTTAAGAAGCCGCTGGTCGAAACCGTCACGGGCGGGAAGGGTGGCGGTGGGGCGCGCGTCACCGCATTCGGGCGCGATGTAGTGCGACGCTATCGCGCTATGGAAGGCAAAGCGGCGCGCAGTGTCGCCGCGGACATGAAGGCGCTTGAGGACATGATGTCCTAGCGTAGGGTAAATCCGGTCTCAGAAACGCCGCGTGTTTTCGGGGCGGGCGTTTTGCTGCAGCAGTTCTTCGACCGCGACTAGTACATCCTGCCAGATGCGCTGTCCCGCGTCGTCGCCGCGGCGCTCAAAGCGTCCGATGGCGTTCTGCGCGACCGAAATCGCCTTGCCGCCATGAACATCAATCAGCTGGTCTGCTGTCGCAAAGGTCAGTTGGTCGTCCACTTCCACCCTCCATGGAATGCACGAGCGAATACCTCAGAGCTTACGGGGCGGGCCCCGCACCGCCTGTGCGCGCCGTCACAAACCTGTCGGATAGCGGGTAGTGAGTCCCTGAATACAATTTTGGGCTGTACCCAGCGGTATCAGGGTGGTTGGGGCTATTCGCCGCCGATCGCCTCGACCTTCGCCGCGCAAAATTTGAACTCAGGGATCTTCCCAAACGGATCGAGTGCCGGGTTGGTCAGCAAATTGGCCGCCGCCTCCGCATAGCAAAATGGCATGAACACCATGCCCTCCGGGACGCCGGAATCGAGGCGGATCGCGAGATCAATGGCCCCGCGCCGCGTCGCCAGGCGCACGCGCTGGCCGCTTTCCAGGCCCAGCGCTTCGACGTCATTGGGGGCGAGGTGCGCCAGGGCTTCGGGTTCGAGGTCGTCAAGGACGTTAGCTCGCCGGGTCATCGCACCGGTGTGCCAGTGTTCCAGCAAGCGCCCGGTACTCAGGACGAAGGGGAATTCAGAATCGGTCGGTTCATCGGGCGGAATAATTGACGCCGGAACGAATCGACCCCGCTTATTTGCCGTTGGAAAACCGTCGCCGAAGATCACCTCATGGCCTTCGTGGGTCTCATCGTCACAAGGGTAGGTCACCGCGCCGTCGCGCTCTAGACGTTCCCAGGTGATGCCAGCAATCGACGGCATACAGGCGCGCATCTCTTCAAAGACATCGCGGGGGTGCGTGTACGCCCAGTCTAAATCCAGTCGTCGCGCCAACGCCTGGATAATCCAAAGGTCCTGCCGGGTCTCACCCGGCAAGGGCAGCGCGTGGCGGCCCAACTGAACGCGCCGGTCCGTATTGGTGAACGTGCCGTCCTTCTCCGGAAACGCAGATGCCGGCAGGATCACATCTGCATAGGTCGCTGTTTCGGTCAGAAAGATGTCCTGCACGACGAGGTGATCGAGTTTCGCCAACGCAACACGCGTGTGGTTGAGGTTCGGGTCTGACATCGCTGGGTTCTCCCCCATGATGTACATGCCCGATATCGTGCCCTCATGAATCGCATCCGTAATCTCGACGACGGTCAGCCCTTTGTTGGGATCAAGCTTGGTTTGCCACAGGGCTTCAAAGCGGGTCTGCGCGGCGCTGTCTTCAACCCCAGCATAGTCGGGATAGAACATCGGAATTAACCCGACATCCGAGGCACCTTGCACGTTGTTCTGTCCGCGTAGGGGGTGCAGCCCGGTGCCGAGCCGACCCACTTGGCCGCACATCAATGCCAACGAGATCAAGCACCGCGCGTTGTCCGTGCCGTGTATGTGTTGGCTGATTCCCATTCCCCAAAAAATCATCGCCGAACCGGCGCGCCCATAAATGCGAGCGATCTCGCGCAAGGTATCGGGGGGTACGCCGCACACCGGTGCCATCGTCTCCGGCGAAAACGCCTTGAGGTGGTCGCGCAACGTCTCGAAATCTTCGGTGAACGCCGCGATGTACGCATGATCGACGAGATCTTCCTCGACAATTACATGCATGAGCGCATTGAGGAGGGCGACATCGGTACCCGGTTTGAATTGCACCATGTGCGTGGCGTGTCGGCCTAATGCTTCACCGCGCGGGTCAAGGACGATCAGTTCCGTTCCGTTCTTGACCGCGTTCTTGAAGAAGGTCGCCGCGACCGGATGATTGACCGATGTGTTGCTGCCGATCACCACAATAACATCGGTGTTTTTCACTTCGGAAAAGGGTGCGGTCACGGCGCCCGACCCGATCGTCTCCATCAGGGCAGCGACCGACGAGGCGTGGCACAACCGCGTGCAATGGTCGACGTTATTGGTGCCGAACCCCGCACGCACCAGTTTCTGAAATAGATAGGCTTCTTCGTTCGATCCTTTCGCGCTCCCGAATCCGGCCAACGCATTACCGCCACGTTCGTCGCGAATGGCGCGCAAACCGTGTGCCGCCACGTCGAGTGCCTCTTCCCAAGTCGCCTCGCGGAAATGCGATAATGGATTCGCCGGATCGATATCGGGGTGCACCGATTTTGCGATGCCGTCTCTGCGGATCAGCGGTTTTGTTAACCGATGCGGATGACTCACATAGTCAAAGCCAAAGCGTCCTTTGACGCAGAGTCGGCCCTGATTGGCGGGTCCGTCCCGACCACTGACATAGACCAGCGCGTCGTCCTTGATGTGATAGGTCAACTGACAGCCGACACCGCAATAGGGGCAGACGCTCTCGACGGTATGGTCGATATCTTCGCGCAAGGCGTCTTGTGCCGGGCTTAATGCGCCCGTTGGACAAGCTTGAACACATTCGCCGCAGCCCACGCAGGTGCTCGCACCCATCGGGTCGTCCACATCAAAAACGATCTGGGCGTGTGGTCCCCGGTGGGCCATCGCGATCACATCGTTGACCTGCACTTCGCGGCACGCCCGTACGCACAGCCCGCAATGGATACAGGCGTCGAGGCGCACGGTCATCGCGGGATGGCTGGTGTCGGGATCAGGGCGCAGGCTCGCGGGGTAGCGGCTTGTCGTTGTCCCGGTCGCAGCCGCCATTTCCCAGAAAGTGCTGTCGGGATCGTAGGCGTTTTCTTGCGGTGGCTGATCGGCGACCAGCAACTCCATCACACCGCGCCGCGCTGTCTCGGCTCGGGCTGATGCACTGTCGACGGTCATCCCTTCGGTGGGCTTGCGGATGCAGGATGCAGCCAGGGTGCGTTCACCCTCGATCTCCACCATACACGCGCGACAATTCCCATCCGCGCGATATCCCGGGCTTGTCGTGTAACACAAGTGCGGAATGTCAGTCCCTTCGCGCGCGGCGACCTGCCAAATCGTCTCGTCGTCGGTGGCCTCAACGGCCCGGCCATTCAGCGTGAAGCGCACACTCATTGCACGGCCTCCGGAAAGTAGCGCAGCAGCGTTTCGAATACATTCGGGGCGGCTTGGCCAAGTCCGCAGATCGACGCGTCGCGCATGACCTGGCCGAGGTCGTTGAACAAGGCGGCGTTCCACGAAGCCTCTTGCATCAGCGTCACGGCTTTCTCGGTCCCCACCCGGCAGGGAGTACATTGCCCACAACTCTCATCTGCAAAGAACCGCATTAGATTCAGCGCTGCTTCGCGAATGTCGTCTTGATCAGACAGGATCACGACCGCGGCCGAACCGATGAACGCGCCGTGTGGTTCAAGTGTTCCGAAATCCAACGGCACGTCGCCGAGACTCGCGGGCAAAATGCCGCCTGAAGCACCACCCGGCAAATAGGCGGCGAAAACGTGACCGTTTTGCATTCCACCGCAATGCTCATCGATCAACTGGCGCACACTGATACCGGCCGGCGCACGTTTTACCCCAGGGCTTCGAACGCGGCCCGATACCGAGAAGCTGCGGGGCCCTTTATGGCCTTTGGCGCCTTGATCGGCGAACCACGCCGCGCCTTTCTCCAAAATGTGTGGAATCCAATACAGCGTCTCGACGTTGTGCGCCAAAGTCGGTCGTCCGAATAGGCCGACCTGCGCGGGGAACGGGGGGCGATGTCGGGGCAGGGGACGATTACCCTCAATACTCTCCAGCATCGCGGACTCTTCGCCGCAAATGTAGGCGCCGGCACCGCGCCTCACGGTGATCGGTGGCAGGTTTGGCTTCGCTGATTGCAGGGCGGCGATTTCTTTGTCGAGCAAGCCATGTACCTGCGGGTACTCGTCGCGCAGATAGATGTACACCGCGTCGGCGTCGATCACATGTGCGGCAATCAGGGCGCCCTCCAGCACGCGGCGCGGTTCGGTCTCCATGTAGTGCCGGTCCTTGAATGTACCGGGTTCCCCTTCATCCGCGTTCACGGCAAGGATCCGGGGCTTGGGTTCCGCCAGAACGAATTGCCATTTGCGCGCCGCCGGAAATCCAGCCCCGCCCAGTCCGCGGAGCCCGGCATCCTCCAGCGTCTTCATCAAGTTAGGTCCGGTCCGCGTGCCGGAAAGGACTTCGTCCAGCACGGCATAGGTTGAATCGGCTTCGCTGCGGGGTGTTGGTGCGTCAGCCCGCACCCTCCTAGCCACGATGGCGGCGGTCACGGTGCTGACCGTGGCATTGCCGAGATGGTTGCGACCCACCTCTGCAACAGGCGCCGTATCGCATCGCCCCATACACGGTGCCCGCACAACCCGCACGTTGGCACCGGTCCCGGCCGCAATTTCGTCAAACAGAGCGTCCGCCCCGACTAGCTGGCACGACAGGCTATCGCACACGCGAACCGTAAGGGGCGGGGGCGCATCCTCACCTTCGCGGTGGATATCGAGATGGGCATAAAAGCTCGCCACCTCATAGATCTCCGCCATCGATAGCCGCATGTGATGGGCGAGCGCTGCAATGTGTTGGGCTGAAATCCCGCCAAACCGATCTTGGATGCGGTGCAAATACTCGAGAAGCAACGCTCGCTCTGGGGTGGCCTCGTCAAGAACGTCGGCAATTTCGCGAAGCGATTGCGCCGTCGGTTGCCGGCCACGCTCTGTCCGGCGCCCCTTGCGTCGTCCTTTTCCGGGGTGATGGGCCTTGGTCTCCGTCATGTCAGATCGTCGTCCAGCACCACAAGTGAGATCACGGCGGTATTAATCAGCTGCTTGCCGGCGTTCTCAAAATTCACCGTCACACGTTGCCCAACCACCGTTTGAACTTGCCCAACACCCCATTCCGGGCAGTCGGGGTGGCGGACAAACGCCCCAGGCTCCAACAAGAAAGTCACGCCGTATACGCTCCACCATTATTCATACGCTATCCTAGCAGACAGGAGATTGAATCAAGTCAATCGAGGAACGCGAATGGACGATACCGATTTCAGTGCGCTGCTCTGTGCACGGCTTTGCCATGACTTGATTAGTCCGGTCAGTGCCGCCCGCAACGGGATCGCGATGGCGCAAGACGAAAGCGATCCGGAGATGCGTGCAGAGGCGATGGCGCTGACCGCAGATGGCCTCACGGACGCTGTCGACAAACTCAAGGTCTATCGGATCGCCTATGGCATGGCGGGCCCCGGCACCACGCTCAGCGAGGCACGCAAGGCCACGCAAGGTCTATACGCGCGCGGTCGCGTCGAGGTCGATTGGCCTGACGGCGGGACGGACCTCGGACCGGAGGAGGTCCGTCTGCTGGTCAATCTCGTGTTGCTCGGGGCCGAAGCCGTTGCTCGAGGCGGGACGGTTCGGGTCGTCCCTGTGGGCGAGGGGTTCACCGTGGAGGCGACCGGTGGCCGAACCGGCTTTGCGCCAGATGTTCAGGCAGTCCTGGACGGCGAAACCTCTGAGGGCCTGACACCGCGACAGATTCAGGCCGCACTCACTATCAGACTGGCGACGCGCCAAGGTCGAAAGGTTGTACACGAAGCGGCCGAAAGCAAGGTGACGCTCACCGCAAACACCGCCTAACAAAAAGGCCGCCCGGAGGGCGGCCTTAAGTTCGGGAGGGATAGGGTCGCTAGGCTGCGGAGACCTGGGCGACTTTTTCGCTTTCCTGATCGCGCAGCACATAGCCACGGCCCCAGACGGTCTCGATGAAGTTGTTGCCGCCGGAGGCTGTCGCGAGCTTCTTGCGCAACTTGCAGACAAACACGTCGATGATCTTGAGTTCGGGCTCGTCCATGCCACCGTAGAGGTGATTCAGGAACATTTCCTTCGTCAACGTCGTGCCCTTGCGCAACGCCAGCAATTCAAGAATGCCGTATTCCTTGCCGGTCAAGTGAACCGACTGTCCGGCCACCGCGACGGACTTGCCGTCGAGATCGATTTCCAGATCGCCGATGTTGATCGATGATTGTGCGTGACCCCGAGCGCGTCGAACCACCGCGTGGATACGCGCCACCAGTTCGCTCTTATCGAACGGTTTGGTCAGGTAGTCGTCAGCGCCAAAGACCAGGCCCTTAACCTTGTCGTCGGATTCAGACATCCCCGAGAGGATCAGAATGGGTGTTTCAATTTTGGCACTACGCAGCTTTTTCAGCACATCGTAGCCGTGCATGTCCGGCAAATTGAGGTCCAG